>Ga0116141_10003477_pt1 | contig 13331 bp, 12 predicted proteins | sample AD_UKC097_MetaG_FD_89744 | JGI IMG/M metagenome (GOLD analysis project Ga0116141, IMG submission 89744) | Active sludge microbial communities of municipal wastewater-treating anaerobic digesters from USA - AD_UKC097_MetaG | ecosystem: Engineered > Bioreactor > Anaerobic > Digestate | place: USA... | reverse complement strand
GAAACGCCGATCTCTTTTCTGAAACGGGTTTTTACTTTGTTGTAAGCACCGAGGTGGTACTTGACATCGCCTGAACCGGCGGTTGAATCGGGATCAACGATATCCTCAAACTCGGAGAGGATCGACTCATACGACTTCCCGACTATGTTTGTAAGAACATTGAGCCTGCCGCGGTGAGCCATACCGAGAACTATCTCGCGGACATTATTATCGGCCGCGATGGTAAGGAGGTGATCCAGCGCGGGAATGGTCGATTCAAGCCCCTCCATCGAGAAGCGCTTGTGTCCGATAAACTTTGTATGAATAAAATGCTCGAAGTTCTCAGCTTCGATCAGCTTCTGCATTATCTGCTTTTTGGTCGGGGTATCAAGGTTCGGCCTGTTCTCAACCGGCTCCATCTTGTTCTGCAACCAGGCTTTTTCATCGCTCGACTGGATGTGCATATACTCAACGCCGATATTCTCGCAGTAGGTTTTATGGAGTTTATCGAGAATTTTCCTGAGTGTCGCCGTCTTGAAGCCGCCGAAATCGTGAGTAAGGAACTGCCGGTCGTAGTCCCACACCGTGAGCTGATAGAAGTGGGGGTCGAGCTCGGGGTGGTAAGTGGTGTTCTTGCCCAGGGGGTCGGTTGTGGCGATCAGGTGCCCGCGGACGCGGAACATGTTGATCATCTGGCGCACCCTTCCCTGCTTGGCGATCTCGTCGTAGCCCACAGTCGACTGATTGAAGCTTGGCACGGTATCGCTCTGCCACTTGTGCGGTATCTGCGGAACGCCGAGGCTTTCAAAAATATTTTCGTAGAAGTCGTCTTCCCCCATCAGCATTTCGCTTATCTTGCGGAGGAACATCCCCGATTCAGCACCCTGAATTATCCTGTGGTCGTAGGTGCTGGTTATCTGCATAACCTTGCTAACGCCAAAGTTGGAGATCGCTTCAGCCGACATGGCCACGAATTCTGCCGGGTACTGAATGGCACCGGTGGCGACTATTGTCCCCTGCCCCATCATAAGGCGGGGTACCGAGGCAACAGTGCCGAGCGTGCCGGGGTTTGTAAGTGAAATGGTGGTTCCCATGAACTCTGAGGGGTCAATCTGGCCAAGGCGGCTCCTCTTCACGAGGTCTTCGTAGGTTTCGAAGAACTTCTTAAAATCCATTGTGTCGGCGGCTTTTATGTTAGGAACCATCAGGTTTCTTGAGCCGTCTTTTCTTTCAACATCTATCGCGAGGCCGAGGTTTATATGCTCACGGGTGATGAGGACCGGTTTGCCGTCTTTTTCGGTGTAGGCGTTGTTCATCGAAGGGTAAGCCTTGGCTGCCTGAACTATTGCCCATCCGATAATATGCGTGAAGCTCACCTTGCCGGCTTTTCTTTTGCCGAGGTGTGAGTTTATGAGAATACGGTTCTCTTCGAGGATCTTAACCGCGATTGTTCTGAACGAAGTGGCAGTGGGGATGGTAAGCGAGGCTTCCATATTCTGGATTATCTTCGCTCCTCCGCCTGCAATTACCTTGGTGGTATCACCCGGAAGAGGCTGAGGCACCGGGAACTGTCTTGCTGCCGGAGCCGGAGTCGCGGCAACACTTCCCTGTTGCGGCGTCTGCTCTATCTGCCCTGAGGTTATCTCACCGTTAAAATACTTTTTCCACTGATCGGGAACCGCGCCCGGATTCTCTTTATATTCTTCGTACAGATATTCAACAAACCAGCTGTTAGACCCAAATTCTTCAACAAATTGTTGTTTATCTTTGGGTGAACCGTTTTCACTCATGATGATTGCAATACTCTTATTATTTTTGGAATGATCTTTCGCGTATCCTCGTTCTTAATTGTGTATGCCCTCTCAATTAAGACGCAGAATTTAAACCTTAAATTTAACTAAAACAACGGAACTAAAGAAATGGCCGAAAATCACAACGAACTTGTAGCCTCGCTGAGGAGAAACTACCAGTCAGCCACCCTCGATATTTCAGATGTAACAAGCGATCCGGTGAAACAGTTCGATATATGGTTCAAAAACGCGCTGGAATCGGAACTTTTAGAGCCAAACGCGATGATCCTCTCAACGGTTTCATCCGAAGGAGTGCCTTCGGCGAGAACGGTGCTTCTTAAAGGGTTCGATGGCGGGGGCTTCACCTTCTTCACGAATTACGAAAGCCAAAAAGGGAGAGAGATCGGGGCCAACCCGAATGTGTCGCTCCTCTTCCTCTGGCTCGAGCTCGAAAGGCAGGTTAGAATTAACGGGAAAGCAGTGAAATTGAGTGAGCTGGAGTCGTATAACTACTTCAAGTCGCGCCCGGCCGATTCAAGAATTGGTGCCTGGGCATCGAAGCAGAGTTCAACCGTACCGGGAAGGGTTTACCTTGAAATGAAGTTCGCTGAATACAAAAAGAAGTTCGGCGATACAGAGATACCACTTCCCCCATTCTGGGGTGGATACAGGGTTATCCCTGAGAAAATTGAGTTTTGGCAGGGGCGGCCGAACCGCCTGCACGACAGGATACTCTACACAAAAACCGGGAAAGATTGGAAGATCGAACGCCTCTCGCCTTAGCGTAGGCGGGGTTCAGTCTAAACGGGTATCGGCTTCCTTCGGCGGCGTTTTTCTATCATAACGGTACGGAAAGCGATCGCCAGAATGATTATTACACCTCCGGCAATTGCCCAGGTTGAGGGCCTCTCACCGTATCCGATAAGCACCCACACCGGGTTTAGCACCGGCTCGATCATCGCCAAGAGTGACGCCTCTATAGCCTCAACCTTGTTAATTCCATAACTGAAGATAACATAAGCAATTCCGATCTGGAATACACCAAGGTAGCCCACCATTGCAAGATCACCGGTCGACATTGGTGGAAGATCAAACACCGAGAATCCTGTTATCAGCACCACGAAAACATTCCCCCAAAAGATGGTGCTGAATTTGTACTCCTCGCCCGACTTCCTCATCCCTAGAAACATGAATGTAAGACAGATGCCCGAAATAAGGGCGAATGTGTTCCCTTCGATGTCCCCTGCCGTAAGTTTACCCACGAAAAAGAGTGCCATTCCGGCAAATGTGAAGATGATCGTTATCAGATTTATCCGCTCAAACTTCGTCTTCAGCAGAATGGGTTCGAGTATCAGAACATAGATCGGCGCCGTGTATTGAAGGAAGATGGCATTGGCAGCGGTGGTGAGCTTGGTTGCCATCACAAAAAAGGTAAGCACGCCCGCGTAGCAGAGGCCCGTGAGGAGCGACCACTTATTGAACTTAAGCGCGTCTTTGGGGAAAAGGGCGAGGATCACCAATCCGGCAAATAGCGATCTGAAGAATGATAGCTGCAGCGAGTTAAGTGAGATCAGCTTGATGAAGAGGCCGCCAGTGCTCCAGAGAAGCGCGGCTACTATTACGGCAATTATGCCTTTTTTGTGATATGTGTTTTCCAATTGCGCAGTCATAAATGAAAAATAGTGCGATTCAAATTTAACTTTTTAGTCAGTTACACCCCTTCCGAAAAAATATTTTTGAGATTTTCTTAAAAAAATGGAAACCAACTATTGACTTTTGAGTTTCCATATCCTATTTTAGAAACCGTAATTATTAATTTTAGTTTCCATAACAAAGATGACAGAACAAAAAGAGAAGATCGCTGCTTACGCTTTCACCCGCTTCCGCGAGACCGGATTCTCGAAGATACCCGTGGATGAAGTCGCCAAGGGGATGAAGATAAGCAAGAAGACGATCTACAAACATTTTACATCGAAAGAAGAATTGGTTGAGGCGGCGTTCAGATCTTTCCTGGAAGAGTCGGCCGCGTTCGTGAAGGATGTGGTAAACACCGATGATGTTTCGGTTCTCAAGCTGGTGAGGATACTTAACCGAATGCTGACCCAGACGACGATGATATCGAACGACTTCATAACCGATCTGCAGCAAACCATGCCTGCCTTGTGGGATGAATTCGACAATTTCCGGAGCAGCATGATGCGCGACACCATTTCGAAAATTTACGCTCAGGGTATCGAGGAAGGCCTCGTAAAGAAGTACCCCCTCCCGGTAGTGGTCGCGGTGTTCGTTGGCGGCATCCGTGAGATCATAAAAAGCGAGTTCCTCGAGGTTAACGGGTTCTCGTTCAATCAGGCAGTTGCAAGTTTTTACAGGTTCATGCTCACCTCGATCATGACCGAAAAAGGGAACGAAGAGTTTTCAAATATTATTTACGGAGTTCTACAAAATGAAAAGATATAGCTTTATCGCGGCACTTGCCCTCACTGCCCTCTGGTTCGCGGGCTGCTCGGAAGATACCGACAATTCAAAAATCAGGGTATCGGGCAATCTTGAGGCGATCAGCGTCACGCTAAGCGCCCAAACCCCCGGTCTGGTGGTACTCTTCCCGTTCGAAGAGGGAGATGAAGTAAAGGTTAACGACACCGTTGTGAAGATCGACGACTCGAACCTCCTCCTCCAGCTCGAAAAAACAGGCGCTCTTATCGAGGGAGCCGACGCGCAATATTCACTTCTGCGAAGTGGCGCCCGGCAGGAAGATATCGCGCAGGCCGAAGAGATGATCAACCAGATAAAGACGAACATTTCGCTTGCCGAGGCCGATTTTACACGGGTCTCCAACCTTTACAATGCCGGTACGGTAACAAAAAAGAACTACGACGACGCCGAAACCCGGCTTAAAGTGCTCCGCTCGCAACTTACTGGTGCCGAAGAGAATCTGAAAAAGATAAAGACGATCGTGAGGCCCGAAGAGATAAAATCAGCCGCGGCAAGAACGAAGGAAGCCCGAGCGGGTGCTGACATTCTGAAAAATAACATCGATAAGTGCTATGTTGTCTCCCCCATCTCCGGTCAGGTCGTGAAAAAATATATCAAAAAAGGTGAAACTGCCGGAATGCTTTCTTCGCTTGTTAAGATCTCGGCGACTGATGAACTCGATCTTATTCTCTTCGTGCAGGAAACCGACCTCGGAAAGGTTAAAACCGGTCAGACCGTTGATGTAACCATCGACAGTTACCCCGACAAAAAATATGAAGGCCGCGTTATTTTCATCTCCCCGGAGGCAGCGTTCACTCCGAAGAACATCCAGACCGAGGATGAAAGAACCCGCCTGGTTTACGAGGTGAAGGTTAGAGTGAAGAATAAGAACGGCGAACTTAAAGACGGCATGCCCGCCGATGCAACAATAAAGCTCTAAACCCCCGGACCGATGCGATGCACGCGATAGAAACCGTGGAATTACGAAAAACATTCGGCGAAATAGTTGCCGTTAAGGGGCTTTCGCTTGCCATCCCCAGGGGGGAGATGTTCGGACTCGTCGGTCCCGATGGCGCGGGAAAAACCACCACAATCAGGATGCTTTGCGGACTTACAGGAGCCGATTCTGGTAGTGCCTCCGTGCTCGGACATGATGTCGCGACGCAAAAGCGGGCAGCACAGAAAGAGACAGGATACCTCTCGCAGAGGTTCTCCCTTTATGGCGACCTGACCGTTGATGAGAACATCGAGTTCTTCGCCGATATTCATAAAGTGCGCGACTGGAAGCCAAGGCGTGACCACCTCCTCGAGATGATGAGACTTGCAAAGTTTCGTGACCGTGGCGCGGATAAGCTCTCGGGTGGCATGAAGCAGAAGCTCGCCCTCGCCTGCTCACTTATTCACACGCCGCAGGTGCTGTTTCTCGATGAGCCAACAACGGGAGTTGATCCAGTATCACGGCGTGACTTCTGGAAGATAATCTCATCACTGAGTGCCGAGGGGATAACGATCCTGCTGACCACCCCCTACCTCGATGAGGCCGAGAGGTGCCACAGGATCGGCTTGATGCACGAGGGTGAGATAATCGCGTTGGGAACCGCCGGTGAAGTGATGAACTCAATCGGAATGTCGGTTATCGAACTTTACACCCCTGCCATCAGGGAGAGCGTTAAGGTGATCAAGGCCGGGCTTCCGCTCGATCCCCAGGCATTCGGCGACAGGTTAAATATTCTTACTCCCGCTCCCGCGGAAACATTAAAAGATGTGGAAGCACTACTGGCATCCAAGGCGATCGAAGTGACCGGGCACCGGGTTAAAACCCCCTCGCTGGAGAACATTTTCATCCATCTTGTAAAAAACAAAACCGTTTAAGACCATGAAAAATAGAAATTATCACACAATATGGATCGCTCTCCTGCTGATGCAGGCTACCGCGTTCACGCAGAAACTTACGCTTGATGAATGTGTTTCCGCCGCGCTCGACAAGAGCAAAGTGCTGGCACTGAACAACTCGGCGATCGAGCAGAACACCCTCAAGCTGAAGGAGATATCTTCATCCAAGCTTCCGCAGTTAAAGCTCTTCGCGGCTTATACCCGGCTGAGCGAGATACCGAACTCGGAGATCAGGGTACCCTTCGCGCCTAACCCGATAACGATACAGGAGCCGCTTTTTAATAACTACCAGCTAAGGCTGAATGTCACCCAGCCCGTATTCCTCGGCAACCGCCTGACCGCTTCCGAAGACGCGACCGAAAAGAACATCGCATCACTGAAGACCGACCAGACCGTGAAGAAGAATGAAGAGGCCATCAAGGTAATAAATGCCTGGCTTAACCTCGCCGGCGCGATGGAGCAACTGAAAGTGGTAAATGAAAACATTACATCGCTTCAGAAAAGGCTCGACGATGCCAACCGCCTTCTGGATAACGGAATGGCTACACGGAATGACATCCTGAAAATTGAAGTGCAGCTTTCAGGCGTGATCTCTCAAAGAATAGATGCAGAAACCGCGATTCGATCGGCAAGGGTGCCCTTAACCTCGCGATGGGAAGGCCCGTTGATTCCCCTATCGAGATATCTGACTTCTCATTTGATAAGGAAACTCCAACCCCGGGGTTCACTGATCTTCTGACGGAAGCAAAGAGGAACCGTGCCGAGTTCACCTCGCTCGCCATGAAGAAGGAAGCACTCGCGAGCAACCTCGAGGCGGCCAAATCGGGCTACTACCCGGAGGTTTTCGTAAGCTCTAACCTTTACTACGCCAATCCTAACCAGAGGATATTCCCGGTGAAGGATGAGTTTAAGGCAACCTGGGATGTTTCGCTGAACCTGCAATGGAGTCTGTGGGACTGGGGCAACACCTCCGCCAAAGCCGGTCAGGTAACGGAATCGATGAAGAGCCTCGGCACTACTGAGTCGATGCTGGGAGACGCCGTCGCGAACGAAGTTCACAACAGTTGGCTGGCACTCGGCAGCGCGAAGGAAAAACTGAAGAATCTGGAGATCACCCTGGTTCAGGCTGAAGAGAATTACCGGGTCACACTGGAGAACTTTAAGTCGCAGGCCGCCACTTCAACAGATCTTATTACGGCCGATACGATGCTTTTCTCTGCAAAAAGCAGCATTCAGGTGGCGAGGATCAGGATGGCACTTGCTTATTACAATTTGATGAAATCAACGGGAAAGCAGCTCTACTGAGATGAACGCGATCGAAGTACACAATTTAACAAAGAAGTTCGGCGATTTCGTCTCTGTGGATAGCGTTAATTTCACTATTCCGCAGGGCGAGATATTCGGATTCCTCGGCGCGAATGGTGCCGGGAAATCGACTACCATCAAGATGCTCTGCGGCATGCTCACACCCACTTCAGGAGACGCTTTCGTGGGTGGCCACAGCATCGTGAAAGATCCCGAAAAGGTGAAGCTGGCGATCGGATACATGTCGCAAAAGTTCAGTCTTTATAACGACTTAACCGTCGAGGAGAACCTCAATTTCTTCGGTGGAGTTTATGGTCTGCGCGGCAACCAACTGACTGAAAGAAAGAAATGGGCACTCGGAGTTTCGTTCCTCGAGGGAAAGGAGAAACTCTTAACAGGCAGTCTGCCGGGCGGAATAAAACAGAGGCTGGCGCTTGCCACGGCAGTGATCCACCGGCCGGGTATCGTATTCCTCGATGAGCCGACGAGCGGGGTTGATCCCCTCTCCCGCCGTGCATTTTGGGATCTGATCCACTCACTCGCCGAGGATGGTACGACAGTGTTCGTCACCACTCACTACCTGGAAGAGGCTGAGTATTGCGCGAACATCATACTGATAAACGCCGGTAAACTGATCGCTGAAGGTACACCCACCGCGCTAAAACAACGGTTCGTTACACCTGAAAGCCCCCACCCCACTCTTGAAGATGTATTCATCAACATGATAGAAGGGATCTATTAACATGTTCAGGACTACATGGGCCATAGCAAAAAAAGAGTTCAGGCACCTCTACCGTGACAAGAGATTTCTCGCGATACTGATCTTTTTCCCCGTCTTTTTGTTGGCATTCTTCGGATACGCGGTCGATTTCGATGTGAAGAATGTGAAGATAGCGGTACTCGATCTCGACAAGACCGCTTCGAGCCGGAAACTGATCAATGAACTTACCGCCACAGAGTACTTCGCTGATCCAATATATATTAACAACGCGTCGGAGATACGCAAACTGCTCGACATGAAGACGGTGAACGCAGTAGTAACTATCCCAGAAGACCTCGATGAGATGATCACCCGGGGTGAGAAGGTAACCATACAGTATCTGGTTGATGGGGTTGATGCCAACACAGCGATAATAGTGGCGAATTACATAGAAGCCGGCGTCGCGGCCTTCAACGGGAAGTTCAGGAATGAAGTGCTGAGCAGGAACGGTCTCAAGATCCAACCGCCGATCGCCATTTCTCCCAAGATCATGTATAACCCCGAGCTGAAAAGCTCCCTCTTCTTCATTCCGGGACTGATCTCAATGATCCTGATTATCACATCCGTTATCAGTGTATCGCTCTCGATAGTCAGGGAGAATGAAAGGAACACGATAGAGCAAATCAGGGTGTCGCCTGTTTCATTCATCTCGCTTTTATTGGGTAAGATATTCCCCTACCTCGTTATCGCGTATCTTAACGCGGCGATGATCCTGGTTGTGGGTTACTTCCTGTTCGGAGTGCAAGTGCACGGCAGTTACTTTGATCTTTTTTACTCGATCTTTGTTTTCCTCCTTGCCAGCACTTCGCTTGGGTATTTTGTGTCGGTTATCTCTCCCAACACACAGGTGGCGTTTACACTGGGGGCTTTCGTTTCACTCCTTCCGTCGCTGATACTCTCGGGGTTTGTCTTCCAGATCGAAAGCATGCCGTGGATCATCCAGATATTCACCAATATCACACCGACCAAGTTCTTTAACACGATAATGAGGGCGATAATCCTCCGGGGGACAGGGATAGAAACTTTCTGGACTCAGATAATCAACCTTCTTATTTTCACCGGAGTGTTGGTTTTCCTTAGCATTTTGGTCTCGAAGATCAAGGAAAGGAAGGCCTAAGATGTACACCATACTCAGGATAGTGATTAAAGAATTTCAGCAGTTCAGACGGGATCCGAAAATGTTCGGGATAATTCTGATCGCGCCGGTAATACAGCTTATCCTCCTCGGCTACGCCGCCACACTCGATCTGAAAGTGGTACACACTGTGATTATGGATTCGGACCGGTCAACCACCAGCCGCGAGTTCATTAAGCAATTCGACGGCTCAACCTACTTCTCGATCGATAAATATGTTAACGCCTACGATGAGGCATACAAAGAGATTGATGCCGGTAAAACGATGCTGATCCTGATAATCCCGAAAGACTTCGAGAAAGACATAAACCGGGGTGAAACGGCAACACTTCAGGCTATCTTCAACGGTTCCGACGGTAACAGTGCCTCGATAGCTTCGGGGTATGTGCAGAAAATTATCGTCAGGTTTTCAGAAGAGTTTGCAAACAACAAACTTAAATTGCGTGGGATGCAGCGCTTGCCCGCCGGGCAGGTTGCCACACAAAGCCGGGTTTGGTACAACCCCGAACTGGAGTCGAAGATTTTCATGGTACCCGCCATCGTGGGTCTGCTCCTCAGCATCATAACCATCGTTTTAACTTCGCTGGCCATCGTTAAAGAGCGGGAGATAGGAACGCTCGAGCAATTAATAGTAACCCCCGTTAAATCGTGGCAATTGATCGCCGGAAAGCTTATTCCATTCGTGATATTGGGATTCGCGTCGGTTATTATTGTAGTCACCGCGATGAAATTGATATTCGCGATCGATGTAAAAGGGAGTGTTGTTTTTCTTTTCGCGTCGTCGCTGGTTTACATTTTTTCAACTTTGGGGCTTGGGCTGCTCGTCTCAACCTTCTCCAAAACCCAGCAGCAAGCAATGATGCTCGCCATGTTCCTCGTTATGCTTCCGTTGGTGTTTCTTTCAGGCTTCGCCTTCCAGATCGAGAACATGCCCGTTATCTTTCAGCACATCAGCACCCTGATCCCGCTGAAATATTTCCTGATCATCATCCGCGGTGTCATCCTCAAAGGTTCCGGCTTCGCCGAACACTGGCAAGACGCCCTTGCCATGTTGATCATTGGAACGGTAATCCTTTTGATAAGCACCCTTCGCTTTAATAAGAAAATCGATTGAAATGTTAAATGTTAAATGTTAAATGTTATTTCTTTTTGGGTTTTGAATTTAGTTTTGATTTCATGGTTTTCAGTGATGTAACAAGTAGTCTCATTAATTCTTCGGCATCATTATTAATGCTCTGAAACTCTTCTGGTGTTAGAACTTCAGTTGTTTTTAGTATTTGGAACCAATATAATGTTTCCGAGCACTCTTTTTGAGCAATAGCATACTTATGGATGTAATCGAGTTCCGATTCCGCATGAATCGCTTCATGAATATTTGCTCCGATGCTTGTACCGCAACGCAATATCTGCTTAGAAATTATGAATTCTTTCTTCTCGTCAAGATATTTACAAAGTTTGTATATCCTGACTCCAAACTTCAAACTTTTATCAGCCAGTACATTCATGAATTCACCTCAATCTTAAATTTTTCAAAGAATAACATTTAACATTTAACATTTAACATTTACTTCGTTAAGTATCCAAACGAAGTAACATACCTCGGGTCCATTTCTTCCTGATAATTGGTTGTGAAGTATGAGCCGAAGAGTCCATATCCGCCATTTATATTAGTGAAGACGGTTTCGTCGAGGCGGAGGGAGAAGTTATCGAGGAAGCCGTTGACGGATGAGTAATAGAATGAGAGTGGCGCGTCGTACTCGGTGGCGGAGAAGATGACATGGAGTACACGGAAGAGGGATTTGTCTTCAACTCCTTCGGAGATCTTGTTCATGGCCCAGTCGAATGAGGTGAGATCGAATGAGGCATGTTCGTCGCGGTTGGCGACGGGATAGACCGGAGTTTGAACGCCGTTCCGGTTGATGACCTGCAGCGGTACTTGAATTGACTTTGCCACTTCCCTGTTGTTGATCTTTTGGGTGTAGTAGAGCGTCATTTTGGGGAAAGTGAGGTTGAGCTCCTGCGATCTCCACCAGAAGGTCCAGCTTTTGCCGTATTTGAATGGATCGATATCGGTGGTGAATCCGCGGGGAAACGGAATTGATGATTCGTAATAGAGATACTGCGGCACTTTTGTACCGGCGGTAAGCACCTTACCGTTAGGAAGGCGCGCTGTGATCGAAAGTGTATCGTTCGCGTAAACCGAAAGGGCCTTGCCGAAGTAGTAGCGTTGCTGTCCGGTGTAATGTGAGGTGTCTTTTCTGTCGACCAGAGTATCCCGCAGGACATAGGTATCACCTCTGAACTTGAGTTCCACTCTTGCACCTGCCACTTCGGGGTCTTCGGTTGTCATGTAAGGGTCTGTTTCCGGGGCGTCGTAAACCTTGGCGATAATCACCTTGGGTACAACGGTCTTCCCAATTTCTTGTCCTTCAGTTATCGCGTACATCACGAACCCGGGCTTAAACTCCGACCTCGGTGAAAATCCGTTATCGCAACCGGTCAGAAAAATCAATGGAAGTAGCATCAGAGTTGCGGCCATTAAACTCAAGTTCCTCGCCACTCCGGGTCTTTGGGTCTTTGGATCTTCGGGTCTTCCGGTCTTTGCAACTGCATGGCTATGTGAATTGTGTATCATTTCAAAACTCCGCTTTCACGAAAAACGCGGGAAGAAGCGGTAACTGGTTGATCCGTTTCCCCGTTTTCTTGTCAAAATAGTAGATATTTTCCCTGTTATAGACATTCAGAACGCTGGCACCGATGGTGAAATCGGCAAAGCCGGTCGAGAACTTCTTGGTCAGGGAGAGGTCTAGTCTGTGGTAGTATGGCAGCCTCGATGAGTTCTTCTTATCATAAATGAACTGCGGCTCGTAGTTACCGAGGATGTTTATTGGAACCGTGCCATCCAGAAGCAGCTTGTCGTAGAAGCCTGAGATTGGGGTAAAAGGCATCCCGGAGGTTATCACCCAGTTGGCAGTAAACTGCCAGTTGGCGCCCGGGTTAATTCCCGCGAGGAGGTTTATCGAGTGCCTAACATCATAGCGGGGGGCGTAGGTCAGATCTTTCGCGTACTTTTCAGCCCAGCCGAGGGCGTATGCGGCTTTACCGTAGAAGATGCTGCCGTCGAACTTGAGAGCGGCTTCAATTCCGTATGAAGTGCCGCTGATATTCTTAAAATCGAACTGGATCGAAGTGAATTTCTGCTCGTTCACTTCCATAAGGTTTGTCATTGTTTTGTAATAGGCTTCGATCTCGAGCACGAACCTGTCGGAGAACCATGAAGTGAAGCCCGCGATGAAGTGGGTTGCCTCTGCAGCGGTGATATTATCGGGGACGATCATCCAGGGTTCGAACACGGATATCAGTTCATCCTCATTGGCGAGTGCCACCATCTCCTGTGAGTATCTGCCGAAGGCGAACTTGAAGATCATAAGACGGTTGATCAGCCATGTCAGCGAGATTCTCGGTTCGAAGAGGAATGGCCTTTTCTCAGCCATCGAGAGGAGGTTGAATCTCATTCCGAGATCAAGACCGACATCATCCCAACGGAAAAATTTATAGTTAACATAACCGGCAAGTGAGGTTCTGCTCACAAGGTAGTCGATCTCTCTTTGCAGTTGGTTCACCTGCTTCAGTTCGGTGGTAAGAAACTTGTTCTGCACACCGAAGAGGAGTTGATCTTTGCTGTCGTAAATGTAAGCCAGATCAGCATTTATGGTAAAATCCCTCACATTGTTCTCCCTCGGTTTCGAGCCGGAAAGATTTGGCTCAACCTTTGCCATGTAATGTGAGTAGGAGATGTTAAGATCGGATACCAGCGGCGAGCCATTCCATATTTTGCTCCACTTCACCCCGCCGATGTTGTTGCGGATGTGGTAGTCTTCGAGGAGAGGGTCGTTGTTCACAACCTGATCACTGCTCAGAAACGCGTGGGCTACAAACTTGCTGTTCTGATCTATCGATGGATCGGAAAAGTTAGCCTTTACTGAAAGGTCGT
>Ga0116141_10003474_pt1 | contig 13337 bp, 13 predicted proteins | sample AD_UKC097_MetaG_FD_89744 | JGI IMG/M metagenome (GOLD analysis project Ga0116141, IMG submission 89744) | Active sludge microbial communities of municipal wastewater-treating anaerobic digesters from USA - AD_UKC097_MetaG | ecosystem: Engineered > Bioreactor > Anaerobic > Digestate | place: USA... | reverse complement strand
GTGGTCTTGCCGACACCACCGGACCCACAGCACAGGATCACGTCGGAGTCGGCGCACAATCGCTCCAACGACTCCTGCGGTGTCGGCCCGCCCGCGGTCATATCGCCCTCACTTGATCGAGTACCGAATCGGACAGCGTGATGAGCGCATCGAGATCGAGGTCGGTGCGAAAGACGAACGGCAGCCGAAGCTGTGGCAGCGGCAGCTCTCGATTGAGCCGCTCGATTTGTGACACCTGGGCCGCTGTGCGTTCACGGCGAAGTGCGGACGCCGCAGCGAGGTCGGCGCTGAGCCGGGCGTCGAGGGTGACGCCCGCGGCGGCAGCGGCGTCGCCGGGAGCCACCTCGATGCCGTCGAGGTGCTCGTAATCCCCGTTGATCACCACGGGGCCGAGTTTGATGCCGATTCGATCCTCGAGGTTGTAGGCGGTTTCGACGAGTTCGTTGACTGGCGTCTCCTCCGGCAGGGTCACCAGCACCACCTGACAACGGGTCTCGTCGGTGAGCATGTCGTTCACCTCGCGGGCCTGGGATTCGATGGGGCCCACGTGAACGGCATCGAGGAGGCCCTTGGCGCTCGACAGGAACGTGATGGCGTGTCCGGCCGCCGGAGCGTCGACGATGATCGCGTCGTAGGTCCGCGATCGTTCGAGTTGTTTGACCTTGCCCAGCACGAGCACGTCCTTGATCCCGGGGGTTGCCGTGGCGACGATGTCGACCGCTCCGGAATCGGCGAGCCGCCTCGAGAGTCGCCGCATCCCGTGATCGCCGAGAAACTCCAACAGCGCGGCGTCGGGGGTGAGGGTCCGCGCCTGCACCGATCCGGCTCCGTGCAGGTCCTCGAACAACACGAGTTCCTCGTAGGAAAGCGCCGGCTTGTCGAACAGCGCCGGCAGACCGAACTTCCCCTCGATCTCGACGACGAGCACCCGCAACCCTGCCCGCGCGGCGGCGAGCGCCAGGGTGGCGGTGACGGTCGTCTTGCCCACCCCGCCCTTCCCGGCAACGATGGTCAGTCGTGGTGCAGTGAAAAACTGCGCAGGATCCACTTTTCCTCCGGAGGCCTACGGGTGCGCACAGTACTCAGCCGAACCATCTTCGCGGTATTGCTCGCGCTCTTTTCCTCGCTTGGCGTTGCTGCGTCCGCCCGTCCGGCCTCGGCCGCGGTGGCTCCATGCCCGAATGAAAACGGGTGCGTGCGGGCCATCACGGTGAACGGCTTCATCGATCAGATCAACGCTGATTTCATTCGTCGGGCCGCGTCGGAGGTCGCCGATGTGCCCGGATATTCGGCGATCATCCTGGTCATCGACAGCGAAGGGTCGGTCATCAGCGCTGAAGAACTGAACGATCTGGTCGTCGACCTGGTCGACCTTCCGTTGAAGGTCACCGCATGGGTCGGTCCGTCGGGGGCACAAGCGCTCGGCGGCGCCGCCGAACTCGTCGCCGCGCTCGAACCGTCGATGGCCCCCAACACGAGGATCGGCGACGTCGGCGTGCCACAGCTCGACCAGCAGCGGTTCGGCGATCTGGTCACGTCGACCGACACCGGCCTTCGCGAAACGGTGATCGACAACGACGAGGCCGAACAGCGCTCATTGTCGTTGCGCACCGACGCCATCTTGGGCGACCACGCGCTCAACCGAGGCGACGTTGCGTTCAAGGACGTGACCGATGATGAGGGCCGCCCCAAGCGCGAACTGCTCACCACCAACATCACGATCGGCCTGCCGGTCACGACCCAACTGCTGCACACAGCGGCGAGCCCGGCGGTCGCCTACCTTGCTCTCGCCATCGCGATCGGCCTGCTGCTGTTCGAGTTCTTCACCGCCGGCGTCGGTGTGGCCGGCGTCGTCGGCGCGATCTGTGCGGTGATGGCGGGCTATGGGCTTGCCGAGTTGCCGCTTCGCTGGTGGGCCCTGGCTCTGTGCCTGTTCTCGGCGTTCGCGTTCGCCATCGACATCCAAACAGCGATACCTCGGCTGTGGACGTTGATCGGGCTGGTCAGCTGGTCGGTCGGCTCGCTGTTCCTGTTCGACGGTCTCCGTGCACCGTGGTTGGCGCTGTTGACCGGCCTGGGTGGCATGGCGGTGCTGATGCTGTCGGGGATGCCGTCGATGGTGCGGTCTCGCTTTGCGACCCCGACGTTGGGCCGAAGCTGGATGATCGGCAAGATGGGGACCGCGATCAGCGACATCAACCCGGAAGGCACCGTCGACGTCGACGGTGGCATCTGGCGAGCGATCACCAACCGTGCGACCCGGTCATGGCCGGAGGGGAGCTTCGGGTGGTTGGCATCGACGGGATGACGCTGGAAATAGAACCTCCCGAAGGCGGCGCGATCGACTACCGCGATCGGCGGCCAGCAGCTTCCGATGACCCCGGTGACGAGCCCGATTCTGTGACCTGATTCACAGAAACTCTTTTCTCAACCTTGTTTGCATAATCCCGGCGGCGTATCCTGCGCCGTTGAAAAGGGGGAACAACGTTGAGTGCACAACCATCTTTTGATTCATGGCATCACCGGGGGGCATGCCGCGGACCACAGTCAGCGGTCTTCTTTCCGCCGCCGCACTTCGAACGCAAGCACGATCGAATCGCCCGGGAGCACCGGGCAAAGGAGATCTGTGCTCAGTGCCCGGTGGTGAGTGACTGTCTGAGCTTCGCCTTGGAGATCCGTGAACCACACGGAATCTGGGGCGGAACCAACGAGGTCGAGCGTCGAGCGATGCTCGAGGTCCGCAGCGCCTGAGGGTGTTCATCGTTCTCGGCACCGGGTTGCACGGAAGTCACGGAATCCAGCGGGGTACCATCGGATCGTGACTTTCGTGCTCCTGGCGCTGCTGGCGCTGTTCGTCGTCGAAGTCACCGTGATGATCGCGGTGGCGAACGCAACGTCGGTCATCACCATGTTCCTGGCGCTGACGCTGCTGTGCGCCGCTGGGGCGTGGGTCGTGAAGCGTCAGGGGTTCGCGACGTGGCGACGGATCAATGACGGGTTTGCTCGGGGTGAAATGCCGACCGACGCCGTGCTCGACGGATTGATCTGGATGGTCGCCGGTGCACTGTTGCTGGTGCCGGGATTCGTGTCGGACCTCGCGGCGCTCGTGTTGGTGCTCCCATCTACGCGGGCCCTGCTGCGACCGCTCGTTGTTCGACGTGCCCAGGTGCGTGCTGAGTCGACCTTCAACGGTTCTGCGGTGCGGTTCGCAACCTTCGGGTTCTCCACGGCCCGGGGCGGTTTCGACGACGTCTTCCTGCGTCGGCGGCCGCGACACGATGACGGCATCATCGACCTGGACGCCGAGGAGATCTTCCTCGACGAGCCCCGCGGCGAACTCGGCCCGGGAACCTGACGCAATGTCGTTGAGCCTCCAGGTCGACGACCCACACGAGATCCCGATTCGCGACGCGGCCACGGTGATGCTGGTTCGCGACGGACGCCACGGTGTCGAAGTGTTCATGCTCCGACGCAATCTCAACTCCGATTTCGTCGGTGGCGCGTATGTCTTTCCCGGCGGGGCGGTCGACCCGGGCGATAGCGACCGTGCGATCGAGGCCCTGAGCGTTGGACTGTCCGACGCTCAGGCGTCAGAGTTGCTCGGTGTGGGTCGCGGAGGGCTTGCCTACTGGGTTGCAGCGATTCGGGAGTCGTTCGAGGAGGCCGGACTGTTATTGGCGGTCGACGAGGACGACCGCATGGTCGGGTTCGCCAACCCGGAGGTGGCCGGTCGATTTCATCGTCACCGGATCGATGTCGACACGGCGGTTCGTGCCCTGCGAGATGTCGTTCGCGAGGAACGGCTGCGTCTCGCCACCGATCGGATGCACTACTTCAGTCGCTGGATCACGCCGCTGGGTTCACCTCGGCGCTACGACACCCGCTTCTTCGTGGCCCACGCACCCGAGGGTCAGGTGCCATCTCACGACGACCGCGAGACGATCGCGAACCTGTGGATCCGGCCGACCGAGGCCCTCGAGCGCAACGAGGCGGGGGATTTCACGTTGATCTTCCCGACGGTTCGTACCCTCGAAGTGCTGGCCCGCTTCGATTCGGCTGAGGCCGTGGTGGCTCACGCCCGTTCGATCGCCGAGTTCCCAGCCATCCTGCCCCGGATCGTCGAGGACGGCGGGGGACTGCGGATCGTTCTGCCGGGGGACGAGGTCTACGACGCGTTCAGCTCGAAACGTCTGAATTGACCGAGTCGTCGCAACGGTCTCGTTCGGCGCTGTCGTGGGCATCGAGCGCCGCGGCGACCGCGTCGAGCAGGCGGGCCGAGCATCCAGTCAGATCGGTTGGGGGCGCGATGTCGGTGGTGATGCGCCGAGCGAGATCGCGGAAGGCCTCGGCGGCGGGCCCGTCGCCGAGCGCGATCGGTGAGCCGGTGTCGCCGCCCTCGGCCACCGCATTTTCGATGGGGATCCGTGTCAGCAGCGGCGCCCCCGTGGTGGCGGCCAGGCGGTCGCCACCACCAGACCCGAAGATCGGGAACCGTTCGCCGGACGGTGCGACGAAATAGCTCATGTTTTCGATGATGCCGAGTACCCGCAGGTAATTCTTGCGGCCCATCGAGACGGCTCGTGCCGCCACCTTCTGGGCGGACAGCGAGGGCGTGGTGACCACGAGCATCTCGGCCCTCGGCAGGAGTTTCGCGAGGCCCATCTGGACATCGCCGGTTCCGGGGGGCATGTCGATGAGCAGGTAGTCGAGGTCGGATCCCCAAGCGACGTCTTCGAGGAAGTGCTGGACGGCTCGCTGCAAGATGAGCCCACGCCACATGAGCGCGTCTTCCTCGTTCTGTACGAGGAACCCCATCGACACCACTCGTAGTTCTCCGTCGCCGACGGTGCGGATCCTCGGTTCGATGGTGGCGTCGGAAGCGTCGGATCCGCCGACGCTGCCCGCGGTCCGCTCGTGCGCCTCAAGGCGGCCGTGAACGCCGAGCATCCGCGGTTGGCTGAAGCCCCAGATGTCGGCATCGATGACGCCGACGCGGTAGCCGAGGGCGGCGATCGCTGTTGCCAGATTCGAGGTCACCGCCGACTTGCCGACGCCGCCCTTGCCCGACGCCACCATGAGCACTTTGGTCGTGGAGGGAACCGCTGTTTCTGGCGGATGCTCGGCGATGTTGCGCCGGGCGACGGCCATCGCCGCGGCCTTCTCATCGGCGTCGAGTTCGGTCCAATCGAGTTTCACCTTGGTGACACCGGGCAACGACAGGACCCGATCGCGGACATCGCGCTGAATCTGGGCACGCAGCGGACAGCCTGCGGTGGTGAGCGCGATCTTCACAACGACGAGTCCGTCGTCGCCGACGCGCACGTCTTTGACCATGCCGAGCGCGACGATGTCGGACCCCAACTCGGGGTCGATGACGCCTCGTAACAGTCCGGTGATCTCGGAGGTGCTCGGGCGGGGCGAGTCGGAGGGAATGCCCATCGGTCACGAGTTTACGACCCGGGGACTGGAAAATCTGCGGCCGAACCGGGAATATGTAGCGCCGAAACGGTGTTTGCGGAAGTGCCCGAGGTCCCATTTCGGCGCTCGGTTACACTGGCTTCACCCCTCGTCACGGCACCGCTTTGCAGGAGGCGCACGAATGATCACGCTCACCGATTCAGCCGCAACCAAGGTTCGACAGCTCATCGACCAGGAGGGCGACGAGTCGCTCGCATTGCGTGTTGCCGTTCGTCCCGGTGGGTGTTCGGGCTTCTCCTATGAGATGTACTTCGACAACGAGATCAAGACCGAAGACCAGACGAACGACTTCGACGGCGTGAAGGTCGTGGTCGACCCGACGAGCCTGCCCCTGCTCGTCGGCGCGGAGCTTGACTACAAGGACGGTCTCGAGAAGTCCGGGTTTGAGATCAACAACCCGAACGCCTCGAAGACCTGCGGCTGCGGCTCATCGTTCAGCTGAGTCGCTGAGCGTTCTCGTTGCAATTCGAACTCAACGGCGAACAGGTTGAGGTCGCCGATGACGGCGCCAGCCTGCTGGAGGTGCTTCGAGATCGTCTCGGTGTCACCTCGGTCAAACCAGGATGCAACCCGCAGGGTCAATGTGGATGTTGCACCGTGCTTGTCGACGGTGAGGCTCGTGTCGGTTGTGTGACCCCGGCGCGCCGCGTTGCGGGCCGGTCCGTGGTGACCCTTGAGGGGTTGAGCGACGAGCGCCGCGAGGCCTGGGGTGAGGCGCTGTGCGCGACCGGGGGCAGTCAATGCGGCTATTGCACCCCGGGCATCGTGATGCGCCTCGAAGGGACCGCAGGCAAGGGTGGCGATCTGTGCGAACGCGCCGTTGTCGATCGCGCCCTCGCTGCCCACCTGTGCCGTTGCACGGGCTGGCAGACGATCCGCGAGGCGGCCGTGATGGTCGCTACCGGCGCGGAGGTGCGATCAGAGAGTCGTGACTTCGACGCAGCGTCGCGGCGCGCAACGATCGAGGGGCACGCGCACCAGCGCGTCGGGCCCGATATCGGCTTGGGCATGGGTGGGTTTGCCGATGACGGCGCACCGAGCGATGCGCCCGTCGCGCTGCTCGCCGCGGATGGAACCTGGACGGTCGCCCCGACGATGACCGAGGCCCGCGCCGCGATCGGCAAAATCCAGGGACGCAACACGACGGTCGATGCCGTTGCGCCGATCGAGGTGCCCGACGGGGACTGGGCGCTCACCCTGCAGACGAACTGGGTCGAACCCGCGTATCTCGAGACCGACGCGGCCTGGGCGATTCCGGGTTCGGATCCGACCGATCCGTTGGCGAATGGTGGGGCCTTCGGTGGCAAGGTCGATTCGCCGGTGCCTGGTGACGCTGTCGAGCTGGCGGCTCGCGAAGGTGGTCCCGTGCGGTTGCGCTGGTCGCGCGAGGACGTGGTGCGTCGTGGCCCGAAGCGACCGCCGATGGCGCTGGGCATGCGCTCGGATGGTTCCGGTGTGGTGCGGGTCGCTCGCACGCCCGGAATCGTCGAAGCCATCGTCTCGGTAGCCCCACTGATCGAGGTCGAGGAGGTCGACATCGTCGGACCGCCGACCTCGACGGCGATTCGAGGGGCCGGCTGGGCCGAGGTCGCAGCCGTGCTCGCCTCGCTGGAATCCCTGGCCACGGACCAGCCCGGCACCGCAACCGTGAGGTCTCCCGAGGGTGCGTCGGCGACGGTTCGCATCGACGACGAGGGTGCGCACGTCGTCGTGCGCTGCGGCGAGGTGCTCGACACCTCCGTCGTACGTGCATATGCCATCGGCGCAGTGCATATGGGGTTGGGTCTCGTGACGTCGGAGCAGTTGTCGGTGGATGACCAGGGCAATCCGTTGAATCTCACGATCCGCAGCTTCGGTGTGGTGCGTCCCGTGGACATGATTCCGGTCGAGGTGACGGTGGTGGACGAACCCGGCATCGAGCCGGTGTCAGGGTCGGACGCGGTGTTCGCTGCGACCGCTGCGGCGATCTGGACGTTGCAGGGCACCCCGGGTGTCTGGCCGACGAAGCTCCCGGTCCGATTTTCGGATCCAGCCACGGCCTAGCCTTGAGCCATGAGCACGCCGGTTGGTCCCTACACACCCATCGTTCGAGCGGGATCGTTCCTGTATGCGAGCGGCCAACTCGGACTCCTCGACGGCGCGCTCGTCGAGGGCGTCGCAGCCCAGACTGCGCAGGCGCTGCGAAACCTGGCAGCGCTCGTCGAATTGGAGGGGGCAACGTTGGATCAGGTGGTGAAGACCACGGTGTTCCTCGCGGACATGGATGACTTCCTCACGATGAACGAGGCGTACGTGGCCGGTTTCGGCGATCACCGGCCTGCCCGGTCAGCCGTCGCTGTGGCAGCGTTGCCGCTCGGTGCCGCGGTGGAGATCGAGGCGGTCATCCACATCGGCTGATCGTCGGCCCCGCCGGCCAGAACGTTCGGTGGACCGCGTCGGTATTGGCCCACGTGGGTTACTTCGGCCACAATGTGGCCATGGTTGGAGCCATCATCATCGTGATCGTGCTGATCGTCGTGATCCCCGTGAGTGTCCTGGTATCGGGCGGCGCGCTCGCCGGCGTCATCGGTTTCTTTGTGCAAAAGGACGTCGACGACACGAACGAGGGTTCCGAACTCATCGACCTCAACGGCTAGCTGTCATGAGTCCCAACGGGCTGTGTCTATGAGTCCCAACGGGACTTGCCAAACCGGTAGCCCACGCTTCTGACCGTTCCGATCATCTGAGCGTGTTGTTCGCCGAGCTTGGCGCGGAGGCGGCGGATATGGACATCCACCGTGCGGGCGCCGCCGTAGTACTCATAGCCCCACACCCGGCTCAGCAACGTCTCGCGGGTGAACACCCGCCCCGGATTCTGGGCGAGGAACTTCAACAGCTCATATTCCATGTAGGTGAGATCGAGCGGTGTCCCGTCGATCGAGGCCTGGTAGGTCTCGAGGTTCAACACGAGCGACTTGTACTGGATGATCTCGCTGTCGTCGCTCAGTAGTCCCTGGCGGGTCAGTAGGTGCTTCACTCGAGCCTCGAACTCGACTGGGTGAAACGGTGCGACGCAGAAGTCCTCAAACAGGTCGTGATGACGATCGAGGTCGGGGAGTTGTGAGCCTCGAACCAGCAACAGCAGCGGTGCGACGCCGAGGTTCGTGGCTGACAATCGACGTGCGTAGGTGAACGCCTCATCGGTGTCGTTCGACGCATCGACGATCGCTCCCGCCCACGTCGCGGCGGCGATGTCCGTATCGGTGGTGGCGGTTCCCCACGGGATCGACGCCAGCTCCAGGCATCTGACGATTTCGGGCGGAACGGGATCCGGCCAACAGAGCAATGGCTCCACGACGGTGCCTCCTACCAGTTACCGAGGTAACGGTCGAGTTCGAATTGGCTGACGTGTGCCTTATAGGCCGCCCACTCGGCGCGCTTGTTGCGCAGGAACCACTCGAAGATGTGCTCACCGAGTGCTTCACGAGCGAGTTCGGACTGCTCCATCAGGTCGAGCGCCTCGGCGAGCGAGGACGGCAGGAGTTCAATCGACTCATCGAGGTTGCCCTGTTCGGCGAGTTCGAAGAGGTTCCCGGTGGTTTCCGGCGCCAACTCATAGTTGCCTTCGATACCGGCGAGACCGGCGGCCAAAAGCACGGAGAATGCCAGGTACGGGTTGCACGCGGGGTCGAGCGCTCGGTACTCGATTCGCGTGCCAGCGGCCTCCTTGTTCGGTTTGGACACCGGTACCCGAACCAGGGCCGAGCGGTTGTTGCGGGCCCAACTCACGTGCACCGGGGCCTCGAAGCCGCCGATCAGCCGCTTGTAGGAGTTCACGAGTTGGTTGGTGACCGCAGTGATCTCGGGAGCGTGACGCAGGAGACCGGCGATGAACTGACGGGCGACCTCGGACAGGTTCGCATCGCCCTCGGAGTCGTAGAAGGCGTTCTCCTCGTCGCGAAACAACGAGATGTGTGTGTGCATCCCCGAACCCTGGACACCCGCGATCGGCTTGGGCATGAACGTGGCGTGAACGCCGTGTTGGTAGGCGACCTCCTTCACCACCACGCGCAACGTCATGATGGCATCGGCCATGGCGAGGGCGTCGTCGTAGCGCAGATCGATCTCGTGTTGCGACGGCGCGTCCTCGTGGAATGAGTATTCGACCGGGATGCCCGTGTTTTCGAGCTGGTGTATCGTCGCCCGGCGGATGTCGGAGGCGATGTCGCTGGTGGTGAGATCGAAGTAGCTGCCGTTGTCGAGGGTCTGTGGAGGTTGCGACGGGTCGTCGGACGCGAGGTAGAAGTACTCGACCTCGGGGGCACACATCAGCTCGAAGCCACGATCGCGGGCACGCTGGAGATTGCGCTTGAGTACCTGTCGAGGGTCGCCCTCGAACGGAGTGCCGTCGAGGTGGACGATGTCGCAGAACATGCGAGCACTCACCTCGCCGTCGCCCCAGGTCATGAGCTGGAAACTCGACGGGTCGGGCATGGCCAACACGTCGCTTTCCTGGACCCTGCTGAATCCGTCGACGGCCGATCCGTCGAACTGAATCCCGTCTTCGAACGCAGTCTCGAGCTCCACCGGGGAGATGGCGACGGACTTCAACTGCCCGAGCACATCGCAGAACCAGAGGCGAACCAGGTGGACCTTTCGCTCCTCGAGTGTGCGCAACACGTAGTCGTGGTGATGTCCCATGCCTCTACCTTCGCCGATGCGGGCCAAGAAATCCCAACGCAACGCGCCGAGTTAACACAGCGTTTACAACCGGGAAAAGGGCGAGAAATCGCGGAGGTGCAATGTGGCTCCCATCGCTTCGAGGAGTGCCCCGAACCGATCGCTGCTCGAAACGAGCGTTTCAACAACCCCCGGTCGACCGAGTCGGCCACAAACTCAGGATGGTGCCCCGTGCCATATCGTGCCGAATACATCTGGATCGACGGAACCGAGCCGACCCCGCTCATGCGATCCAAGACCAAGATCATCGAAGACGGCGGTGAGCCGGGGATCTGGGGATTCGACGGATCTTCGACGAATCAGGCCGCGGGCAGCGACTCCGACTGTGTGCTGAACCCAGTGTTCACCTGCCCCGACCCGACCCGCGGTCCGGGAGACATCCTTGTGCTCTGTGAGGTGTTGTTGCCCGGGACGATGGAGCCCCACAGCACCAACACCCGCCGCTACTGCGCCGAGGTCGACGCCAAGTTTGCAGATCAGGCTCCGATGTTCGGGATGGAACAGGAATACACGCTGTTCCAGGAAGGTCGCCCGCTCGGGTGGCCCAAGGAGGGCTACTACACCCGGCCCCGCAGGGCCCCTACTACTGCGGTGTCGGATCGGTGGAGATCGCCGGCCGCGACTTTGTCGAGGCCCACACTGAGGCCTGTATCGCTGCCGGCCTCAAGATCTGCGGGACCAACGCCGAGGTGATGCTCGGCCAATGGGAGTTCCAGATCGGTATCGCAGGAACCCTTGAGGTCGCCGACCACATTTGGATGGCCCGTTACCTCCTCTACCGGATCGGCGAGGACTTCGGCGTGAATGCATCGATCTCGGCCAAGCCGATCAAGGGCGATTGGAACGGCGCCGGCATGCACACGAACTTCTCGACCGCAGCGATGCGCGAAGGCTGGGATCCGATCATCGCAGCCTGTGAGTCGCTCGGCGCGCCAGGCAAGGTGGAGGAGCATCTCGCCGGTTACGGACACGGCTACGAGGACCGTCTGACCGGCCAGCACGAGACCGCCCACTTCAGCGAATACCGCTACGGGGTCTCCGACCGGGGCGCTTCGGTGCGTATCCCCTGGCAGGTGGGCGTCGACAAGAAGGGCTACATCGAGGACCGTCGCCCCAATGCCAACGCCGATCCGTACATGGTCTCCGCGCTGATCACCAACACGGTGTGCTCAGCGCTGGCGAAGTAGGACCTCGACGCGATCCGTGCTGAGACCCGTCGCCCACCCGGGCGGCGGGTCTCTTCGCGGCCCCGGTAGGTTGTCGCCGTGACCATCGTTCGCATCGCCTTGTGTCAGATCAACCCGACGGTGGGAGCGCTCGTCGGCAACACCGACCGGATCATCGAGGTGCTCGCCGAGGCCGAGTCCGCCGGAGCGCACCTTGCGGTGTTCGGCGAACTCGCGCTCTGCGGCTACCCGCCCGAGGACCTGGTGCTGAAGCGCTCATTCGTCGCCGACTGCGAGGCGCAGTTGCAGCGCCTCGCTGCGGCGGCGGGGTCCTGCGGCGCAGTCGTCGGACTGCCAACCGTTTCCGCCGACGGCTCGCTTCGAAACACGGCGGCGATCTGTCGTCATGGACGCGTCGAGTACCGCTACGACAAGCAGGAACTGCCGACCTATGGTCCCTTCGACGAGGACCGGTGGTTTCGTCCGGGTCAGGTCGACCAGCCCTTGTTCGATCTCGACGGGATCGATCTCGACGGGATTGCGGTCGGCGTGTCGGTCTGTGAGGACATCTGGATCGCGGATGGACCGGTGTTTCGTCAGGGACAGTCGGGAGCGCGGTTGTTGGTGAACATCAACGCGTCGCCGTACCACCACGACAAGCTCGACCATCGCGAGGAGATGTTGCGCGAGCGCTCCATCGCCGCCGGCGCACCGATCGTGTACGTGAACCAGGTCGGCGGCCAGGACGAGTTGGTGTTCGACGGCGGTTCGTTCGTCGTGGGCGACGACGGCGAGCTGATCTGTCGTTTCCCCCAGTTCGTCGAACACGTCGAATTGGTCGACATCGATCTCGACGGTGCGTCTCAGAAGGCGGACCTGATCGCACCGCCCCTCGACGACATCGCGGAAATCTGGCATGCGCTCGTGATGGGCACCCGCGACTACGTCCACAAGAACGGGTTCAGCGACGTGGTCATCGGACTGTCGGGCGGTGTGGATTCGTCGATCGTCGCCGCGATCGCGGTCGACGCGTTCGGGCCCGAACACGTCCACGGCGTGCTCATGCCGTCGAGGTTCAGTTCGGATCATTCCATCTCGGACGCAGTGCGTCTGGCGGAGACCCTCGGTATCGATCACCGCACCATCCCGATCGAACCCGGGCACCTGGCGCTCGAGACGATGCTTGCGGAGTCCTTTGCCGGACGTGCTCACGACCTGACCGAGGAGAACCTGCAGTCGAGGATTCGCGGGATCACGCTGATGGCGCTGTCGAACAAGTTCGGTTGGATGGTGCTGACCACCGGCAACAAGAGCGAATCGGCGGTCGGGTACTCGACGCTGTATGGCGATACCGCGGGTGCGATCGCGGTGATCAAGGACGTCTACAAGACTCATATTTACCGGCTCTGTCGTTGGCGCAACTCCCGCGCCGGCCGCGAGATCATCCCCGAGAGCGTGTTGACGAAGGCACCGTCGGCAGAGCTTCGACCCGACCAGCGCGACGACCAGAGCCTGCCGCCCTACGACGTGCTCGACGCGATCCTCTACGCGTACATCGAAGGGGATCGCACGCTCGCGGACCTGATCGGCGAGGGGTACGACCCGGAAACGGTCGAGCGCATCTGCCGGCTCGTGGACATCTCGGAGTACAAGCGGCGCCAAAGCCCGTTCGGGTTGCGTGTGAGTTCGAAATCGTTCGGCAAGGACCGCCGGATTCCGATGACGAATCGTTACCGCTGACGGCGCTCGAGGGCTCGAACGCAGCGAGGTTCAGCCGCAGCGGTCGAGGAAGTTCTGGATCATCTGGTGGCCGGCAACGGTGAGGATCGATTCGGGGTGGAACTGCACACCCTCGACGTTCAGTTCACGGTGACGCAGGCCCATGATGATGCCGTCGTCGGTTTCGGCGGTGACTTCGAGGCAGTCGGGCACCGAATCGGGGCGCACGCACAACGAGTGGTAACGGGTCGCTTC
>Ga0116141_10003469_pt1 | contig 13344 bp, 13 predicted proteins | sample AD_UKC097_MetaG_FD_89744 | JGI IMG/M metagenome (GOLD analysis project Ga0116141, IMG submission 89744) | Active sludge microbial communities of municipal wastewater-treating anaerobic digesters from USA - AD_UKC097_MetaG | ecosystem: Engineered > Bioreactor > Anaerobic > Digestate | place: USA... | reverse complement strand
TCGGCCACATCGGCGAGTACCGCATCCAACGCACGCATCGAGCCTGACTGGCTTTTGCCGCGCAGAATGTTGGGTGCACCAAACAGGGTGGCCAGTCCCGCCGCACGCGCCGCCTGGGCGGTTTCCAGATTAATGGGAAATTCGGACACCGCCACTCCAAGCCCTTTCACGATGCCGATCTTCTCGGGGCGGTCGTCATCATGGCTGGCCAGCGGCACGCCGGCTGTACGGGCGGCGGCGCTCAAGCTCGCCATGCGCTCGAATGCGCCATCCCCTTGCGCCAGCTTGTTTGCCAGCAGTGCCTCGATTTCAGCGGCATCTTTCTTGTAGGTGCGGGCAAGGTAGTTGCGGTACGCATCCAAATCCTTGAACTGCCCCTGGCCGGGGGTGTGATCCATAAATGACAGCAGATGCACCTCGCCGTTGGCAATCAACTCATGCAACACCGGCGGCGCGGTGATGTCGGTGATTTCATAGCGGGCATGGACCCGGTTATCGATCAGCGCGTGCGCCTGCCAGGCATGAACCGCACGTGCCAGTTCGGCGGCGGTGGCATTGTTGCGCACGCCCAGTTCTGCGTTGGCAAACGACAGGGCGTGAAACACCGTGGTAATGCCAGCGGCGGCGTTGCGTTTGTCGGCCTGCGCGCAGGCGAAATCGAAGGGAAAATGCACGCCGGGACGCGGCTCAGCTTCTTTTTCCAGTGCGTCGCAGTGCAGGTCGATCATGCCCGGCATCAGCATGCAGCCTTTGAGCGAGACCTCGGTTGCACCCTGATGGCTGGCTGAATCGATAGCTGTGATGATCCCTTCTTCGATCAGCACGGCAGCATCGTTCAGGGTTTCGTCGGGCAGCACGACTTGTGCGCCGGTTAAATAAAAAGTGTTTTTCATGCGATGTGCTCGATTGATTGGTCAGTAACAGCCATGTCAGGCGGAGAGAGTTCAACGACCGCGTCCGCCAGCCGTTCGACGAGCGCGGGGTGATGGAAGATGGCGATCATGCCGACACCGTCCTGTTTCATTTCCTCAATCAGTGCAATGACGTGCTCGGTCGTGGCGGTATCCAGACTGGCGGTGGGCTCGTCCAGCAACAGCAAGCGAGGGCGGGCGATGAGCCCGCGCGCTAGGTTGATGCGCTGTTTTTCGCCGCCGGAGAACGTGGCAGGCGGCACCCCCCACAGGCGTTGCGGCACGGCCAGGCGTTCGAGCAGTTCTGCCGCCTGCTGGCGGGCGGCCTCGCGCGTAACACCGCGAGTCAATAGCGGTTCCGCCACCACGTCCAGCGCCGGCTGACGCGGCAGGCAATGCAGGAACTGGGTGACGAAACCGATCTCGCGTTGACGCAATTCGAGGATGCGATGCTCGCTCGCCAGCGCCAGGTCGAGCGTATGCCCTTCTGCATCGGTGTAGAGCAGGCGACCGGCGCTGGGCAAATAAGTGCGGTAGATGCCCTTCAATACCGACGATTTTCCCGCGCCCGTCGGGCCGATTAACGCGGTCAGTTGCCCGGCACGCACGGTGAGATTGACCTGGGCGGCGGAGGGAATGAGCCGCTGGCGGCTGTGCAGGTAAAACTGTTTGGCGTAGCCTTCAACGCACAGAATGATGTTGTCCATCGCTGGCTCCTTATAATGCCGAGGCCACCAGCCGCTGGGTATAGGCGTGCTGAGGGTCTTCGAGAATCTGATCGGTCAGCCCCGTTTCAATGACGCGGCCATATTTCATGACCAGGGTGCGTCCGGCCAGGAGTCGTACCACACCTAAGTCATGGGTCACCACAATCATCGCCGTGCCGAGTTCATGCTGAATCTCCAGAATGAGATCGAGGATCGCGGCTTGCACGGATAAATCCAGCCCGGTGGTGACTTCATCCAGAAACAGCAGCGGCGGCCGTGTGGCCAGCGCCTTGGCGATTTGCACCCGTTGCTGCATGCCGCCGGAGAATTTCTTGGGGTTCTCGTCCATGCGGTTTTCCAGCACCTCGGTACGCACCAGCAGGCTGCGCGCCCGTTCGCGGATGGCGCCGTAATGCGCGACATCACTCATCAGCAATCGCTCGGCAATATTGCCGCCCGCCGAGACGTTGAAATTCAGCCCCAGGTGCGGGTTTTGATAAACCATGCCGAAACGTTTGTTGCGCAAACCGCGCTGCTGCGCGGCGTTGAGGCTGTAGAGGTCGTATTGCGCGTCCTCGTCGAAGAAGACCGCCTCGCCCGCGCTCGGCGCATCGTCGAAATACAGTGTCTTGACCACGGTGGATTTGCCACTGCCCGACTCGCCGATGATGCCCAGAATTTCCCCCTGATAGAGATCGAAACTCACCCCGTGCGCCGCCACCACGCTGCCGCAATGCGGGCAAATATTGGTGTCGGCCTCGGGGCCGGTGGATTCCAGGCACAGTGGGCAGCCGTCGCCATGTATCTTGGTGAGGTTGGTGACTTCCAGAATCTTGCGGCTCATGCAAACACCTCGGTATTGGTTGTTTGCGCATGGCGGGTCTGGCAAGCCAGTTGCTCATTGCAATAGGCAGCGTCGGAGCACTGATAGATTTTTTCGCCTGCCTCGTTGCTGAACTCATCGAGAAAACTGTCGACGGCACCGCAGCGCGAACAGGTGCGGCGGTTTCCCTGCGCATCGCGAAAATCCTCCACGCTGAACGCCACATCCTCAAACGCCAGTGGCTCGGCCAATGTATAGGGCGGCACGGCGTAGATTTTTTTCTCGCGCCCGGCACCCAGCAAAACCAGGGCTTTCGATTGGTGCAGCTTGGGTACGTCCCAGCGCGGAATCGGCGAAGGGTCGATGATGTAATGGCCGTGGATGCGCGTCGGATACCGGTGCGAGATGGTGATTTCGTCGAATTTGACGATGTCCTCGTAGAGCTTCACCAACAGGCGCGAATAATCCGCCTCGCCGTGCATGGTTTTGCGTCGCGCTTCGGAAGGCTCGACTACCACCAGCGCGTCCGGATAGGGCACTTGCAGGACGAGTATCTGCGCTTCGGTGAGTGGTTTTTCCGGGATGCGGTGGCGCGACTGGATCAGCGTCGCCTCTTCGGTCTTTTCGGTGACGTCCACATCCGGACACGTCATCTGCACAAACTGGCGCAGGTTCACGGCGTTGACCGAATCGTCCGACCCCTGGTCGATGACTTTCAGCGTGTCGTTGCGACCGATCAGAGACAGGGTCAGTTGCAGACCGCCGGTGCCGAAACCACGCCCCATCGGCATTTCACGCGAGGCGTAAGGGGTTTGGTAACCGGGGATGCAGATCGCCTTGAGGATGGCGCGGCGCACTTCTTTTTTGGCATATTCGTCCATGAAACCGAACGCATAACCGGCCTCGTCCAGAGGCAATTCATAGGTGTTGTTCATAGCGTTTCCTTTTGCAGTGCTGTGTCGTTTCCCGCCTTGGCTTGCGTGGTGCGCAGGCGATCCATATCTGACTGGAAGGTGACGTAATGCGGCATCTTGTAATGCGAGGCAAAGCCCATCGAGTCGACGCCATCGACGTGGAGCAGCACGAATTCCGGATCTTCCGAAGGATTGCTCGCGCCATCCTTCATGCCTTTTTGCAGCGCCCGGTCAAGAATCGCCATGCTGATTGCCTTGACCTCGTTGTGGCCGAAACAGGCGCCATAGCCCAAAGTGAAGACGGGCTTGCCGCCCTGGTCATCGCCCTCGAACATGGCCACCACTTCGCATTCGGTCATCAATACTTCGCCCGCTTCCATCGGCTCACCGGTCACCGGGTGCGGCAGCATCACCGGCACGTAGCCGACCCGCAGTTCGGCAATCGTCGGGTGAACGTCGCCGTAGCCACGCATATTCGAATAGGCGATGGCGAGCAGCGAGCCGGTTTCCGCCCGCGCCATGGTGGCGAGCGCGGCAGCGCGCGACACGGGAAAAATCAGCGGCTGGCGCGTGATGTCGAACGGCGCGCCGGCGACAGGTTTAAGCGGCGGCAGCAAGCCTTCGCCACGCAGCGCGTCCAGCACCTTGGGAAAACTGTCCGGCAACTCGCTGTCGGGTGCGTCGTCCAGGAAGCGGCGGGCAATGGCACGGAAATCCTCCGGGTTTTCATCCACCAGACCTAAATCGAGCAGGCGCAGGGCGTAGTCGTACGTCGGTCCCAGCATCTGGCCGCCGGGGATGTCCTTGAAGGCAGAAGAAATACGGCGGATGACGCGCATGTGCGCAGTATTTTGCGGCGGCGTTTCCAGCAGGCGCGGCTTGGTCGAACGGTAGGCGCGCAGCGCGAATGCCGCCTCCAGGGTGTCACCCTGGAACTGTTTGATGGCTAGCGCCGCCAGTTTTGGGTGATACAGACCGCCCTCGGAGACCACCCGAGAGACCAGCAGGCGCAACTGACCTTCGATGGCATCCAGTGCGAGTGGCACATCGTTCTCGTTGGCTGCACGCAGACAGTTCGTTGCGACGGCTGCCCCCTCGATGGCGGCCTTGCCGCCCTTGATCGCAACATAGCCCATTAGAGCGCCTCCTGGGTAATCTGTGTGGTGCGCGGCAACGCCGCAAAATGCTTGGCGTCGCACAGAATGATGTCCACGCCTAGCGGATAGGCAGACACCCAGTCCGCCCGCCGCGCGATCCAGTCCGGGTGCAGGCCGTGCACCGCCAGCTGTTTTTGCGATGCGATGCCAGGCCCGGTCAGCAACAAAGGCGACCCCGCGCCCAGTTGTTCGACTTCGAGCAACAGCGTCGCGCCGAACTCGGGGGATTCCAGGCTCCCCAGCGCAGGCGTGAAATTCGGCACTCGCGCAGCATCGGCGACAACAAAGCGCGCCTGCTCGGGTGCGGCGGCGCTGGCCATCAGCCGCCGCCGGTCTTCTGGCGTGATCAGCCCGTGCGGGTCGGCCAGATTTACCTCACCATCGAGCAGCGTGGCCAAAATGGCGAGACGTGCGGTCGTGCCGCTGTCGGTAGCATCCAACAGACGCCCCGGGTAGGAAAAAGCCTCCAGCAGACGGCGGAACAGGCGCTGCTGGGTGTGTGCTTGCCATACGTTCATCAAGGTCATGTCAGTAGTGTTCATTCGTCCTCCTCCTCTTGCCCCAACAGGCTGAAATCGACATGGGTGCGACTCAGCAAGGCGCGGCGCGTTTGTGTGCGGTGTGTGTGCGCGGCTTGGCCTTGTGTCACCAGCGTGGCGGCGGTCTCCCAGCCGGGCAGCCGCGCAGCGAGCACGGCATCAAGCACGGCGATGGCGCGCGTCAGCCGGGTGCGGTCATCGACAAGCACGGCACCCCCCTCCGCTTCCTGGCCATCGGTGCTCCGAACGCGGACATGGGCACGGGCGACGGGAATCTCACCCAAGTAAAACCCGTCGTTGAGCGCGCTATCGTGCAGGTGCATCAGACCCAGGCCGGAGTGCGGCAGGGTGATATCTACCACTTCGAGATCAAGTGCCTCGGCGACAGACTGCACTTGCCCGGCCGGGAGCTGCGCCAGCAGGGCGGCCCAATGACTGCGGGAAGGAAAATTCGGGGAAAAATCAGACGACAGGTTCATAGCAGTTTCTTCCGGGTACGCGCTGAAAACTGATCCAGCAACAGCACGGTAATGAAAATCACCACCAGGATGGTGCCGACATGGCCAAACTGGAACATGTCGAAACGGCCTTTCAGTTCCTGGCCGATGCCGCCTGCGCCCACCAGCCCGATCACGGTCGCCATGCGCACATTGCGATCCAGGATGTACAGGTTGTAGGCCACGTATTGCGGTATGACTTGCGGCAGCACGCCGTACCACAGCGTTTTGAGCTTGCCCGCGCCGATGGCTTCCAGCGATTGTTGCGGCTTGCGGTCGGCGTTTTCGATGTCTTCTGCGTAGAACTTGCCCAGAAAACCCGCTGCATGGAGTGCGAGTGCCAGGACGCCGGCGATAGGGCCAAAGCCGAAAGCCAGAACCAGGAATAGCGCAGTGATGAGCTCCGGCACCGAGCGCAGCAGACTGATGCTGGAGCGCGACAGAAAATACGTCAGCTTGTTGGGCGAGTAATTGCTGGCGGCGTAATAGGCCAGAGGGATAGACAACAAAATCGACAGCACAGTCGCCCACAGCGCGATTTCCAGCGTTTCGGCCATTTTTATCAGTACGATTTTGAGGTAGCCAAAAGGCTCGACTAGAACCTCTTTTTTCTCCACCCCGGTTTCCATCTGGAGGGTCTCAGGGTTGAGGCGTGCGGTCTTGGTTTCCTGTACTTCAATGCGGGCGAACAACGGTAGATCGTTGCGATCAAAATTTTCGATGCGCGAGACTTCCGTCACCTCGGCAATCTGGATCGGGAAAATCGAGTGGCCGATGCGCGCCAGGCCATCGGCAACCGGCGATTTTTCCGTGAGGCCGACGCTGTAGCCAACCGCTTCGCCGATTTCTGTAAACATGCGTGGCATTTCCAGACGCGAACCGGTGAAAGCCAGTAGCGCTAACAGCGCCATGCCCAGCAACAGGTGTTTGGCCGTCCAAGGCGGGGTTAACCGCCAGTCTTTTGGTAGTGATGGAGAAGTATTCATTGGGTGTCCTTCAGGCCAGGGCTTCCAGCAATTGCTGGGCGAGTGGCGGCGTCGAGCCGGTTGGCGCGGATATGGCGGCATCGTGCTGGTAAATCTGGTCGAGACCGGCTGCAACGAGCTCTTCAGGCGTGCCGTCGAAAATCAGCTTGCCGCCTTTGAGGGCGATGATGCGGTCGGCGAATTCCACCGCCAGATCAGGTTGATGTAGGCTGCACACCACCGTGGTGCCGCGTCGTTTGGCTTCATCGCGTAAAAGCACCATGATGTCGCGACTGACCTTGGGGTCGAGGCTGGCGACGGGTTCGTCTGCCAGCAGCACTTGCGGCTCCAGCATGAAAGCGCGAGCAATGCCGACGCGCTGCATTTGCCCGCCGGAAAGTTCGGACACGCGGCGTGACAAATGCTCGGGCGACAGCCCTACTCCGGCCAACAATCGGCAGGCGCGCTCACGCAGCGTGCGCGGATACCACATGGCCGCAGCACGCAGATACGAAACGAACGGCAGCGCACCGGACAACACGTTCATCGCCACCGACAGGCGCGGGGTCAGATTGAACTGTTGATGCACCATCCCGACCGTGCGCCGTATCGCCTTCATATTGGTGCGGTTGAGTGCCTTGCCGCCGATCTCGACCTTTCCGGTCGTCGGCGTCACTAGCCCGTTGACCATATAGAGCAGTGTGGATTTGCCCGCGCCAGACGAGCCCAATAGCACGCAAAACTGGCCTTGGGGAATGTCCAGATGGACTTCGGACAGCGCCTGGGTGCCGTCGTCAAAACGTTTGCTGACTGAATGAAATTTCAACATAATGGTTTCCTTATCATGAGGTTACGGGTGCGGGACGCCTGCTTTGCAAGCCGCCGCGCACCGGCTCGGTTTAACGGCTGGATGCCTTCTTGATGATTTCGGCCTTCACCTTGTCATTCACCAATGTCATCTTCTTGGCCGGCGCATCTATGCCGGATTCGGGGAAGTTGACGTCGTAACGATCCACTTTGTGACCGCCGTAGCCACGAACCTGGTCAGGCGTAATGCCAGGCGCCTGATGCACGGTGCTGAAAGCATCCTTCAACTGCTGCTGCACCTTGGCAGGCAAGACCGGGTGCATGGCGATGGGCGGATAGGGAATCGGATCGCTCTTGGCTAACACGCGCACCTTATTCGGGTCGATGGCACCAGCTTTGACCGCCTTCTCAAAAGAATCGAATGACGCGCCACCGACATCGACCCTGCCCTCAGCCAGCGCGGAAATCACGTTGGCGTGGCTGCCGGCCAGAACAATCTGCTTCATGTCGCGCGCCGGATCGACGCCCGCGTCGATCAGCATCGCCACTGGATAGAGGAAACTGGAGGTGGAATTGATATCGCCCAGCGCCAGTCTGTCGCCCTTGGTGTCCTTCAGTGTTTTTAGCGATGAACCGCGTACAGTGAACAACCCGGAGTAATAGACGGATTGACCTTTTTCAACAGCTACCGCCAGTAACTTGGCGCAACCGCGGTCACGTGCCGGGATATAAGAAGCAGGGCCGAACCATGCGATGTCTGCTTTTTTGGCGCACATCGCTTCGACCACGGCACCATAGCTTTGGCCAACTTTAATGTCAAAAAGTATGCCGGTGGAGCGAGTGATCGCGTTGAAAATCGGTTGAAAATCAGCCTTGGTTCCGTCTTCGGTACCACCGTCGGCCGGTACCAGCATCACACGCAAGGGTGCGGTAATCCTGGTGTCAGCGGCTTGTGCGGCAATGGGGAGCGTTATTGCTAAAGCTGAGGCAATGACCGTACCGATCAAAGTGAATTTATGTTTCATTTGTAACTCTCCTATGAGGTTATCGTCGTTAACTGCGCACCCAAGTCGAGATGTATCTCTACCTAAGCACGCTTCGCTGTGTGAGTTGTTTGATTGGCTTAAAAATCGAACTGGCCGCGGAGGGTAATGGCTTTCTCGCTGTCCTCTCCGCCAACTTTCACGCCGTCAAAGTCGGTTGAGACGTAATTAAGCAAGAAGCGCGTGTGGGGGTTGACGATCCACTTCAGACCCGCTGTCCATGCAGAAGCTTTGGTGGCACTCGAGGCGGCTTTGACCTGTCCGGCAAAGTCACTGCCATCTAATTCGCTATAGCGCAAACCCGCCTCCCATGCACCCCATCCACCACTACCTGGGCGGAAGTTTTTCTTGGGCTTTAAGCGACTGCCGAATTTGCCGCCTTTATAGGTAGGCGCGTAGCTCTCTCCGGTGATATTCCAGTTAACTGCCGCATACCAGGAGTCGATCTCCCGGTTGCCATCGACTCCATTGATTTTGCCATCGTATCCAATGTTGACATATTCAGAGGTAAATTTGACTGGGCCAGAAGACAAGCTGAGCTCCAGTGCATTTCGATCAGTTTTGATCTTGTCGCCCTTTTTAAAGACATTGGTTTCAAGAAAAGTGGCGCCCCGGCCTTCGGTGCGCAATTTCACCGTGCCGTCGCCACCATCAACCTCACCGCGCGAGAACGCTGTGCCTAGATGGATCACCGTATCTTTAATGCCTATTAGCTCAGCGATATTGGCCGTAAATCGGCCCGTGACATCCTTGCCATCATTGGCTTTGTCAGGTTCAGTCTTGTTCTGCAAGGTATTGGCGCCGAGGTTGCCGTTGGATATGGCAACGGCATAGGTGGTGCCTTTGGTGGGCTCGCCATGCAACTGAATGCCACGGTCATAAGATGGCACCAGATTCATTGCCAGCGAGCGCTCTTGAAAATTGATAAATCGGGAGCTCGTGAGCTCTTCGAGTCCAATCGGCATCTTGTACTGGCCTATTTTTAGCTGTGCTTTATCCCAGTAACGCAGGTTGAGCCAGGCATCCAACAACTGGGGACTGTCGGCAAAGTTCGCGTTGACCATGAAATCAACGGTATCGTAGAAGGTGCCTTTTGCGCCGAAATAAATACGCCGAAGATCGAAGGTGTCGGCATTTTGCGCATCAGGGTTGCTGAAACTGCGATAGTCAGCCTGGACGCGGCCGTTAAGCGACATTTTGAAAGCTTTGTCGCCACTTTCCCAGGCGATTCCATCCTTAAACGTTGTGCTAACTTCGCTTGCCTTTTTCTCTGCCATGGCTTTCTCTGCGACTTTTCTTTCGCTGGCGCGATTCTGCATCAGCAGCGCGCCTTCTTCTGCGGACAAGATGCCCTTGCCAATCAGGACACTGATGATGTCGTCAGAGGTGTCGGCCATGGCCATTGGTGATGCGCCGAGCGCTATGGCCCCGGCAATAGTAGTAGCTAATAAAGTGCGTCTGTAATACATTTCGAATACTCCTGCAAGGTTGTGGAAGGGTTTGGAAGATCAGTTCACGGGGTGATACGCAGTTGGATCCGGTCTGCGCGAAACCGGGTAATGGCGTACTCGATCGGGGTTCCATCCCGCTCGAGCACGTTCAAACTCTTGACGCGCAACACAGGCCTGCTCTCCGCGATGCCTAACAGCTTCGCATCATCACCTTGCGGGAGTACCGCAGTTACCAGGCTCTCGGTGCGGCGCAGCGCGCCGCAGTGTTGCACCAGCAGTTCGTGCAGCGAACCTTCGCTGTAGCCATCTAGCAGCACGCTAAAAGGCTCAACTGGCAAAAAGTGGGAAATAACGCACAGCGGCGCGCCATCAGCGCGGCGCAAAGTCTCGATCCACATCACAGATGCGTCATTGGGTAGATTCAAGTGCCTGGCTACGCCAACAGAAGCCGGTGCGATCGCCTTTCTCAATACCAAGCTTTCGGTGGCGATACCAAGATCGGCAAGTGTCTGGGTGTAGCGTGTACCTGTGCCGATCTGATAATCGAACAACCGATCGGCAATGAATACGCCCACACCATGCTTACGCTCAAGCAAGCCGACAGTGATCAGTTCATCCACAGCCCGGCGCAGCGTGTGACGATTGACGCCAAAGCGATCAGCCAGTTGCCCTCAGATGGCAGCTTATCGCCTGGCGCGCTCTGCCCTACGTAATCCCGTTCCAGAACCTTGGCAATTTCTGCATACAGCGCGGTTCCATTGGTGTGTTCGATAGCATAGAGACTCATTTTTATAGATGTCTAGATATGTAGTGAGTGAATCATATCGACCGTATGTGACGCCTCTATGACGAGAATGTGGCATTCTTATAAGCTGGTTGGCGCTCGTCGACGCACTTTCCGTCTATGGCGTTTCCAACGACCTGCTCGGCACGCCCTGGCCAAAAGTCGGCGCTGGCAAGACGGCGCTAACGCAAGCGCTCGACGGCCTGCCTGACGACAGGCCGCTGTTTCACCTGCTGCGGGATGACTTCATTCATCCCGATGAACACTTGCCCAACACAGGCATCCCGCAAGCATGGGAACGCATGCTCTCGGCCGCCTTCGTCAAGTGGCACGCGCAGTTCGACGGTGCGCTATCGCTGGTAAATATGATCTGGTGAGGTGTAAATGGCGCCTTCAGCTAACGGCCACCATATCAGCGGCGCATCAGCCGATGCGGAATACCCGCTTCCATGAACGTAGGCCCTTCAGCAACAAACCCCAGTTTTTCATAAAAGCCGAGTGCTTGAACCTGCGCGTGCAGCAGTAAAGGATGCAGCTGCTTTTTCGCCGCTTCTTCAATTAAGCGCTCCATCAACGCACGCCCCACATCTTTGCCACGCCAGTTGGGCAACACCGCTAAACGCCCGATATGCCCATCGGGCAGTAGCCGTCCCGTACCGATCACCACATCCTGACTATCACGAGCGACCACATGTAAGCTCACTGCATCGAATTCATCCCATTCCAGCGCCAAGGGTACGCCCTGCTCGGCAACAAAAACGGCTTCGCGTACGGGCTTGGCAACTGCCCCCAGTTCATCCCAAGTGCCACTGGTTAGGCCAAATTCGACGATATCAACCGGTGTGTAAACCGGCGTTTGATCAAATAATTCAATGATGTCGTTGCTGCGCATGCGCACGCAGCCAATCGACCCCGGCGTGCCCATGGGTACAGTGTCGGGCGAGCCATGAATGTAAACATAACGTCGCATGGTATCAACATTGCTCAAGCGGTTTTTGCCGACTTCTGTGCCGGAAAGCCACAGGATGCGGGTCAAAATCCAATCGCGATTGGGAAATTGTGCGGACAGCTCGGGCGACCAGATTTCACCTGTCGGCCGACGGCGCTTGAATACGGTATTCACCGCGCATCTCGCCGTATTGCCAGCGCCAGTGCTTTGCATCCCTCCGGGAATTTTTGCGCGAATGATGTGTCGCCCGCGCGGCGTGCAATAACTGCCATTCTGCTCGCCCGCACCGTTCTTTGCGGTGGATACGAGATAACGTGCGACTAAATCGCTCCGTGCATCATAAAGCTCTAGCGTTTGTTGTGGCAGGCTGATGCGAATGTGCATGGCAGATAGTTTTGTCAAGCCTATTAGATTTTTCGATATAGCAGTTTCAAACCAGCGCTGTGCGATGACGCCGCGCAGCAAAAAAACTCGACAACAACTGCCCGCATTCAGTTGCGCGCACGCCACCGATAATTTCGGCATGGTGATTCAAGCGTTTCTCAGCGAATAAATTTAGCACACTGCCCGCAACGCCAGTTTTGGCGTCGGTTGCCCCAAACACCACGCGCGCAATACGCGCATGCATTATCGCGCCAGCGCACATGAGGCAAGGCTCTAGGGTTACATACAGTGTTGCTCCTGGCAGGCGATAATTGTCGACTCTGGCTGCCGCATCGCGCAGCGCCATGACTTCCGCATGAGCTGTTGGGTCGTGGCGGCCAATCGGCTGATTAAACCCGCGGCCGATAATCTGCCCGTTCAGCACCACCACCGCCCCCACCGGTACCTCGCCTGCGGAACCTGCCTCGCGCGCCAAGGTGAGTGCTTCGTTCATCCATAATAAGTCGTCATTCATGCGCGAATTATGCCGATAAAAAGCGCTCTGGGCAGAATGTGCGCTCAAGATATCGGTGTGTCTTTTGCTAAGCGCATCAATATTATGATAATAGCGCATCGATTTTTATCAATTCAGCGATATAACTACTCTTGGTTTCGATGGCACAACAACAAACACTTCTGATACCCAATCGAATATTAAGCGTCTGCACTCTGGGAGTCATACTAAAAGCATTGCTTCTATAAACCATTTGCGAAGCATTGAGAGGGGGGTATTCTTGATTGGCTAAAGATAACCAAAAAGTATAATATGCGGCATAAAAAACAATAAATATCAAATTAATTCGAAAGCTCTCCATATGATGGATTATTTACGTTATTACATAGTTTCACTCATGATGCTCACTGGTATTGTTGGGTGCTTGCTGGGTGGCTACTGGTTATGGGCTGGCATCAGCACCTATGGGGTTTTATTTATCCTGGCGCTTTTATCTAAGCCCGATCATCAACCCCGAGTGATAAATCACCCGCTAATAGCAGACATTCCCTTGTATTTGCACTTGATTTTACTTATAGCGTTATTTGCGACTTTCGCTTGGCGCGTTGGTGTGGGCATCGATGTTCCTGCTGGTTGGCCAACTCTCATTGCGTTAACTGGTGGTGTTGCCAGTCTGGTATGGCTCAGCGCGGCACCCAATGTGCCGGTTATGCATGAACTGTGGCATCGGCGCGATAAATTTTCGCGCTATGCAGGCAAGCTTATGACCGCCTTTTTGGCTGATTTACACCGCGATATCCCGCATACGGATACCCATCATCTTCATTTAGGTACGCCTGAAGATGCAGATACAGCTTACCGTGGCGAGAATGTTTACCATTTTATGTGGCGTTGCACGATGCATAACTACCAAACCTTAT
>Ga0116141_10003468_pt1 | contig 13350 bp, 8 predicted proteins | sample AD_UKC097_MetaG_FD_89744 | JGI IMG/M metagenome (GOLD analysis project Ga0116141, IMG submission 89744) | Active sludge microbial communities of municipal wastewater-treating anaerobic digesters from USA - AD_UKC097_MetaG | ecosystem: Engineered > Bioreactor > Anaerobic > Digestate | place: USA... | reverse complement strand
GTGATGTGGTCGAGCCACTGTCCGGCGATGTCGTTGGCGTCGCAGTCGAAACCGCAGCTCTCAAGGATGTGCAGGGTGACGTACTCGATATCGGTGTCGTCGTCGGCGTCCCAGGCCTGCTTGATAACCCACGGGACGCAAGGATTTGGATTAGGCTCGGGACCGGAATAGAGGCCCTCCGTCGCGCGTCCTGCGGCGTTGCCGATGAGCTGGCCCAGCCACATGCCGTGCAGCTTGTCCAGTAGCTCGGCCGAGGAAATGGTCCGGTCCTGGCCGGTCGACGTTTGCACGAAGACGGCCAGGAGAAGCGGCAGCAACAGACTCAAGCGCGCTCTGTGCAAAGGCATCTCCTGCGTAGCGATCTTTCGCGGTGCACATCCTGCTCTTTCGGACGCATGGGCTGACGGCTTGCGTGCGAGGCTGGAGAAATGGGAGCGGGACGAGGTGACTGTCCTGCGGTTCGTTTGGAGAGGGGCTCCTTCATCGGCCCGATAAGAGAGGTGTTTGTTCGGCCGCTGGGGTGCCTTGAGTCGGCGATGGGTCAGTGGCGTTGGCACAATCGAGGCACGCGCCGGTCGGGGGCCATCAACTGCACACGACAGTCCGTATTATAGGTCCATTCCCGGCAGGAATCGACGCAGCCGGACGACGCGATTCGCGGGGCGCCTCACGCGGGTTTGTCTCAAGCTATGTTCTTTCGATTCCGATACTTAGGCAAGGGAGAAAAGCATGCGTCGCCCGGGCGGGTCGGGCGTTGCCGCCGGGCCGGCAGTGCGCTTTCGCGCAGCCGACGGGGACGGAGTCCAGCGAAACAGACGATTGCCAGCGAGGCGCGAATCGGTTACCGTTCTCCGGTGAGAGTTCTTCACACATCGGGTCTATGAGGGCTGCGGTCTAATGAAAGCGTTGATTACGGGCGGCGCGGGCTTCATCGGTTCGCACCTGGCCGAGCGGTTGCTGGGCGACGGTCAGGAAGTGGTCATCCTCGACAACCTCAGCACCGGGCGGCTGGAGAACATGCAAACCTTTCGCAGCCATCCGAAGCTGCAATTCGTCAAAGGAGACATCCGCGACGTGTCGCTGGTTCAGTTGCTGGCGGCCGAATGCGACGTGATCTTCCATCTGGCTGCGGCGGTGGGCGTGCAATTGATCGCCGACGACCCCGTGCGGACGATCGAGACCAACATCGGCGGGACCGAAACCATCCTGGCGATCGCCAACAAGTTCGGTCGACGAGTTCTGATCGCCTCAACGAGCGAGGTCTACGGAAAGAGCGAGGCCATCCCGTTTCGCGAAGAAGACGACATCGTGCTGGGCAGCACGAGCCTGTCGCGGTGGTCCTATGCGTGCAGCAAGGCGATCGACGAGTTCCTGGGCCAGGCCTACTACCAGCAGTACGGCCTGGACGTGGTCATCGCCCGGTTCTTCAATACCATCGGCCCTCGGCAGACCGGACGCTATGGGATGGTGGTGCCTCGCTTCGTCCAGTGGGCGCTGAAAGATGAGCCGATCTGCATTTATGGGACGGGCCAGCAGAGCCGCTGTTTCTGTTACGTCCAGGATGTGGTCGATGCGGTGATCGGCCTGATGCAGTGCGAGGAGGCGGTCGGGCAGATCTTCAACGTGGGCTCTTCGGAAGAGGTGAGCATCAAGCAATTGGCCGACAAGGTGGTCGCGCTGACTGCCAGCCGCAGCGTGCAGGAGTTCGTACCCTACGAGGTCGCCTACGGACGGCCCATCGAAGACATGATGCGTCGCGTTCCATGCACCGAGCGGATTCGAAAGACCATCGGCTGGAAACCGAAGACGGACCTCGAACGGACGCTGCGTTGCATCATCGCCGAGCACCGCGAGCACATGGGGACGAAATAGGGTGCTGGGAAGGTAGATCGCCATGCAGGCAAGCGGCCGTTCCTGGGATTACCTGATTGTCACCGCCTCCAACGAGGCGCAGGCGAAAGCTTACGAATCGCAGTTGGCCGTGCGGCGGGAACTTGGACTGCTCAGCGACGTTCGCGAGGCCGTCGTGGACCCTGACCCGGGCGGCCGACGCGTCGGCAGCGGGGGCAGCACGCTCTACTGCCTGATGGAGGTCTTGCGAAGGCAGCTTGCTCCAGGTCCGGAAAAGTCCGGCCCGCATCGCTGGGAAGAGGCGCTGAGCGAGCTGCGCATCCTGATTGTCCACGCGGGCGGGGATTCGCGACGCCTGCCTGCGTATGGTCCGTGCGGCAAGGTGTTCATTCCCGTTCCCGGCGAGAACGACAGCGCCGTGTGTCTGAGCCTGTTCGACCGCCAGTTGCCCACGTACCTGGCGCTGCCGGCGCCGCAGCACGGTCAGGGGCAGGTGGTGATCGCCTCGGGCGACGTCCTGCTGCGGTTTGACCCGTCGGACATCCGCCTGACGAAGCAGGGCATCACAGGGCTCGCATGCTACGCCAATCCCGAGCAGGCGAGCCGGCATGGTGTGTTCTGCCAGGGACCAGCCGACGAGGTGAGCCTGTACCTGCAAAAGCCTTCCATCCCCGAGCAGAAGGCCCACGGAGCAATCAACGCGTACGGACAGAGCTGTCTGGACATCGGCGTGATGCACTTCGACGCCGCCACGGCGGTTCGCCTGCTCCAGGTCTTCGGCGCTCGCCGCGACGAGCGGGGCGGCCTGGTCCTGGCGGGCAGGCGGGGCAGGGCGGTGCTGGAGCGCGGGCTCGACTTCTACCGCGAGATCTGCTGTGCGATGGGGACGCAGACCCGTCTGGAAGACTACGTCAAGTCGGCACGCGGCAGCGGCTCGAGGTGGTCGGACACCATGTTGGCGGAGCTGTTCGACGTGCTGGGCGAAACGCCATTCAGCGTGCAGTTGCTCAAGCACTGCGACTTCCTCGACTTCGGCAGCAGCAGGGGGATTCTCAGCAACGGAACCCGGCTGCTCCAGGAGGATCGGGGCATCTCCTTCCTGCAAACCTACCTCGATATCAACAACGAGGTCGTGCCGCCGGCGACGGTCCAGGGGACCGGCGCCTGGGTCGAGGGCTGCCGGATCGCGTCCTCGCTGACTCTGGGTGGGGGCAACGTGGTCGTCGGTGTCGATATCGAGAAGCCGCTGGTGGTCCCGGCCGGTGCATGTGTCGACGTGATCCAAGGGCGCGACCGCGACGCCGCCCGGGTCTGGTTCGTTCGCTGCTATGGAATCGACGACGCGCTCAAGGAGCCGGCCGGCGACGGTGCCGTCTTCTGCGGCAAAGGCCTTCTCACCTGGCTGGCGGATGTCGGAGCCAAGCCACAAGACGTTTGGGATCGTCGGGTCGCAGCGAATGAGCGGAGCATCTGGAATGCCCGCCTGTTTCCCGCGGTGAAGGTGCACAGCGACTACCGTCGCTGGCTGTGGATGTTCGACCCGGGCACTGCTTCGCAGGAGCAGCGCTCCGCCTGGCGGACGGCCGACCGGTACAGCCTCGAACAGATTCTGGCGATGGCCGATCACGTCGAGTTCTACCGTCGTCGCAGCCGGATCAGGGCGCAGGAGATCCGCCGCTCCTGGCGCCGGATGTTCCGGCCGGAAAGCAAGTTCTCCTCACAGGAGTTGGCCTCGCTGCTGTGCGACCGGGACGACGTCGCGGCCTGGATCGCCGATATTCTGAAGGAAGCACATAGGTATTCCGAGAGCCGGGAAAATCGCGGCATGGCCGCGCTGACCTTTGCGCGAATTCTGCACACCCTTGGATCGGCTCTGGCCGGCCTGTGTGAAGGTCGCGATGCGCCGGCGGTCAAGGTGCTTGGCGGCATCGAAGAGGAGTTGACGCGAACTCAGTGTAAATGGCTGAAATCTCTCGGCCTGCTTCCGACGCGCAACACGTCGATTCTGGCATGGTCACAGCGGGCGCAGCAGGCGGCGTTTGAGACGCTGGAGCGGTCGATCGTCGGCAGCGGGATCGTCGAGGCGGCGTCGCCTCGCAGCGTGCTGCGCAGCGATGAAATCGTCTGGGCCCGCGCGCCGGCGCGGCTCGATATCGGCGGGGGCTGGACCGACACGCCCCCCTATTCGCTCGAGTGGGGCGGCTGCGTGGTGAACGCGGCGGTCAACCTCAACGGACAGCCTCCGATCCAGGCGTACATCCGCGTGATCGACGAGCCGGTCATCCGCATCGGCTCGATCGACCTGGGCGTTCGCATCGAGGTTCGCCGGTTCGAGGACCTGCTGGACTACCGCAAAGCCACCGGCAGTTTCGCCCTGGCCAAGGCGGCCCTGGCGTTGTCGGGCCTGTCGCCCCGGCCGGGCGGCCGATCGGGGGCGGGTTCCCTGCGAAAGGCGCTGGAGGACTTTGGAGGCGGAATCGAGTTGACGACCCTGGCCGCCATTCCCAAGGGAAGCGGCCTGGGAACCTCCAGTATCATGGGCGCGGTGATTACCGCCGCGATCGCGCGGGTCGTCGGCAAGGACCTCTCGCAGCGGGAGCTGTTCCACCAGGTGTTGCGCCTCGAGCAGGCGCTGACCACCGGCGGTGGCTGGCAGGACCAGATCGGAGGCGTCGTCGACGGCGTCAAGATGATCGTGTCGCAGGCGGGCATGGTCCCGGACGCGCACATCCATTACGTGCCATCGGATATTATAGACCCGATGTGTAATGAGAAGGCGACGCTGCTGTACTATACCGGGATCACGCGGCTGGCCAAGAACATCCTTCAGCAGGTGGTGGGCCGGTATCTGAATCGTGAACGGGCCACGATGGCGACGCTGTCGCACATCGGGCAGGTCGCGCGGGAGGTGATGGACGCCTTCATTCGCAAGGACCTCGCGCGGTTCGGGCATCTGGTCGAGGCCGCCTGGCAGCTCAACAAGCAGTTGGACCCGAACAGCAGCAATGCACAGATCGAGGCGCTGCTGGCGCGTGTCCGGCCGCATATCCACGGGGCAAAGCTGCTTGGCGCCGGCGGAGGCGGCTTCCTTCTGATGGTCTGCAAGTCGGGCTCCGATGCCGCGAATGTCCGCCGCATGCTCCAGACCGAGCCGCCGAACGAGCGGGCCCGCTTCTTCGACTACAGTATCAGCAACGAAGGGCTCGTCGTCACCGTCAGTTGACGCCGAACGCAATTCGCACATCACATTCATGCCCAAGACAACCACGCGCATAGGGATCGTGTATCTTGTCGTGCTCCTCGGGGCAGGGGTCCTGTATGGGATCAGTTGCGCGCCGGGGGCGCTGTGGCAGGACAGCGGATTGATTCAACTTCGCGTCTGGCACAACGATATCGAAGGATTTCTCGGACTGGCGATCGCGCATCCGCTGTTCTATCTCGTGGCCATCGCCGCCAAGTACATCCCGCTCGGTTCGTTTGCCCACAGGGTCAACCTGGTCTCGGCCTTCGCCGGGGCGGTGGCGGTGGCGAATCTGTACTTGCTCGTGCGGCTCTGGGCGGGCAAGGAATTCCCCGCCCTTGTCGCGGCGTTGACGCTGGCGCTGTCGCACACGTTCTGGCAGCACGCGAGCATCGCGGAGACGTACACGCTGTGGACAGCGCTGTTTCTGGGCGAGCTGGTCGTGCTGCTGCAATATGGCCGAACGGGCCGAACGCGATATCTCTGCGCCCTGGGTCTGGTCAATGGCTTGGCTGTCTCGGTGCACATGCTCGCGGTCCTTCCGCTGGTCTGTTACGCCGTGTTCATGGGTGCTCTGTTGATGCGGAGACGCGTGCGCCCAAGGGATGTTGCGATCATGGCTCTGCTGTGGATTCTCGGCGCGTTGCCCTACGAGTATCTGATCGTCCGGCAGATGATCCATAGCGGCCAGATCCTCGCTACGCTCGCTTCCGCCGCGTTCGGGGATCGCTGGCAGGCGGATGTGCTCAACACGGCCTTGTCGTGGACGCTTGTCAGGGAGAACCTCCTTCTGATTGTGCTGAACTTCCCAACCCCGAACGCGCTGCTGTTTGTCGCTGGCGGCGCAGCGCTGTGCAAGATGCGGCCCGTCCCGGCGTTCCGTTCCATTCTCGCGGCGTTGCTCGTGCTGTTCTTCGTCTTTGCGTTTCGCTACACGGTCTCCGACCGCTACGCCTTCTTCATCCCGTTCTACGCCGTGACATCGGCGATTATCGGTCTGGGCGCGCATCGCATTCAAGAACGCGTGCCTCGCCGGGCGACTGCGATGCTCATCGTGGCCTTCGCACTGCTGCCTCCAGCGGTGTATGCGGCGGCGCCAGGGGCGGCCCGCCGGATGGGTCTGGACATCGGAACGCGGGCCGACATCGCGTACCGCGACGACTACGTCTATTTCCTGCGGCCGTGGAAGACGAGCGATGACGGCGCCGAGTGTTTCGCACGCGATGCGCTGGGGGCGGCCGGTCCCGATGCCGTCATTTATGCCGACACGACGACCGTGGCGCCGCTGCTGCTGGTGCATGAGATCGAGGGCCGGCGTGCCGATGTGCAGGTCGTCACGGGCATTATCCGCAGCAGGGGGGCGCCACCGTACGACGCCGAGTTGTTCGAGCAACTTCTTGCACGCCGGCCGGTTTACGTGACCTCGGACCGCCCGGGTTATGCGCCGCCGTTTGCGCTCGGCAAATACGATCTTCGCAGGGCCGGTCCATTGTGGCAGGTCGTCGCGCCGCCAAAGCTCGACTGAGGACCCGGCAAGTCAAGCGTATGCGCACACGATTCACAACCGGCAACCCGTACAAATGGGACCGCTATGCGTTCGCATGGCAGCATGTGCCCGCCGGCGGGGCGGCCCATCTCGACTTCGGCTGCGGCGACGGACGATTCCTCCGGGCGTTGAAGACCAAAGAGATCAAGTGCCTCGTGGGCGTCGACGTCAGTCGTCAGGCGGTCGAACGGGCGCAGAAGGCCTCCGGTGGACTGGAGATTATCCATATCGACGGGGCCATGCCTTTGCCGTTCCCGGACGCGATGTTCTCGTCGATCACGCTGATGGACGTCCTCGAACACGTCGGCGAGCAGGAAGGGCTGCTGGACGAGCTGCACCGCGTCTTGTCGGACGATGGCGTGCTGGTCGTCACCGTTCCCGGTCGGCATGTGTTCTCGTTCCTGGATATGGGCAATCTCAAATTTCGGTTTCCCCGGCTGCACCGCTGGTACTACTGCCGGACGCATTCGCAGGCGGAATACGACGCGCGGTACCTCCGCAACGCCGACGGCCTGATCGGCGACGTCTCGGCGACCAAACGCTGGCACGAGCATTTCTCCGCAGCCCATCTGGCCCGCCTGCTGCGGTGCAGCGGGTTCGACGCCGTTGCGTTCGACGGCGCCGGCCTCTTCCATCGCGTGTTGAGAATGGCGGACCTGCTCGTCGGCCGGGTTGCCCCCCTTCATGCGGCAATCGCCAGAGGCATGGCGTGGGATGCGAAATACTTCGACTCGGCGAACCTGTTCTGCGTCGCGCAGAAGTCCGAGGTCTCGCGCCTCGAACATGCGGACAAGACAAGAAAGGACGATGGCACAACCTGTCACCACCTCGAAGCGGTTGATCCACAACACGCTGTTCAACCTGCTGGCCCTCGTCAGTAACGCGCTGATCGGCTTCGTGCTGATCCGGTTCTTCCTGGGCCGTCTGGGAGAGGCCCGCTACGGCGTGTGGGTGCTGGTCGGCTCGCTGTTTCGCTATCGCGGCATGCTGAGCCTCGGGCTCAACGGCGCGATCAACCGGCAGATTCCTGTCTGCCTAGCGAAGGGCGACGAGCAGGGCATTTCAAAGGTCGTCAGCACAGCGCTGTTCTTTTACTCGGCCCTGGGGATCGTGCTGGCGCTGCTGACGGTTCTGCTCTACGCGAAGATCGGCGATTGGTTTGCGATCGAGCCCGAGCAGATCGAGGTGGCCGGCCGGCTGGTCCTCGTGGTGGGCCTTGCGTTCGCGCTTGCCAGCCCGCTTCAGTTGACCACCGCCGTGCTCAGCGGTCTACAGAGGTACGATGTCATCAACATGGCGACGCTGGTAGTCCTGGCGGTGCGGACCGTTCTGCTGGTCGTCCTTCTGCTTTGCGGTTACGGCCTGTTGACGATGGGACTCGTGTTCGGCACGAGCGAGATCGTCATGCGGCTGATTCAGTCTCTGTTCATCCGACGGCTGCTGCCCGGAGTGTCCCTGTCGCGCCGCAACATCGATCCGGTCCTGTTGAAGGACATGCTCTCGTATGGAACGAACACGTTCCTTTATTCGATGGGCGGCCTGATCGTCTGCAAGGCAGGCGACCTGATCGCAGGGATCTTCCTGGGCACGTCGGCGGTCAGCCGCTTCGCCGTCGCCAGCGCCGCCGTGCTGCTGTTGAGCCAGTTGCTCCAGGCCTTCACGGCCGCGATCAAGCCGGCCGTCAGCGAGCTGGACACCCGCGACGACCATGCCAAGGTCAAGGAAATCGCCTTCCTGACACAGAAATACAGCCTGTTGGTTCTGATTCCCGCCAGCGCCTTCCTGATCGTCATGGGCCGCGAGTTCCTCAGCGTCTGGGTGGGCGAGAAGTTCTCAGACCCGACCGTCGTCGGTTCGCTGGCAACGGTTCTGGCCGTTCTGACGGCCGGGCACGGCCTGATGCTGGCCCAGCACAGCAACTTTCTGGTCCTGACCGGTCGCGGCGAGCATGGTGTCTTCGGGGCCCTTGCCGCAGTGACCGCGATCCTCTGCATCGCCGGCTCGGTCTTCGCCGTCAAATCCCTGGGCTGGGGCCTTGAGGGAATCGCCTGGTTCGGCTTCGTTCCGATGGCGATCGTGTCGGGTCTGGTCGTGCCGATCTACTTCAACCGGAGGATGAAGATCGCGACGCGCGAGAGCCTTGTGTGCGTCTGGCGGCCCGCACTGGCGGGCAGCCTTCCGGCGGTCGCAGTGATCGTTGCCTGGAAGGTCCTCCTCCCGCCGGATTCGTGGCCGGCGCTGCTGGGCGCGATTGTTGCCTCGGGCGCTGTAGCGTGTCTGTGCGCCTGGCTGTTCAGTATCGACCCCGCAGAGCGCAGGCGGCTGCTTGTGGTCCTGCGGCGCGGCTCAGAAGAATCGGCGGTCGGCAGCGGACTTTGATCGAGCCGTCGAGTTATCGGAACCGGATGCTCGCGAGCTGAAAGCCTCTGCGGGCACGAGCCGATTCTTGGCACGCTCTCTCATGCCGCCCGTCTTTTGAAACGAAAGAACAGGCAGGGATCGGACGCGGAACGGCGTCGGTCCCGGGTGCCGGAGCTTCATCGGTGCGGCCGCACCGCCAGTGTTACTTATGTACGCGACTTACTTCGAAGAAGTGGACTACGACGGCTTGTTGTCCGAGCCCGAGGAGCGGACGTCAGACATCCCGTTCCCGCCCGCCATGAACACGTTGCTCCTGGCGGTGTGGCTGATCGTCTGCGCGATCGGGTCCGGGATCGCCTTTGTGGGCAGGAATCCTCTCGTTGGGGGACTGGTGATTGCGCTGCCCACCTTTCTCGGCATGCTCATCAAGCCGACGTTCGCGCTGTGTATTCTCATGCTGGTCCTTCCTACCGGCGCGGGTGTGGGGTTCGGGCAGGGATTCAGTCTCGATCGCGGCGTGGGTATTGCGGTGGCGGCGAGTTTCCTGCTGAATGTGATGCTGACCCGGCCGGGTCTGCGCATCCGGCACAAGGCCCTATGGGTCGCGGCGGGCCTGAGCGCATGGATCTTCGTCGCGTCCCTGCCGCAGCCATACCTGGCGATGGAGGTGATGCGGGCCTTCACGCAATTCCAGTTGGTCGCACTGGTCGTGATCGCCTACTGGATTCTCGAAACGAACCGCGAGACCACGTTTCTCTGGGCGTTGCGCTCATATGTTATCGGAATGCTGGGCACGATCGTTCTGGCGGTCCGCACGGGCGCGGTGATTCGCGCGGCGCACGAGACGCGGGACGTGCGGTACGCCGCGACGCTCGGACGCGCGATCGACGCCAACATGCTTGCGGCCCTCACGGCCCTGGCGTTCCTCTGCGCGGTCTATCTCTTCGCCCGCGATCGGAGCCTGCTGTGGCGCGTCCTTTATCTCGCGGCGATTCTGTTCCTGCCCGTCATGATGCTTCGGATCGGATCTCGCGGCGGTCTGGTGGCGCTGGCGTTCACGGTGCTGAGCCCGCTGTTGTTCGTGCGACAGGTCCTGCGCCGACCGGCGCTGGCGGCCCTGCTGGTGCTCGTCATTCTGTTGGCGTCTCTATCCACGGGGCTTCTGGTCCGGCAGCAGGGCTTGGACAGCTCGGTCTCCGCGCGGTTGACCAGCGTACAGCGCGCCAAAGAAGCCATCGACATCCGCATGGCTCCCATCCACAAGGCCATCGGGGCGGCGGCCACGAGACCGGCGGGCACGGGCTACTTCAGTTGGTTCGAGCGGACCGACAGCGTGATCTGGCCGCACAACGACTTCTTCTTCGCGCTCGGCGTATACGGCGTCCCGGCGGGGGTCCTGTTCGCCGTCTTCGTCGTCCTGCTGATGCTCACAGTCAAACGCATGCCTCTGACCCTGGAGAAGCTGTACGCGCGGGCGGTCCTGACGTTTCTGCTGGTGATGGGCCTGAATATCAAGCAGGTGTCCGCGAAGTACTATTGGGTGTTCCTGGCGTTCGTGCTGGCGGCCGAACGTCTCAGTTGGTGGTATGCCGACCCCGACGAATTCTGCGACGAAACGGATGAAGAAGCTCCGGATATTGACGGTTAGCCACATGTTCCCAACCACGACCTCGCCAAGGCACGGGATTTTCATGTGTCGCGAGGCTCGGCACCTGCGCCGGCACGGGATCGACTGTGATTTCCTCGTGGGCCGGCCGTGGGCCCCCTGGCCGCTGTGTCGCGCCTCGCGATGGCGTGATTATGGTCCCGGCAATCCGCTGGCCGCACCGGATGGTCTGCGGGCGCGTCGGGTCAGTTACCTCCGCCCGCCCGGATTTGGGTTCCGGCGGTTCGAGGGCGCATCGCTGGCGTTCAGCGCCATGGCGCAGGCGAAGCGGTGGCACCAGGCCGAGCCGTTCGATGTGGTTCTGGGGGTCTCGATGCTGCCGGACGCGGAAGCGGCCGTAACCATAGGCAGCAAGCTCGGTCTGCCCGTTGCGTCTCTGGCGGTCGGCAGCGACGTGATGGTCTATCCCGACCGGATGCCGGTCCTGTGGAAGCGATTGCGTGGTACGCTGGCGCAGGTCGATCTGCCTGTCGGCGTCAGCCGGTCGATCTGCGCACGACTCGCCCGGACAGACGCGTGCCGACGTGAGCCGCTGTGCGTCTATCTCGGCAGGGACGCGGAGCAGTTCCGCCCGGCTCAGGACAAGATGAAGGTCCGCCAGCGGCTGGGTTGGCCGACGGATTGCGTCGTCGCCATCTACGTCGGTGGTCTGGTCGAGACCAAGGGAATCAACGAGCTGGCGGCGGCCTGCGAGCCTCTTCTGAACAAGCACGAGAGGTTGCGTCTGGTGTGTGTGGGCGACGGCCCTTCGCGGAATGTGTTGGCGCAGCTTTCGACACGGGTGGCGCGCAGAGACGCGGTCCTTCTGCCGGGCCGAGTGCCGCCGGAAGATGTGCCGCACTATCTGCAAGGCGCCGATTTCCTGGTTTTGCCTTCGCACAGCGAGGGCATGCCCCAGGCGATTCTGGAGGCGATGGATTGCGGACTGCCGGTGGTCGCGACGCGCGTGGGAGGCGTGCCGGAGGCCGTGATCGACGGCCAGACAGGGCTGCTCGTTGAATCGCGGAACGTCGAGCAACTGTGCAGCGCCATCGAGCGGATGATCGTCGATGCGGCGTTTCGCGCCGCCGCGGGCCAGGACGGACTGTCGCGTGCGCGTGACGTATTTGATTCCGACCGCAACGCCAAGGCATTCGCCGATGCGTTGTGGTCGCTGGCATCAAGGGCAAACAGCGGCAATGGCTGATGCAGCGAAGCCAGTTCGAGCGAAGGTGTGCATGTTGACGACGGTTCACGTGCCGTTCGACGGGCGCATTTTCCACAAGGAGGCGAAGAGTCTGGCGAGAGCCGGCTATGACGTCGTGCTGATCGCCCGGCACACCAAGGCCGAGACGATCGATGGCGTGCGCATCGTGCCGGTGCCCGAGCCGCGAAGCCGCTTCCGCCGCATGACGAGCGTGACCTGGAAGCTGTACCGACAGGCGGTGCGAGAGGACGCGGACGTATACCACTTCCACGATCCCGAGCTGATGATCGTCGGCCTGCTCCTGAAGGTGAGGGGCAAGAAGGTGGTTTGGGACGTGCACGAGCATTATCCCAACAGCATCCTCGACAAGTTCTGGATTTCAAAGGGCCTGCGGCGTTGTGTCAGCAAGTCGTTCGACCTCTTTGAGCGGGCGGTGGTGCGGTTCTTCGACCTGGTGATCTACACGACCCCGTTCGTCGGCGCCCGCTACCAGAAGCTGAAGGTGCGGTCCGGCCGGATCGAGAACTACCCGATCGTCGCCCTGTCCGGCGCGTTCGAGAAGGACCCACAGAAGAAAATAATCTATATCGGTGCGATGTCCCGCATCCGCGGCCTGGTCGAGCTGATCGAGGCATTCGCCCTGGTGGCGGCGAGGCACCCGGACTGGCGTCTGGTCCTGGTCGGCGTGGCGAGGCCCGCCCCCTTCGAGGACGAGCTGAAGACATTGGTCAAGCAGCGCGGCATCGAGAACAACGTAGATCTTCTTCCCTGGGTGCCCTACGAGGAGAAGGAGAGACTCACCTCGCAGGCATCGATAGGTATCATTACGTATTTGCCTTATGCCAACAACATGAGCTGCTTGCCGAACAAGCTGTTTGACTATATGCTGGTAGGCGTGCCGGTCGTGGCGTCGAATTTCCCGTTGTACAGGGAAGTGGTCGAGCCGAACCGCTGCGGCCTGATTGTTGATCCGTCCAGACCGAACGACATCGCCGCAGCGATCACGCACCTGATCGAATGTCCGGACGAGGCGCGGGCCATGGGCGAACGCGGCCTTGCCGCCATCCGCACGTTGTACAACTGGGAAAACGAGAGCCACAAACTCTGTCATATGTATGCAACTCTTCTCGGGACCACTGGAGGGCAGGACTGTGTCCAAGATACTGCTGATCGTCGGAGCCCGGCCAAACTTCATGAAAATGGCGCCGCTGTATTTCGAGCTGACGCGGGCCGAGGGATTTGAGCCGGTTATCGTTCATACGGGCCAGCACTACGACTACGTGATGTCGCAGGCTTTCTTCGAAGACCTGCAACTGCCGGAGTCCCACCATTACCTCGGGGTCGGCTCGGGCAGCCACGCGGAGCAGACGGCCAAAGTCATGATCGAATTCGAGAAGGTGCTCGTCCAGGAGCGTCCCGATCTCGTCGTCGTCTTCGGCGACGTCAACTCGACGGTGGCCTGCAGCCTCACCGCGAAGAAGCAGCTCGTTCCCGTCGCC
>Ga0116141_10003465_pt1 | contig 13354 bp, 10 predicted proteins | sample AD_UKC097_MetaG_FD_89744 | JGI IMG/M metagenome (GOLD analysis project Ga0116141, IMG submission 89744) | Active sludge microbial communities of municipal wastewater-treating anaerobic digesters from USA - AD_UKC097_MetaG | ecosystem: Engineered > Bioreactor > Anaerobic > Digestate | place: USA... | reverse complement strand
GTGAGGCCCAGAATGGCGACCGGCTGCTGATGTTCGTCGCGGATGAAGGAAAGCTTCACCTCCGTCCAGACGGTGGTTCCGTCCCTGCGGATCATCTCCAGTTCGAGTGTCCGCGAGATGTCGGGGTCCCTTTCCGGAGATTTTTCCAGTTCCAGAACCTCCGCGAAGCTCTTCATGGCCACCTCCCAGGAGGCGGGCGTCAGCGTTTCAGTGGTCGGTTGCTTCAACACCTCCTCCGCTTCGTATCCCCTCAGGCTTCTGACGGAGGGGCTGACGTAGAGGTATTGCAGATTCATGTCCAGGACAAAGATGACGTCGCTGACGTTATCGGCAAGCAGGCGATATTTGCTTTCACTTTCCCACAGCGCCGTTTCGACCCGCTTCCGCTCCGTCATGTCGCGGACGATCATGCTGGTCCTGGGCTGGCCGTCGCGGTCGATGAAGACGGCGGTGGAGACTTCTCCGGAAAACCGCGTCCCGTCCTGGTGAAGAAAGGTGAGTTCCCCGCGAAACCGGCCGGTGCGCTGCCTTTCCTCGAGCGCGGCAGGCAGGCGAGGGTCCGTTGCATCCATTATTCCTGCCCGGCCGATTCGGCAGATCTCCTTTTCGTTGCGCCCGAAGATGCGACACGCCTCGGGATTGGCCGCCAGGATCCTTCCGTCCGGGGCGGTCAGCAGAATCGCGTCGATGCTGTTGTCAAAGAGCGATCGATACCGGTTCTCGCTCTGGCTCAGCGCCTCCTCCGCCCGCTCGCGCCTCAGCCGGTTGACCATCAGCACGCCCAGAAAGGCGGTTCCCGCGGGATAGATCAAGAGCACCGGCAGGGCGATGTGCGACAGGACCCTGAGCGCCGTCGCCCAGGGGAGCGTGAACATCAGGCCCAGCATGGCCAGGTGAACGACGAGGCCGAAGAGGTAGAGTTCACGCCAGGACATCTCGGTGAGGGAGCGATCGCGAAAGCGCCGCCAGGCGAGGCCGATCGCGCCGGAAACGAGGATCACGGAGACCCCGGTAAAGACGCCCGCTCCCCCCTGAAGGACACGAAACGCCGCGGTGATCGCCACCGCGATCGTGGTGGGCAGGAAACCGAAGAAGAACCCGGAGATGCCGAGCAGCACCGAGCGTGTGTCGAAAACGATGCCGGACCCGAAGGCCCAGGGCGTCAGCATGACGGCGACGCCGACCGCGCCGAGCGCAACGCCGATCAGCGCCTGCCAGAGCAGGGCCTTCCCGATGCGCCAGCGGCTTGCGGCGACATCAAACATGAAGGCCACCCCGAGCAGCAGGATGGCGTTCTGAAACAAGCCCACAAAGGACGCATCATTCATCGGGCTCCTCCTTTCCGTCTGCCCTTCGGGTGTTCACGTCGCGGGCCAGCTCTCGCCGGCATGACGGACCGTTCCATCGGTCCTCCCCCGCGGGACTCGCACGGGAGGGGTTACACCCGGGCGAAGGCGCTCCGGATGGCGGCGATGAAAGTCCGCCGGTGGAAGAGGAAGGCCCCGATGTGCCCCGTGTTCAGCCACTGGAGGTGGCTCCCCGGCCAGTGGGCGTGCAGGCGCTTCGCCGACGCCGGGGGGATGTAGGCGTCCCGCCTCGCCGCGACCAGGCAGGCGGCCTCCGGCCGTTCCGGCGGGGGCAGCCGGCGCAGGTCCGACAGGTCCAGGAGGGTCCGCATGAATTCAATGGCCGGCCCCTGCCCGTCGAGCTGGCGGTTGAGGACGTCCCAGGCGAGGTAGTGTTTGAGCACGCCTTCCGTAAAGACCGCGCTCGCCGAGTTCGGGGTGATGAAGGAGGCGATCGCCACGGGCCGACCGGCGAGAACGCCGACCTGGGCGGCCATGCCGCCCCCCATGCTGACGCCGGACACGCCGATCCGCTCGCAGCCCGCCTCTTCGAGCCAGCGGACGAGGGCCCTCCCCTCCAGAACGGTGGCGTCCCCCATTGCCCACAGGTCGCTGAAGCGGTTGAGCATCTTGCCGTGCTGGTCCGGCGGGCGCCGCCTTCCGTAGAAGGGGTTCTCGAGGAGGAGCGAACCGATGCCTTCCCGGGCGAGGGGCAGGGCCAGGGTCCGGCGCCGCCGCTCGAAGCCCTCGTCCCCCGTGGCCGCAAAATGCACGCAGACCGGGGTCCGGGCATCCGCGCCCCGGGGCAGGATCCGTTCCACATAGGCCGTGCGACTGGCCTCCGGGAAGCCCGGGCCCGTGAACGGGCTGGCAAAGGACCCGGCCTGCAGGACGGCCCCCGGCGCGTCCCGGGGCGGCTCCCAGTCGATCCGGATCGCCGGCGCCGGCGTTTGGACGAGGCCCTCCCGGGCCAGCCGCCTGAGCAGCGGCAGGTCGCCCCAGCCGTCGCGGAAGAAGAGGCGTTTGTTGGACTGACTCGCGTAAAGCCGGTCGAGCAGGCTGGCGCCCATGGCAGATTCTTCTATGAGTTTGGGGTGTTCTTTGCTATAAACGGGCCCCTCGGGGGTTCGCGTCCGGAATGAACGTCAAGCGGCCGGTCCATGAGATCGCGCACTCCCCGTTCCTTCAACGGATCGGTTCCGGCCGCCGCCCGCGCAGATCGCGCCGGGGCGAAGATGACCGGAAACGCGCACTTATGGGGTCCATTCGTACTTGACCGCGGGGGGTTTGTCAACCACAATTCGGGAGGGACGGCCGTGGAGGGATGTCGCCGGAGACATGAAACCGCGTGGGACGGCGTGGCGTGGCGCGACGCCGTGGCCAACCATCCGGACCTCCTGAGGGCGGAGAAGGCGCGCAAAGACCGGATCCTGCTCGGAACCCTGTGCGCCCACGCGCCGGTCGAGATCTTCCACGCCTTCGACATCGTCCCCGTCCGGCTGTGGGGGGCGGGCGCCGACCCCGGCGGCGCGGACCCGCTTTTGCAATCGTTCATCTGCCCGCCGGTCCGTCAGATCATGGCGATGGGCCTGGACGGCCGTTACGACTTCCTGGACGGCCTCGTCCACGCCTACTCCTGCGACGCCGCCTGCGGCCTCTTCAACGTCTGGCGGCGCAATCTGCATCCAAAATTCGCCTTTCAGCTCAGCCTGCCCTACATGGATACGCCGGAGGCGCTCGCCTACGCGCAGGTGGAGTTCCGGCGGCTGATCGAGGCCCTGGAAACCCTGACGGACAGGGCGTACGAGCCGGAGCGCCTGCGCGCGGCGATCGGCCTGTACCGGGAGGCCCGGGATCTCCTGCGCCGGGCCTACGCGCGCAAGCGGCAGGACGGCGGCCCCACCTACGCGGACCTCTACCGCCTGAGCCTCGCCCTGCAGGTGTTCCCCGTCGAGACCGTCCTGGCGTGGCTGACGGCCTTCGACGCCGCCGCGGATGGACCGGCGGAAACCGGCGACGCCGGGACGACGCGCCTGATGATCTCCGGGAGCCTCTGCGCCGACGAGGCCCTCTTCACCGAGATCGCCGCCCTGGGCGGGAACATCGTCGTGGACGACACCTGCATCGGCTACCGGACGCTCCTGGGCGGGGCGGCGCCGGAGGGCGATCCCTTGACGGCCCTGGCCCGGCATCACCTTGCGCGCCCGCCGTGCAGCGCCCGCGCCGACTTTCCGGCGCGCCGGGCGTATTTTCTCGAGCAGATCGAGGCCTTCCGCGTGGAGGCGGTCGTCTTCATCCACCAGAAGTTCTGCGACGCCCACCTGGCCGACCACCCCTTCCTCAAGACGCTCCTGGAGGAACGCGGGATCCCGTCCCTGCAGGTCGAACTGGAGGGGGAAGGCCTGACCGGCCAGATCCGGACGCGCCTGGAGGGATTCTTCGAGATGATCGGGAAAAACGGACCTTAGGCGCCGGGCGACAGGCGGCTGACGCCGGGAAAAAGTCGAACGGCCGGGGGCCAGAGGTCTGAAACAGACGGGGCGGCGGCCGGCATTCGCGGCGGAAGACAGACGGGGGAACCGATGGACGCACAGAAGACGACGAAGCGGCTCAAGGCCAACACCGCGCTCCGCGAGATCATCGCCGAATTCTACGCCGACGGCCACCGCGCCAAGGCAGAGGGCCGCCCCGTGGGCTGGATACCGCCCATGAACGGGCTGATCGAGCTCTTCTACGCGATGGACATCCACCCCATCTTCCCGGAGAACTGGGCCCCCGTCTGCGCGGCCATCGGCACGAACCGTCAGAACTTCGCCGCCTGCGCCGGGCACGGCTACGCGGACGACCTCTGCGGGTACTTCCGCAACAACGTGGGCTACGCCCTCGACGGCATCGACGCGCCGGACCAGCCCCTGGGCGGCCTGCCGAAGCCGGACTTCCTCATCTCCTTCGGGGCCGGCTGTATCCCCACGATGAAGACCTTCCAGGTCCTGTGCGACCACTTCGACTGCCCCGTTATCCGGGCGGACCTACCCCAGGTGGCGATGGAGGACATCGGCGAGCACCACATCCGCTACGGCGTCGCCCAGATCAAGCGCCTGATCGCCTTCCTCGAGGACCTGACCGGCCGCCGTCTCGACCTGGACCGCCTGAGCCGGGCCGTCGCCTGGACGGACGAGGCCTGCCGCCTCTGGGACGAGATCATGGCCCTGCGCGCCGCCGTCCCCGCCCCCTTCTCCGCCGCGGAGATCGGGATCATGTTCGTCATGGTCACCCGCCACGGGACGCCCATCGCCGTGGAGTTCCTCCGGGACGTCCTGGCGGAGGTGAAGGAGCGCGTGGCCCGGGGCGTGGGCGTCGTCCCGGACGAGCGGCTGCGCCTGTTCTGGGACAACATCCCGCTCTGGTACAACATGAAGCTCTTCAACTATTTCGAGAAGTGGAACGCCGTCGTGGTCGCCGAGACCTACACCTCGGCCTGGACCCTGCGGATGGACCCGTCCCGCCCCCTGGAGAGCATCGCCTACAAGTCGCTCGTCTCCTACCCGCTCGTCTCGTGCGTCTCGCTCGAAAAGCGCCTGGAGCTGATCCGCAAGGCGGTCCGGGAGTACGGGATCGACGGGGCGATCCTCCACTCCAACCGGAGCTGCAAGCCGATCTCGATGGGGCAGCTCGACATCCAGCGGATGCTCAACGACGAGCTCGGCGTCCCGGCGGTCCTGTTCGACGGCGACCACATGGACGGCGACAAGTTCGCCTTCGCCCCCTTCCAGACCCGCATCGACGCCTTCATCGAGATGCTCCTGGAGCGGCGGGCCTCCGCGCACGCGCCGAATCCCTGAATCTGATGATCTGCCTGTTGCGAAGGATGGCCGGAAACGCGGCTTGCTCCTCCGCGGGCATATATTTTCATCTCCCATGAAATTCGTATTTGACAATCCCGCAAATCGGTGCCTATGAAGGGACGTCCCCCCGTGGGGCGCTTCATCCATTTCCCTGATTCAAGAAACGATCGATCGGCAGGCGGGAAGCCCCGCCCTTTTTTCGCGCGCGCTGCGCAGCCGCACCGTCTAACGGGCGTCCGGACAACACCGGACGGCAGACACAACGGACCGATCAAACGCTTTTCTGTGGGGTTCTTCACCCCGGGCGAGGAGGGAAGATGGCCCAGCATTCGATTCTCGAGCGTTGTCCAAATTCGTTGGAAACGAGCCCTTTGAATTACGCCACTCGGGGAAGCTCAACACACGGGTGCTCTATTTTTTCATGAAAGGACGGCGGATTGTGGCCGTCCATGGAATTCGCAACAAAAGCAGGACCATCCCTGCGCGGGATCTGAAGATTGCCCTGGAGCGAGAAAACGAGTGGATGGGAAGGCATCGTCATGAAAAAGAAAACGAACTTTGATCGTTATCTCGAAGAGCAATTGCTGGATAAGGGCTTCGAAGAACGCTTCCGAAAGGCCGGCGAAGCCTGGGACGTGGCGCTGTAGATTGCGGCCTTGCGCAAGGATGCGGGGCTTTCGCAGAAAGAGTTGACCAAGCGGGTGGGTACAACCCAGCAACAGATCAGCCGCCTGGAATCACCGGCCTATGAAGGTGACTCGTTGAGCATGTCACGGTGGGTCGCGAATGTCCTCGGCGCAACAGTACACGTCGAGATCGGAGTGAAGACACCGCGACAGCGCCCGGGGGTCGCGGAGCTGCAGAAGCGATATGGGTCAAAATACATGAAAGAATCTTTCTACGCTCATTCCAAAGACGGCGAACCGCCGGAACGCTGGCAGCTTCTTGAAGAGCATGTGACACGAGTGGCTGAAATGGCAGCGATGTTTTCCCGAGCGTTTGGCTCAGAGAACTGGTCTGTGGTCGCGGGGCGACTCCACGACGTTGGCAAGTCCCATCCGGATTTCCAGGCTTACCTGAAAAGATCGAGCGGCATCAATGCCTCGGAATACGATGATCCCGGCACAGGGTCCCACCCTAACCATTCGGGTACAGGCGCAATCCTGGCGTATGAGAGGTGGCCCAATATCATCGGGAAGACCATCGCCTACCTTGTCGCCGGTCACCATGCTGGTCTGCCCGACTGGTTCGGCGGACGGGATTCTCTGTCCTACAGGCTGGAAGCCGAAAAGGGCATTGCCGACGCTGTTCGTGATTACGCAAAACCTTTCATCGAAGATCTCCCGCCGCAAATGCGCCCCCCGGATTTTGCAGTGCGCTGCCGGAATCAGGACGCTGTTGCCTATCATCTTTGGGTCAGGATGCTCTTCTCCTGTCTCGTGGATGCGGACTTTCTCGACACGGAAGCCTTCATGGATTCGGACAAGCATGCCCAGCGTCCGACCTTTCCCACACTTCATGATTTGAAATCCCGTTTCGATCACCAAATGGGAAAGATGGCGGGAGATGCCCCTGCCAGCCTCATCAATCTAATCCGGGCCGACATCCTTAAGGCCTGCCGATTCGCTGCCGCGCAATCCCCCGGTCTGTTCTCCCTCACCGTCCCTACGGGCGGCGGCAAGACCTTGTCGGGCACAGCCTTTGCCATCGACCATGCCATCAAACATAGTAAGAGCCGCATCATCTATGTCATTCCCTATACCAGCATCATCGAACAGACCGTTGATGTGCTTCGTAAACATTTTGGCCCGGAAAACGTGGTCGAGCATCACAGCAACATCGCCCCGGAAAAGGAGAAAGAATCACCGCAGCTCGGCCTGGCGGCGGAGAACTGGGACGCGCCGGTGATCATCACGACCAATGTCCAGTTTTTCGAATCGCTCTATGCGGCCAGACCAGGACGGTGCCGCAAGCTGCACAACCTTGTGAACAGCGTGGTCATCCTAGACGAGGCCCAGCTCATTCCGCCGGAGTTGCTCTACCCCTGCGTCGAGGCAATCAACCGGCTCATCTCCGATTACGGGGTGACCGTCGTCCTCTCTACCGCCACCCAACCGGCTTTGCCCAATCTCTGCCAGGCTCCGCGGGAGATCATCCCCGACCCGTCCGACCTTTACGATAAACTCAAGCGGACGAATATTCATTTTCCCGAGAAAACGAATGCGCCGCACGACTGGCCTTCCCTCGCCGCGGACCTTATAACAGAAGAGCAAGTGCTGTGCATCGTCAACACCCGTCCCGATTGCTATGCCCTCTGGAAGGAGATGCCCCAAGGAACGATCCACCTTTCGGCCCTCATGTGCGGTGCGCACCGCTCTGCCATCATCGCTGACATCAAGCAACGCCTGTCCGCCGGACAACCCTGCCGCGTCATCAGCACCCAACTCGTCGAGGCCGGCGTCGATATCAGTTTCCCTGTCGTCTATCGGGCACTGGCGGGCCTCGATTCAATCAATCAGGCCGCCGGCCGCTGCAACCGGAATGGAGAAAGTCGCGAACCGGGAACCGTACAGGTCTTCATTGCTCCAAAACCGGCTCCTGTCGGGTTACTCCGCAAAGGTGAAGACACGACCAGGGAACTCGCCTCCTTGACCGGCTTCATCCCCGACAGACCGGAAACATTCCGCCGCTATTTCGAGAAATACTATTCAAACATCAATGACACAGGAGAAAGCTGGTGGAGAGAGAGGCTGATCAGGGACGCCAGCCCCGACGGGCATGTCCAGTTCCGCACTGCCGGCAAGGAATTTCGTCTCATCAAGGAACTCTCCATACCGATCATCGTCCGCTACAGTGGGAACGATAAGCTGATTGATCGATTGCGCTTTGCGGGCCCGTCCCGCCAGGTGATGCGGGCACTTCAGCGATATACGGTCAATGTCAAACCGGAGGCCGCCAAGCGGTTACTTTCCGAAGACCGAATTGAGGAGATCCACGAAGGCATTCTCGTTCAGGCCGACTCGACGCTCTACAGTCCGGTCATCGGACTTGACATCTATCGCGAGGTATACAACCCGGAAGACCTGTATGTTTGACCCCTCATGAAAGGAGGCTGCCTATGAAAGGATTTTGCCTTGAAGTCAGCGGTGACTATGCCTGCTTCACCCGGCCGGAGATGAAGGTCGAAAGGGTGAGCTACGACGTGATCACCCCTTCCGCTGCGCGCGCCGTCTTCGATGCCATTCTCTGGAAGCCCGCCATCTGCTGGCAAGTGAAGAAGATCGAGGTACTGGCGCCGATCAAGTGGATTTCCGTCCGCCGCAACGAAGTCGGCAAGGTTGCCTCACCACGGTCGGAAGGAATTTTTATTGAGGCCGACCGACAGCAGCGCGCCGGCCTCTTCCTGCGGGATGTGAAATACCGGCTCCACGCCGAGTTCATCTTCATCCCCCCAGAGAAACGAGGCAAGGTGTTCAATCCCACTCCCGAATGGCTCGTCGATCCCGATGAGGAGGCCGATCTCAAAAAACCCGACGAACGAAAGGATGAGATAGAAGCCAAGTACGCCGCCATGTTCGAGCGGCGCGCCCGGAAGGGACAGCATTTCCATCAGCCCTACCTCGGGTGCCGCGAGTTCGCTGCTGACGTGCGGCTGGTAGATCCCTCCAGTGAACCGGTTGCGCCTATTCCTGAAACTCGTGACCTCGGCTGGATGCTCTATGACATGGATTATTCAGATCCTGCAGACATCAAGCCCATGTTCTATCGGGCCAAGCTGGAATCCGGTGTCATAAGCGTCCCGCCACCCGACAGCGAGGAGGTGCGCAGATGATCCTTCAAGCCCTCAAGGAATTCTATGACCGGAAACCAGAACTTCCCCGTGAGGGGTGGGAGATCAAGGAGATCCCGTTTCTCGTTCTTATCAACCCTAATGGTGAATTTGTCAGTTTCGAAGATACCCGAGAAGCCAAAGGAAAGAAACTCCGTGCAAAACCATTTCTTGTGCCCTCCTTGGGCGAGAAAAAAGGTGCAGGCATCAAGTCGAATCTGTTTTGGGAAAACATCGAGTACATGTTCGGCATCCCAGTGCCCACTGAGGCGAAGAAGGCACCCAATCCGGATCGGGTGAAGAGGCAGCACCAGGAATTCAAAAAACGCATCGAGTCCATCACCGGGACGTGTAAAGCCCTCGAAGCGGTTCGGCGGTTTTATGGGGGCAATTACCTGGAGGTAATCAGGAATGACAAGTCATGGGGAGCCGTGCAGAAACTGAATCAAAGCCTCCTCTTCTCGGTGGTCGAATGCGGTCCAGTCACCAACGATCCTGAGCTTCGCGGGCTGATCGATGCTGCCCGAACAGGGCGTGGGATCAAAGGACGCTGCATGCTGACCGGAATTGAAGCTGAGATTGTCCCTCTTGAACCGCCTATCAAAGGTGTCCATGGAGCAAACACCTTGGGAGCAAGCCTTGTCTCTGTAAATAATGACATAGTAAATGGCGTCAATACTGGGCCAACGCCTGCCTTTGCCTCATTCTTGAAGAAACAAGGATATAATTCACCGATAGGCAAGACCGCCTCTTTTGCCTATACAACGGCATTGAACTACCTGCTTGGCAAAGATTCACGCCAGAAACTCCTGATTGGCGACGCAACGACCGTTTTTTGGTCGGAAAAGAAATCCAACTTTGAAAGCGATATGCCCTTCTTCTTTTCCGAACCGCCCAAGGATGATCCAGATCGCAACACCCAAGCCGTCAGGGAACTCTATCAAGCGATCTGGACCGGCGCCTATGTCGTCCCCGATGAAAGCACCCGGTTTTATTCTCTTGGTCTTTCCCCGAATTCAGCCCGCATTGCCGTACGCTTCTGGCATGTCGATACCGTCCGGGAGGTAGGAAGGAGGCTCAAACAGCACGTGGCGGATCTGGCAATCACCCACCATGCCAAGACCGAGCCTGCCTTGCCCATGCAGTGCCTTCTTCGCTCCATTGCGCCGCAGGAAGACATCGAGAAGATTCCTCCAAATCTAGCCGGAGAAATGATGCGGGCCGTCCTTGAGGGGACTCCCTATCCTGTCACGCTTCTTCAGGCAGCCTTACGCCGCTGTCGTGCGGAACAGGGGAAGAAGGACAAAAGGACGGGAAGACAGGTACCCAATGTCCCGTATGAACGAGCGGCCTTGATAAAGGCTTACCTGAATCGCTCATTGCGCTTTAACAACCCCAAACACCAAAAGGAGCTTGCCATGTGCACCGATCCCGCAAACGCGAACATCGGTTACCGGCTCGGTAGACTTTTCGCCGTGCTGGAAAAGATTCAATCCGACACCAATCCCGGCATCAACGCCACCATCCGTGACCGGTTTTACGGTGCCGCCTCCAGCACCCCCGTCACGGTCTTCGGTAATCTGATGCGTCTTTCCAATCACCATCTCTCGAAGCTGGAGAAAGAGAAACCGGGATTGGCAGTGATCCGTAAAAAATTAATCGGGGAGATCATGTGTCCCATCACCGATTTTCCATCACACCTTGATTTGGCCGATCAGGGTCGCTTTGCGATCGGCTATTACCACCAGAACCAGGACCTTTGGACCAAGAAACCCTAATTGGCTGTCATACTCAACCTCTCGAAAGGAGACCATCATGAACACTCCGCTTAAAAACCGCTACGACTTTGTTCTCATCTTTGACGTTCAGGACGGCAACCCCAATGGAGACCCTGACGCCGGCAACCTTCCCCGTATGGATCCAGAAACAGGCCGAGGACTCGTCACTGACGTCTGCCTCAAGCGCAAGGTGCGAAACTTTGTCCAGCTCACCAAAGCTGATGATCCAGGCTACAACATTTACATCAAAGAGAAAGCGATCCTAGGAGATGCCCATTTCAAGGCATTCAAGGATTCGAATATCCCGACTGGCGAAATTTCAAAGAAAGAAATCCCTGCCGGCAGTCAAGAACTCTTCAGCGACCTTGCTCTACCAGAGGGGTTAAGCATTGAACGGAATGAAAATGGAGAAGGGCATTTACTCGTGGTTTCGGCCGATGCTGATAAAAATGACATAACCAGATGGATTAAAGATGAGAACCCGCCAAAGGAAGTCGCCACCTTGATCAAGGCAGCTTTGAAAGACGCGAAGCCCCGAAAACCAACGGCAGCAGAGACGGAAAAGGGCCGCACAAAGATGTGTGAGGATTATTATGATATCCGCACCTTCGGCGCTGTCATGGCCCTGAAATCGGCTCCGAGTTGCGGTCAAGTCAGAGGCCCTGTACAGATGACCTTCGCCCGTTCCGTAGAGCCGATTGTCGCCTTAGAACATTCCATCACCCGTATGGCCGTAGCCACCAGGGCGGAGGCGGACAAGCAGTCCGGCGACAACCGGACCATGGGAAGGAAGCACACCATCCCCTATGGTGTTTACATTGCCCACGGTTTTGTCTCCGCCCATCTGGCCAACCAAACCAAGTTTTCCGAGGAAGACTTGAAACTCTTCTGGAATGCACTGATCAGTATGTTCGAACATGACCGGTCCGCCGCCCGGGGCCTAATGGCCACCCGCGGCTTGATCGTATTCAAACATGATACGGCTCTCGGAAATGCGCTGGCCCATAAACTATTCGAACTTGTCCAGGTCAAACGCAAGACTGATTCCTCTCTGCCGGCAAGAGAATTCGGAGACTACGAAATCGTCATCGATAGAGCTCATGTCCCCAATGGCGTAACGCTTGATGTAAAAGTGTGAATGCAAAGGACAGCCCACGGAAAAAGCTATCGAAAGGAGGGCCAACAAATGCCCCGAAAACCTGCCAAGCCGAAAACGGTGCTGAGCGCAGCAAATTTTGCCGCATTGGTGGAGGCCATTGCCAATGTCCACTTGCGGCAACAGGGCGCCGCCGCCAAGGCAGTCAATGTGGCGTTGACGAGCCGCAATTGGCTGATCGGCGCTTATATCCATGAGTATGAGCTCAAGGGGCTGGATCGGGCAGACTACGGGGAACGTCTTTTCGAATTACTCGCGCGCCACCTCAAAGAAATCGGGATTCCCAATTGCAACCGCAGCCGTCTATACCGGTACCGTGACTTCTACAGGCTTTATCCGCAAATCCTGGCAGATCTCCCACAATCTCAGTCAGAACTGATCCAAGCTTTACCATCTGATCCGAACATTGTGGCGACAGCGTCGCCACAATCAACGGTGCCCAGTGTGGCAACGCTGTCGCCACTTTCGGGAAAACTAATTTTGAATCGACTTTCTTACAGCCATATCGAGCTGCTGCTGGAGATCGACGACCCCCTCAAACGCGCCTTCTATGAGATCGAGTGCATCCAGGGCAACTGGTCGGTGCGGGCGCTCAAGCGCCAGATCGCAACACTGTATTACGAACGGGCAGGCTTTTCGGATGATAAGGAGAAGGTCGCCGCGCGGGCACATGCGGTGGCCGAAGAGGTTTTATGTACGGCCCTGAAGATCTGATCCAGCTTTCCGCTTTGCAGCACATGGCTTTCTGTGAGCGGCAGTGCGCCTTGATCCACGTCGAGCAGACCTGGCAGGAGAGTGCGCGTACCGCAGAAGGCCGGATCATGCACGAGCGGGTACACGAAGAGGGCGGCGAATCCCGTGGCAATATCCGAATCGAGCGTGGCGTGTCGCTCCGGTCGTTGCGCCTGGGGCTGATCGGCAAGGCCGACGTTGTAGAGTTCCACCGGCAAACGGACGGTTCCTGGTTGCCCTTTCCGGTCGAGTACAAACGGGGCAAGCCCAAGGCGGACGACTGCGACAAGGTCCAGCTCTGCGCCCAGGCGTTCTGTCTGGAGGAAATGCTTGGCGTCGCAATCCCCGGGGGGGCGCTCTTCTATGGCCAAACGCGACGCCGCCTTGACGTCGACTTCGACGAAGCCCTGCGCCAAGAGACAGAGGAAACGGCCCGCCGGGCGCACGAGCTTATTACCTCTGGCCGGACTCCTCCGCCCGTCTACGAAAAACGGTGCGAGAGTTGTTCGCTTATGGCCGACTGCCTGCCGCGGACAATCCAGAAACGGCGGTCGGTAAAAAACTACCTGGAGCGGATTTTAGAGGAACACTGAAGATCAAGATGGAGGGGAGGATGGAAACAAATATTGCCGTATTCAGAGGCAAGAAAGTACGCAAAACGATACACG
>Ga0116141_10003462_pt1 | contig 13357 bp, 9 predicted proteins | sample AD_UKC097_MetaG_FD_89744 | JGI IMG/M metagenome (GOLD analysis project Ga0116141, IMG submission 89744) | Active sludge microbial communities of municipal wastewater-treating anaerobic digesters from USA - AD_UKC097_MetaG | ecosystem: Engineered > Bioreactor > Anaerobic > Digestate | place: USA... | reverse complement strand
CGACTTTCAGGCCCAGGTCCGCCGCGCGGAACGCCGCCGAGTAGCCGCCAGGGCCGCCGCCGAGCACCAGCACGTCGCACTCCAGGTCCGCTGCGCCACCGAAACTGGCTGCAGCCGGCGCTGGAGACGCTTCAACATTGATAGCGCCTGGTGACGCAACGACGCCGGGGTTTGGCTGTTTTTGTTCCGAAACAGGGGCTGCGGGGGCTGCCGGGGCCGCCGATGCGGCGCCCGAGGCCTCCAGCAGCAGGACGACCGAGCCTTCGGCCACCTTGTCGCCGAGCTTGACCTTCAGCTCCTTGACCACGCCGGCATGGCTGGACGGAATCTCCATCGACGCCTTGTCGCTCTCCACCGTGATCAGGCTCTGCTCGGCCTTGATGGTGTCGCCGGGTTTGACCAGCAGCTCGATGACCGCCACCTCGGAAAAATCGCCGATGTCCGGCACTTTGATTTCAATCAGGCTCATGGTGTGTCTCCAGATGACGCGCAGGACCGTCCCGGGTCATGCTTTCAGTTTGATCGTGTACAGGTCCACCGGTCCGGCGGAGTTTCGGTCGAATTCGCAGCCGGCATGCACACCAGCCAGCGCCACTTCACGGGCCGAGCGGGCCTTGTCCCAGACCGCGTGCATGGCCCCGAGTGCAAAGCCGCGCCCGGAGCCGATGCCCCAGAACTCCTTGAACTCGAACACCTCGCGGTAGCTGTACAGGCCGAAGATGCCGCTCGCGTTGGCAATCACCACGCTGAACTGGCTCGACTCGTAGGGGTCGTTGTCGTCTTCCTTGGTCTGCAGGAAGAAGGTCTCCTTCAGCAGCGGATGCAGGCGGACGAAGGTGTCGAACACCTCGTCGCGGCTGCCCAGCAGCAGCTGGTCTTTCGGCAGCTTGTCCATGGCTTTGCGCAGCACCGGGAAATGCGCCACGGTGCCGGCCATGCCGACCCAGCTCGGGCCGGCCGGGGTGTCCACCTTGAACAGCTTGCTGTTGGCTTCATGCCGGTGCGACAGGCGTGTGTCGCCAAAAGTTACCAGCGTGTCTGCGGCAATGGCCACCTGGCCCGCCTTTCTGACAACAACGACCGTCGTCACAACAGAACCCGGCGGAAGTCGCCCAGGATCTGGCCCAGGTAGGCGTTGAACCGCGCGGCGGCTGCGCCGTCGATGACCCGGTGGTCCCAGGTCAGCGACAGCGGCAGCATCAGGCGCGGCTGGAAGGCCTTGCCGTCCCAGACCGGCTCCATCTGGCTCTTGCAGACGCCCAGGATCGCCACCTCCGGCGCGTTGATGATGGGCGTGAAGTAGCGCCCGCCGATGCCGCCGAGGCTGGAAATCGTGAAGCAGGCGCCCGACATCTCGGCCGGCGTCAGCTTGCCGTCGCGCGCCTTCTTCGCCAGCTCGCCCATCTCCTGGCTGATCTGCAGGATGCCCTTCTTGTCGGCGTCCTTGATCACCGGCACCACCAGCCCGTTGGGGGTGTCGGCCGCGAAGCCGATGTGGAAATACTGCTTGTAGATCAGCGCGTCACCGTCCAGCGAGCTGTTGAACTCGGGGTACTTCTTCAGCGCCGCAACACAGGCCTTGATCAGGAAGGCCAGCATCGTCACCTTGACGCCGGACTTCTCGTTCTCCTTGTTGGTCGCGACGCGGAAGGCTTCGAGGTCGGTGATGTCCGCATCGTCATGGTTGGTGACGGCCGGAATCATCACCGCGTTGCGCATCAGGTTGGCGCCGCTGATCTTCTTGATGCGCGACAGCTCCTTGCGCTCGACGGGGCCGAACTTGGCGAAGTCCACCTTGGGCCATGGGATCAGGTTCAGCTCGCCGCCGCCGGTGACCCCGCCACCGGCAGGTGTCTGGGCCGCGACCGCGGCAATGGCCCGGGTCTGGGTGGTGCCGGCCATCACGGCCTGGGTGAAGGCCTGCACGTCCGACTCAAGGATGCGGCCCTTGGGCCCGCTGCCCTTGACCTCATTCAGCGGCACGCCCAGTTCGCGGGCAAACTTGCGCACCGAGGGCGACGCGTGCGGCAGCCCCAGGGGCGCGCCGGTCGGGTTGTGCGCTGGCGCAGCGGCGGGTGACGATGCCGCGGCAACCGGCGCGGACATCGGCGCGGCTGCGGCGGTGACCGCAATGGGCGCCGCTGGTGCAGCCGCTGCGGCGGAGGCCGGCGCGCCGGCGCCTGCAACGCCTTCCAGTATCGCCAGCAGGTCACCGATGTTGACCTTGTCGCCAACCTTGACCTTCAGCTCCCTGAGCACGCCGGCGTGGCTCGATGGAATCTCCATCGACGCCTTGTCCGACTCCACCGTGATCAGGCTCTGCTCCAGCTTGATGGTGTCGCCGGGCTTGACGAACACCTCGATGACGGCGACATCCTTGAAGTCGCCGATGTCGGGCACACGCACCTCCACCGGGCCGGCGGCCGCAATGGGCCCGGGCACCGAAGACGCTATCCTTTCAGTAGCTGCCGGTGGCTGATCCGCGCTGGCGTTGGCCTGTTTTGACTCCGAAACGGGGGCTTCGGGGTCCGTTGCGGCGCCCAAAGCATCCAAAACCAGCACCACCGAGCCTTCGCTCACCTTGTCGCCCAGCTTCACGCGCAGTTCCTTGACCACGCCGGCCGTGCTGGAGGGGATCTCCATCGACGCCTTGTCTGATTCGACCGTGATCAGGCTTTGCTCCGCCGCGACCGTATCGCCGGGCTTGACCAGCAGCTCAATGACCGCTACCTCGGCGAAATCGCCGATATCCGGGACTTTGACTTCCATCAGTGCCATTTCCTGTCTCCGGGTGTGTTACGCGTACAGCGGGTTGATCTTGTCGGTCCGGATGGCGTACTTTTTGATCGCCTCGGCCACCTTCCCCACCGGGATCGTGCCTTCGTCCGCGAGCGATCGCAGCGCGGCCAGCACGATGTAGTGGCGGTTCACCTCGAAGTGCTCGCGCAACTTGCTGCGGAAGTCGCTGCGACCAAAACCGTCGGTGCCCAGCACGCGGTAGCTGCGGCCCTTGGGCATGAACGGCCGGATCTGCTCGGCGTAGTTCTTCATGTAGTCGGTCGACGCGATCACCGGTCCGGCATGGCCCGCCAGCTGCTGCGCCACGAAGGGCACGCGCTGCTCCTCGGTGGGGTGCAGCAGGTTCCAGCGCTCGGCGTCCTGGCCGTCGCGCGTGAGCTCGTTGAAGCTGGGGCAACTCCACACGTTGGCGGCCACGCCCCAGTCCACCGCCAGCAGATCCTGGGCGGCCAGGCTCTCGCGCAGGATGGTGCCGCTGCCCAGCAGCTGCACGCGCGGGGTCATCTTGGGCCCTTCCTTGCACAGATACATGCCCTTGATGATCTGATCTTCGGTGCCGGGCGTGAGGCCGGGCATGGCGTAGTTCTCGTTCAGCAGGGTCAGGTAGTAGAAGACGTTGTCCTGCTTTTCGACCATGCCCTTGAGGCCGTGGTGCAGGATCACGCCCACCTCGTGGGCGAAGGTCGGGTCGTAGCTGACGCAGTTGGGGATGGTGCCCGCCAGGATGTGGCTGTGGCCGTCCTCGTGCTGAAGGCCTTCGCCGTTGAGCGTGGTGCGCCCCGAGGTGCCGCCCAGCAGGAAGCCGCGCGCCTGCATGTCGCCCGCCGCCCAGGCCAGATCGCCGATGCGCTGGAAGCCGAACATCGAGTAATAGACGTAGAACGGCACCATGATGCGGTTGCTGGTGCTGTAGCTGGTGGCGGCCGCGATCCAGCTGGCCATGCCGCCGGCTTCGTTGATTCCCTCCTGCAGGATCTGGCCGGCCTTGTCTTCGCGGTAGTACATGACCTGGTCCTTGTCGACCGGGGTGTACTGCTGGCCCGCGGGGTTGTAGATGCCGATCTGGCGGAACAGGCCTTCCATGCCGAAGGTGCGCGCCTCGTCCACCAGGATGGGCACCACGCGCGGACCCAGCGCCTGGTCGCGCAGCAGCTGCGTGAGGAAGCGCACGTAGGCCTGGGTGGTGGAGATCTCCCGGCCCTCGGCGGTGGGTTCGATCACCGCCTTGAAGATGTCCAGCGACGGCACGGTGAACTGCTCGTCGGCGCGGGTGCGGCGGTGCGGCAGGTAGCCGCCCAGTGCCTTGCGCCGCTCATGCAGGTACTTCATCTCGGGCGTGTCGTCGGCCGGCTTGAAGAACGGCACCTTGGGCAGTTCGCTGTCGGGAATCGGAATGTTGAATCGGTCGCGGAAGGCCCGGATGTCCTCGTCGCTCAGCTTCTTGGTCTGGTGCACGGTGTTGCGGCCTTCACCGGCCTTGCCCATGCCGAAGCCCTTGACCGTCTTGATCAGCAGCACCGTCGGCTGGCCCTTGTGGTTCTGCGCGCGGTGGAACGCGGCGTAGACCTTGCGCGAGTCGTGCCCGCCGCGGCGCAGGTTGCCGATTTCGGTGTCGCTCATCCGGGCGACCATCTCCAGCGTGCGCGGATCGCGGCCGAAGAAGTGCTTGCGCACGTAGGCGCCGTCATTGGCCTTCATGGCCTGGTAGTCGCCGTCCAGCGTGTCCATCATGACCTTGCGCAGGGCGCCGTCCTTGTCGCGGGCCAGCAGCGGGTCCCAGCCCGAACCCCAGATCAGCTTGATGACGTTCCAGTCGGAGCCACGGAACTCGCCCTCCAGCTCCTGGATGATCTTGCCGTTTCCGCGCACCGGACCATCGAGGCGCTGCAGGTTGCAGTTGATGACGAAGATCAGGTTGTCGAGCTTTTCGCGCGCCGCCAGGCCGATGGCGCCGAGGCTTTCGACCTCGTCCATCTCGCCGTCGCCGCAGAACACCCAGACCTTGCGGTTTTCGGTGTTGGCGATGCCACGCGCGTGCAGGTATTTCAGGAAGCGGGCCTGGTAGATCGCCATCAGCGGGCCCAGGCCCATCGAGACAGTGGGGAACTGCCAGAACTCGGGCATCAGCTTCGGGTGCGGATAGCTGGACAGGCCCTTGCCATCGACCTCCTGGCGGAAATGCAGCAGTTGCTCTTCGGTCAGCCGGCCTTCCAGAAACGCGCGGGCGTACACACCGGGCGCCACGTGTCCCTGGATGTAGAGGCAATCGCCGCCGTGGCCTTCGCTTTCGGCGCGCCAGAAATGGTTGAAACCGGCACCGAACAGGCTGGCCAGCGAGGCGAACGAACCGATGTGGCCGCCGAGGTCGCCGCCATCATCGGGGTTGTGGCGATTGGCCTTGACCACCATCGCCATCGCGTTCCAGCGCATGTAGGCCCGCAGGCGCTCTTCGATCTCGAGGTTGCCGGGCGAGCGCTCCTCTTCGGACGCCTCGATGGTGTTGACGTACCCGGTGGTGGCGGAGAACGGCATGTCGATGCTGCTCTGGCGCGCGTGCTCCAGCAGCTGCTCCAGCAGGAAATGGGCGCGCTCGGGCCCCTCGGCGTCGATGACGGCGCTCAGAGCGTCCATCCATTCACGGGTTTCCTGGCGATCGGTATCGGTCCTCGCGGGGCCGGCGGAGTTCTCGGGGGCGGCTGACATCGGTTGGTCTCCTGGTCGGTGTTTGATGGAATTTAGTGCCAAGTCTCTAGTTTCGCACAAGTTGCCCAGAATTTCAAATGGCGCTTTCATTTTTCATATTGTGGCATCCACGTACCACGCGGTTTTCTCGCCAGACCGGGTGTCGCCTTACACTCCGCCCATGAGTCTTCCCAAGCAAGCGCCGCCCGGATCTCCAGCGGGCGTCGCACCGCGGGTCTGGTTGCAACATTGGTGGAGGCGCCAACCCGGCACCCATCAGGACCGCTACGCCATGCTTGCCCCGCTGCTGGCGGTGCTGCTGTTTCTGGCGGCGGTGGTGGCGGCCTTCGGCTACCTGCGGCTCGAAGAGGTGGGTCGCGAACAGGAGGCGGTGAAACGCGATCTGGAATACGCGCAGCAACGTCTGCGCCTGCGCTTGCTGGAGCGCCAGGAGCAGTTGATGCGACTGGCGCGCGACATCTCCAACAAGGAGGTCGACCCCGAGGAGTTCATGGCGCGCGCCGAATCCCTGGTGGTGCAGTACCCCGAACTGCAAGCGATCACCTGGATCGATGGCAGCCGCCGGATCATCGCCAGCCGGACGGCACCGAGCATGGCCGCTGGCAACCCATGGGTGGCGGGCGACAAACTCAGCCCCGGCGACACCGAGACCACTTTCGGCCTGGCGCGTGACCTGATTCAGCCGGTGTACTCCCAGCCAGCAGCCACTTCACCCACCATGCCGATGCTGCAGCTGCACACGCCGCTGACCGACCAAGGCCGCTTTGCGGGCGTCATCCTGGGCGAGTACTCGATCGACAACCTGCTGCGCTACGCAGTGCCAACGGAACTGTCGGCCAAGTACGCGGTCGCCCTGCTCGACAGCGCCGGCAACCTTCTGGCGGGACGGACAATTCCCGTACGTGGCAACAGCGTGGGCTGGATGCCCTGGGCCAGTCACGTCAACGAGGACGAGGTGCCGGTGTCACCCGTCGGCAACGGTCTGATCCTGCGGGCGCAGGCCTGGCGCACCTCGCTGGGCGTGGTGGGCAGCGGACTGTTCTGGCTCGTGATCGTGCTCAGCGCCATGACCGCCTGGATGCTGATCGCCAACTGGCGCCACACCCGGCGCCGCCTGCACGCTCAGAACGCCCTGGTGGCCGAAACCACGTTCCGCCGGGCGATGGAGAACTCGATGCTGACCGGCATGCGGGCGCTGGACATGCAGGGTCGTATCACCTACGTCAACCCGGCCTTCTGCCAGATGACCGGTTGGTCCGAGCAGGAGCTGGTCGGGCGCACCGCGCCGTTCCCCTACTGGCCCGAGGAAGACCATGACATGCTTCATGCGCGGCTGCAAGAGGAGCTCAGCGGGAAAATCCCACCCGCGGGGGTGCAGTTCCGGGTGAAGCGCAAGGACGGTTCCCTGCTGGATGCGCGGCTGTACGTCTCGCCGCTGGTCGACGCCGTGGGCAAGCAGTCGGGCTGGATGACGTCGATGACCGACATCACCGAACCCAACCGCATCCGCGAGCAGCTGTCGGCCTCGTACGAACGCTTCACCACGGTACTCGAAGCGCTGGACGCGTCCGTCTCCGTGGCGCCCTTGGGCAGTGAAGAACTGCTGTTCGCCAACAAGCTGTACCTCCTGTGGTTCGGCTCGCAGGCCGCCGGACACCTGCAACTGGTCGAGCAGGCTGGCATGCCCGAGCAGCACGTCAATGAGGGCGCGCTGGACGTCGTCGACGGACTGGCCGGGTTGCCCACGGGCGCCTTGACCGCCGCGAAGCCCGAAAACGCCGAGATCTACGTGCCGAAGCTCGGCAAATGGCTGGAAGTCCGGTCGCGCTACCTGAACTGGGTGGATGGTCGGCTGGCCCAGATGGTGATCGCCACCGACATCACGCCGCGCCGCATGGCCGAGGAACTTTCGGCCGCGCAGGCCGAGCGCGCCCAGTCCGCGAGCCGGCTGATCACGATGGGCGAGATGGCGTCGAGCATGGCGCACGAACTGAACCAGCCGCTCACGGCCATCAACAACTACTGCAGCGGCATGGTGAGCCGCATCAAGGGCAAACAGATATCGGACAAGGATCTGCTGGGGGCGCTGGAAAAAACGGCGCGGCAAGCCCAGCGTGCCGGGCAGATCATCCACCGCATCCGCACCTTTGTGAAACGCAGCGAACCCAACCGGACCCTGGCCGAGGTGCCGGGCATGGTGGCCGAAGCGCTGGAACTGGCCGAAATCGAGTTCAGGCGACGCAACGTCCGCCTCACCCACCACATCGCGGCGCGCCTGCCGACGCTTCAGGTCGATCCCATCCTGATCGAGCAGGTACTGGTCAACCTGCTGAAGAATGCGGCCGAGGCGATTGACGCCGCCCACCGACCGGCCTCGCGCCGACATGTCGAACTTCGGGTCGTGCCCCGCACCGAAGCCGGCCAGCGCGTGGTGGAGTTCTCGGTCACCGACACCGGCCAGGGTCTCGCGCCTGAGGTGCTGGATCGTTTGTTCGAGGCCTTCTTCTCGACCAAGGCCGAGGGCATGGGTATCGGCCTGAACCTGTGCCGAAGCATTGTGGAGTCGCACCATGGGAGGATGCAGGCGCGGAACCTCTACAATGGCCAAGACGTTGTGGGTTGCTGCTTCTCCTTCTGGATTCCGGTCACCGACAGCGAGCAAACCGATGCATTCAAGGATTCCGGGGTAACGGTATGAGCCTGATTCCAAAAAAGGGGACGGTCTATGTGGTCGACGACGACGAAGCCGTTCGCGACTCGCTGCAATGGCTGCTCGAGGGCAAGGACTACCGGGTGCGATGCTTCGATTCGGCCGAGTCCTTTCTGAGCCGATACGACCCCCGCGAAGTGGCCTGCCTGATCGTGGATATCCGCATGGGCGGCATGACGGGCCTGGAATTGCAGGACCGCCTGATCGAGCGACGCTCGCCGCTGCCGATCGTCTTCATCACCGGCCACGGCGACGTGCCGATGGCGGTCAACACCATGAAGAAAGGCGCGATGGATTTCATCCAGAAACCGTTCAACGAGGACGCGCTGGCCACACTGGTGGAACGCATGCTGACCCACGCCCGCGATGCCTTCGCCGACCACCAGCAGTCGGCCAGCCGCGACGCGCTGATCTCCAAGCTCACCGGGCGCGAGTCACAGGTACTCGAACGCATCGTGGCCGGACGCTTGAACAAGCAGATCGCCGACGACCTGGGCATCAGCATCAAGACGGTGGAGGCGCACCGCGCCAACATCATGAAAAAGCTCAATGCCAACACCGTGGCGGACCTGCTGAAGATCGCCCTCGGACAGACCGCCGCCAAGGCCTGAGCGCACGGGCGCCGACGCCCGCGCCAATCTGGCACGCGGGCCATCCAAACTGAAGGAACACCATGACTGCCCAACTCATCGATGGCGTTGCCCTGTCGGCCCGCCTGCGCGCCGATGTGACCGCCCGGGTACAAGCCCTTGGGGTCAAAGGCGTCACACCGGGCCTCGCGGTGATCCTGGTCGGCGACGACCCCGCCAGCGCCGTCTATGTCCGCAACAAGATCAAGGCCTGCGCCGACACCGGCGTGCACTCGGTGTTCGAGAAGTACGAAGCCTCACTGAGCGAAGCCGCGCTGCTCGCGCGCATCGCCGCGCTCAATGCCGATCCGAGCATCCATGGCATCCTGGTGCAGATGCCGCTGCCGAAACACATCAGCCCGCACAAGGTGATCGAAGCGATCTCGACTGAAAAGGACGTCGACGGCTACGCGACCCTGAGCGCCGGCGAACTGTTGACCGGGCAACCGGGTTTCCGGCCCTGCACGCCGTACGGTTGCATGAAGCTGATCGAGACCACCGGCATCGACCTGCGCGGCAAGCACGCCGTGGTCATCGGGCGCAGCAACACGGTGGGCAAACCGATGGCGTTGCTGCTGTTGCAGGCCAATGCCACGGTCACGGTTTGCCACAGCGCCACCGCCGACATGGGCCACCACACCCGCCAGGCCGACGTGGTGGTGGCCGCCGTGGGCAAGCGCAACGTGCTGACGGCCGACATGGTCAAGCCGGGGGCCATCGTCATCGACGTGGGCATGAACCGCAACGACGAGGGCAAGTTGTGCGGCGACGTGGATTTCGCTGCCGTGCGCGAGGTGGCCAGCCACATCACGCCGGTACCCGGCGGGGTCGGGCCCATGACCATCACGATGCTGCTGGTCAACACGCTGGAGTCCGCCGAACGGGTTGCCGCCGGCGCACGACCTTGAAACCGCCCCGACCACCGCCACCTCAGCCCCATGATCAATCCGCTCCTTGACTTCACCGGCCTGCCCCGATTCGACCAGATCCGGCCCGAACATGTGGCACCGGCCATGGATCATCTCCTCACCCGCGCCGAGGACGCCCTGGAAAAGGTCACCGCGCCGGACTTCCCCGCGCGGTGGGACGCAATGGCTTCGGTGCTGGACGTCGCGACGGAACAGCTGGGTCGGGGCTGGGGCGCGGTCGGCCACCTCAACAGCGTGGCCGACACGCCGGAGCTGCGCGCCGCCTTCAACGCCGTGTTGCCCAAGGTCACCGACTTCTGGACCCGACTGGGCGCCGATGAACGCCTGTACGCCAAGTACAAGGCGATCGACCCGGCCAGTCTGAATCCGGAACAGCGTCAGGCACACCGCAACGCACTGCGAAATTTCGTGCTGGGCGGCGCCGAGCTGACCGGCGCCGCGCGGGAGCGCTTCGCCAGGATCCAGGAGCGGCAGGCCGAGCTATCCCAGAAATTCAGCGAAAACGCGCTCGACGCCACCGATGCCTTCGCCTGCTACGCCACCGAACCTGAGCTGGCCGGTGTCCCCGATGACGTGAAGCAGGCCGCGCGCGCGGCCGCGAAGGCCGACGGACAGGACGGCTACAAACTCACACTCAAGATGCCGTGTTACCTGCCGGTGATGCAGTTCGCCACCAGCAGTGCGCTGCGCCAGAGCATGTACCGGGCCTATGTCACCCGGGCCTCGGACCAGGCCGAGGGCGATGCCGCACGCTTTGACAACAGCGCCTTGATTCGCGAGATCCTCGAACTGCGCCAGGAGGAAGCCCGGTTGCTGGGCTACACCAATTTCGCCGAAGTGTCGGTGGTGCCGAAGATGGCCGACTCGCCGCATCAGGTGATCAGTTTCCTGCGTGACCTGGCGCAACGGGCTCGCCCGTTTGCCGAGCGCGACGTGGCCGACTTGCGCGACTTCGCGGCCCGGCATCTGGGCCTGCCTGACCCCCAGCCCTGGGACTGGCCCTACATCAGTGAAAAACTCAAGGAGGCCCGCTACGCCTTCAGCGAGCAGGACGTCAAACAATACTTCACGGCGCCCCGCGTGCTGGCCGGCCTGTTCAAGATCATCGAAACCCTGTTCGAAGTGGCGATCCGGCCCGACACGGCGCCCGTCTGGCATTCGGCGGTGCAGTTCTTCCGCATCGAACGTGACGGCCGCCTGGTGGGCCAGTTCTACCTTGACCAGCCCGCCCGCAACGGCAAGCGCGGCGGCGCCTGGATGGACGACGTCCGTGCCCGCTGGCTTCGCCCCGATACCGGCGCGGTGCAAACCCCTGTGGCGCACCTGGTCTGCAACTTCGCGGACGGCGTGGACGGCAAGCCGCCGCTGCTCACGCACGACGACGTCACCACCCTCTTCCATGAGTTCGGCCACGGCCTGCACCATTTGCTGACCCAGGTGAACGAGCGCGACGTCTCCGGCATCAGCGGCGTGGAATGGGATGCCGTGGAACTGCCGAGCCAGTTCATGGAAAACTTCTGCTGGGAGTGGGACGTGCTGCGCCACATGACGGCACATGTCGACACCGGCGAGTCATTACCGCGGGCGCTGTACGACAAGATGGTCGCCGCGAAGAATTTCCAAAGCGGCATGCAGACGCTGCGCCAGATCGAGTTCGCGCTGTTCGACATGCTGCTGCACGCCGAACACGATCCGGCGCAGGATTTCATGCCGCTGCTGGACCTGGTGCGGGCCGAAGTGGCCGTGCTGCAGCCACCCACTTACAGCCGCACCGCGCACACCTTCAGCCACATTTTTGCCGGTGGCTACGCGGCGGGCTATTACAGCTACAAGTGGGCCGAGGTGCTCAGCGCCGACGCCTACGCCGCTTTCGAAGAAACCAGTGGTAACGACAGCTTGCCCGATCTGGAAACCGGTCGAAAATACAGACAGGAAATCCTGGAGGCCGGCGGGAGCCGGCCCGCCATGGAGTCGTTCAAGGCCTTCCGGGGCCGCGAACCGAGCCTGGACGCGTTGTTGCGCCATCAGGGCATGGCCTGACCCGATCAATTGGAGGACGCAGTGAATCGACCCATCCTTGCCACCCTGTGCGCCAGTCTGCTGCTGTTGGCCAGCGCCACCATCCAGGCCCAGACCCTGTACCGCAGTGTCGGGCCCGACGGTCGGGTGACGTTTTCCGACACCCCTCCGCCAACCGCCAGCGCCAAGCCATCGGGATCCGCCTCTGGCGGCGGGACGACAACCGCCGGCGCGGCCCTTCCCTATGAGCTGCAGCAGGTCGTGAACCGATACCCGGTCACGCTCTACACCGGCGACGCCTGCGCCCCTTGCGCCAGCGGCCGCAACCTGCTGACGGCCCGGGGAATTCCGTTTACCGAGCGCACGGTCACCACTGCGGAAGACGCCGCCGCGTTGCAGCGACTCAGCGGCGACACCAGCCTGCCGCTTCTGAGCATCGGCAGCCAGCAGATCAAAGGGTTCTCCGATGCCGAATGGTCGCAGTTCCTAGATCTGGCCGGCTACCCAAAGGCTTCCCAGTTGCCTTCAGGCTATCGCGCCGCGCCGGCCACGCCACTGGTTGCCGTGCAACGCGCCGCCCCCGCCGGCGAGGCGCCGGGCGCGGCACCCGCCCGACGCCCCCGCCCCACAGCCGCGCCCGACCCCTTGACGGAGCCGGCGCCGGACCCGGTGAACAACCCCGCCAACATCCGCTTCTGATGGGGCTGGTGCGCCATCGTGCCCACCCAGGCGGCTTGGGACGCCCGAAAACGCTATCATTCTTATAGCTTCTCGTGGCCAGTCAGAGCCATTGCTGGCTACTTTACATGTCAAAATTGAGGGTCCTGACCCCGTTGGCGGTCCCCAACAGGCACACCTGCGCCCGCTGGTGGGCGAACACCCCGACCGTCACCACGCCCGGCCACTGGTTGACTGTCGACTCGAACGCCAGCGGATCGGCGATCTGCAGGCCGGTGACATCGAGGATGTACTGGCCGTTGTCCGTGACCAGCGGCTGGCCGTCCTTCAGCCGCAGTCGGGCCGTTCCACCCAGCTCAGCAAACTGGCGCATCACCCGGTGCACCGCCATCGGAATCACCTCCACCGGCAACGGAAACGCGCCCAGTGTCGACACAAGCTTGGACTCGTCGGCGATGCAGACAAACCGCGTCGCCTGCGCGGCGACGATCTTCTCGCGCGTGAGCGCCGCCCCCCCGCCCTTGATCATGAAACCGCGGTGGTCGATTTCGTCCGCCCCGTCGATGTAGACCGACAGCGTCTCCACCTGGTTGCTGTCGAACACCGGAATGCCGGCGGCCTGCAGACGCGCTGTGGACTCCTCGGAACTGGACACCGCGCCGATGATCTGGCTCTTCATCGACGCCAGCGCGTCGATGAACTTGTTGACCGTGGAGCCGGTTCCGACACCGACAATCTCGCCGGGCACCACATAGTGCAGGGCGGCCTGGCCGACCAGCGTTTTGAGTTCATCCTGGGTCATTTGCGACAATCCGTTGAAGTTTTCCGGAATTATCCCAGTCCATGTCGCTGCTGCCTTACGCCCTCGCCCGCCCGTTCCTGTTCGGGCT
>Ga0116141_10003452_pt1 | contig 13392 bp, 18 predicted proteins | sample AD_UKC097_MetaG_FD_89744 | JGI IMG/M metagenome (GOLD analysis project Ga0116141, IMG submission 89744) | Active sludge microbial communities of municipal wastewater-treating anaerobic digesters from USA - AD_UKC097_MetaG | ecosystem: Engineered > Bioreactor > Anaerobic > Digestate | place: USA... | reverse complement strand
CCACAGCCAGAATCACAATCACAACCAGATAAAGAATTATTTGCTCGGAGCCGTAACAAGTCCGGCTCCAAGCCACCGCCTCCGCCGTCTGAAAATTCAGTTATATTTATTCCGCTTTCGGAAGTGAACAAGGAAACGGGAACGAAGTACCAGCACGGGGTAACGCCGGATGATGTTGCATTGTGGGAAGATAGCTTCCCGGCGGTAGATGTTATGCAAACGCTTCGTGAGATCAGGGCGTGGTGCCTTGCCAATCCGTTAAAGTGCAAAACAAGCAGGGGTATTCAGCGTTTTCTCACAAGCTGGATGCACAGAGAACAAAACAAGGGGGCAGGGCGTGGCCGTTAAAAAAGAAAATTATGTTGTCAGTGAAAACCATCCTGAATGGGCCTGCGCCCTTGCGGATTATTACGGGCGGCAACTGCACGATTCGGACGTGCGCCGCTGGTGGGCAGAGCTTACAGACGGCCCGGAGGGGATTAGAAACTTGAGCTACCATGAAGCGGCAACTGCTATCCGCAAACAGGCTATGCGCCGGGAGCGTGGTAAGTATGAGTCAAAACCAACGCTTCGGGATTTGAGAATATGGATTCTGTCAAACCGGAAGTTCAAAGGCGGTGAAGCGGAAACAGCCAGTGAGCAATTCATCAGCCGGGTTAAAGCCAAAATGCTTGCGGAAAAGGACAATGACAAAAAGTGGGAATGGCTTTGCGCTCCAGATCAATTCGGATTTGAAAGAAGCACAACAATAGAAGAATGCAGGATTTTAGAATCATGGGCGTTTCACCAATGCCCAGGATTTCACCGACCGGAATGGATGAAAGAAGCCGCAAAAAAGCTTAGTGAAATAATGGGACAGTGCGCAAAGCGTTATGAAACGCCAGAGTATGAAACCGAAGAAGAGGTTTTAAGGGGGCTTCCGTTCTAATGAAAACCACCCTCTCCATAATCGCCGCGATCCTGTTCGCGTCCGGCATTGTAATTGGCCGCCAGACAGCCCCGCGAACAATCGGTGACTGCAACGCCGAACTTGAAGCTCGTTACTGGCGGGCGAAGTGCTATTTTGCAAGTCAGGTTGCGATGGACTTTGTGTTTCCATCCGTCCGCAAAGAGCTTGGCCTTGCTCCGTACACGGTGATGGATTTTTTGGAGGTGGAAAGAGAGAACGGCCCGCATCACCGGACGGAGTGCGGGAAAGAAAGGATAAAACTATGACCGAGAAACAAACAACGAAAAACGCCTGTGCCGCGCACTCAGGTACGGGTGAATGCGCTGGTTGGAAATAAATAGAAAGGGTTAAAGCTGATGAAAAAGGTTAAATCGTGGTTTCAGAATCTATTGATAAACGCTTCTGTGATTCTTGTTTGGACGGTAATCGCAATAATCTTTGCTGGTGTTATGGCTTGGCCGCTTCTAAAGCTGATTGCTGTGGTTAAATTCATAATGAAGTAATTCCAACGCAGTGGTGAGTCTGAGCCACCCGAAAGGAAACCATGAATAAAAAAGAAAACGATAGCGGGGTGGCGATAGACTCCACCCCTTTGTTGGCATGTCCGTGGTGTGGAGAGCTTCCGGCTATGATGAAGGCCGAACAACAGGGAGATTGCCCATTGCCTGTGATCGTATGGCAGGTTTGTTGCAACAATCCAGACTGTGCATTGAACCCGACGACAGGGTTTCACGACGACGAACAAGAAGCCATCGAATCGTGGCAGACGCGCATAGATGCCAACGCTCGCGTCTCCGGCGCGGAGCGTCCGGAGAACGCACATGTTGGAAACTGAATTATGGAAACGCACAGGATGACAATAACTCATGCAGAGGTCTACCCGACGTGCCCCTGCATGTTTGCGCCCCCGGTCAGAACGGGCTACCCGGATGAGACGCTTGATCCTGTCGTTTCCAACGCCTGGCATGAAGCTCGGCGACAACAGAAACAAGAAGGAGGACAGCAGTGAAGAAGAACGTTTGCAGAATCGTGGCGCTTTTCGCCGTAGCTTCGATGCCATTGTTGGCGGGTTGTGGTGCAAAGCTGAACCCTCGCATGACCGACGTGATTGAAGACCGTCGCGACGATTGCAAGGCAACGCTGGTATTCCGCGAGTACAAATCCAGCCTGTACCGCGTTGAGGTGGACGGGAGGGCGTACATGGTCAACTCGGTAGGTGGTGTGTGCCGCGCAGAGTAAGTACCGCCAACGCCCCGCGTCAGGGGCGGAGCGAAGCGACGTACCCCGAACGTGGTTGTTCGGGGTCTGATTCAACAACGAAAGGAGTTAAAAGTGAATGAAAAAACATTCGGAGTGGCATTAACCAAATGCTATTTCTGCGGAGAAGACGACAGAATACTCCTGAATAAAGTGTTTTCCGAAAGAATTGCAAACAAAGTGAAAGCGGCTCACGGAAAAGTGGTTGACATGGAGCCGTGCCAAAAATGCCAGGAGTACATGAAACAAGGAATTATCGTCATCGTTGTAGATGATGAGAAATCCGAGCCGGGATGGAACAAGTCATCGCTCCCGAACCCTCACCGCACGGGACATTTCACTGTGCTTACGGACGAAGCGGTTACCCGATTTTTCGGGAGCAGCGCAGATTGGGCTATCCGGCGTCGTTTTATGTTCTTGGACATCAAGGCGGCCGAGAAAATGGGATTGATTAAAGCCATCGAAGAGATGGCGAAAAAAGAAACCAAAGAAACGGGAGAAATCGAAGATGAAGAAATATCAGATTAAAGCAATGGCGAAAGAAGCGGCTCGGCGGGCAATCGAAATAAGACAGCAGGATCTAGCTGATCAATTGCGAAGCCCCGCGATCAGTAAGATTATGACTGAAATATTTGACATCGAGGAGCAACTCGCCAACAATGAAGTATGGATGCAAAGCCAGCGCAAGAAAATCGAAAAACTTCAGAACAAGGTAACCAAGAAACTCGCGAAAAAGGTTCCCGATAACGCGGTCCCCGCGAATGAATTGGAAGAACAGATCTTCAACCAGCTGGTAATCGACAGCATTTTCTTCGACGGGTATGACCCGGAAACCATCATTGAAGACGCGGCCCTCAGCGTCGCCTTCGGAGAGTAACTTCTCCCTAAAATCTCGAGGCCGGTTGAGAGTCCGGCCCCAATTTTCATAGTGTTCAAAACAAAATAATAACCAAAACGAGGAGAAACAAATGGCAATAGTTAAACAAGCCGTGAGCCGGGTGGAGCAGAGTAAAAATCTGCACCAACAAAAGTTCACCATCGCACCGGAAGCGAGCGACCACATCATTTCGCTCTTGGCGTACGCATACACCAGACCAGTTTGGTCAAGTATTCGCGAAATGGTACAAAATGCATTAGATGCAAATCTGAAAGGCAAAGTTCGTATAGAAACACCGACAAAATCCAACCCCGTGTTAACGGTGCGGGACACTGGCGCCGGCCTGGACGTGGAAGGATTTAATACCTTTATAGGACGCATCGGAGCCAGTGACAAGAGAGGCGATGAGACAAAGGCCGGAGCTCTCGGAATCGGCAGCGTAGCCCCGATGAGTATAGCGGACAGTATGACCATGACGTCATTCCAAAACGGTAAAAAGGTCAGTTTGCATATCTATAAACAGGACGACGGAACTCTTGCGTATAGCGTCAGTGACGTCACCTCCTGCCCAGGAGAAGAAGACGGTATGCTGGTCAGCGTACCCGTACCGGAAGATATGTGGCCGCAGATACACAAAGCGCTCGAAGTGTTCCGCTTCAGTAAGGTAGTGGCCGAGCGACTGGTTGTAAATGGATGCGACGTCGTCCCATTCACCATATCAGTTGAGAAAAAGACCAGGGTGGGTGAGCACGAGGTTGTTTTCAAGCTCATAGATGGAGTGACAGAAGTTCTTCCGGGTGCATTGGTCTTGTTAAACGGGCTTCCAATGTCAGCAAGTTTCGAGCGTTTTCCAGAACTGCAAATATTCTCCGAATTTCTTGAGTCGCATGAGGCGGCGGGAAACAAGCGGTATTATTACGGCAAGAACACCACGATGGTGATCGATGTGCCGGCCGCTGCGGGGCTGGCATTTCCTCCGAGTCGCGAAGTTGTGGCTGTAACGAAACTGAATGCCGCCTTTCTGAATAATGCGTGCAGAAAGTATTTCGCCGAGGGTATCCGGGAACTGGAGGAAAAAGGCCTTCAGCTTGGCAGTGAGTCAGCGGTGCTGGCTTACTGGCGTTCTTCTGCTACGCAGCAAAATAAGAAAATGGCCGATTGTAAAGAGTTGGTAATGAGAGAGCTGAACAAAATGAGCAAGCACTTGAAAGTTCAGCTGTCTTTTTCTTATTACGGTGGAAAAGCTACTCCGCTGGCGGTGATCGAACCGAAGGTACCCGAAGAATGCTGCGCTTCAGTCGTGTCAGTTGAGCTGGTGCACCGTCGCAGATCAAGCGGCCATTATTATCGTATGTCCACTTGTGGCTTGGCCCCCATCGATCCTTACAAGCCTGAACTTGGAGTAAAGTTCCCGTTCCCAGTCAACAGCGAGATGACTTTAGTTGTTTGGAACATGGAACCAGAAGAAAACGGGACGGTCAATTGGAGCGGTAAACTTGCTCGCGACATTCGGTTTAAGCAGGCGATGCTGGAGTTGACTACGGAGTATAAAAAAGATCCGTACAACAATTTCAGAATTCTTCGCATCAACGCCCTGGTTCTCGCAGCTCCGCTGCCGGATGACCACCCGTTGAAGAATGCTCCGAATGTAAAAGCGGTGGACTTCGAAGAATACTGTAAGGACTTTGAGCCTTCGGACTGGAATCCTTATAAACTGAACGAGCAGGATGAAGAAGAAAATGCTCGGTGGAGCGGCGGGCCGAAGCAGCGGCATACGCGTAAATTTGTTACTTCTGATGGGTCAAAAAATAGATACGGACTCCCAGCAGGAGTGCCATTTGCTTATCTTGAAGTATGCAGAGACAAGTATACCAGCGACAATTCTTTTGGGTTACCGGCTGCAGCCGGCGGGGGTTGGTGTAAAAGCCCGTCCGACTTCATACATTGGCTGCAGTTTTTCGAAAGATCTGGTATTTCCGAGGGTATTGAAACCGTAGAACTTCGCCCCGCCGAGGCCAAGAATATCAAGCGAGAGCACGTGCTCCTGAAGGATATGCTGGCTGCAGCGACGGAAGATTTCTATGAGACAATGACTGTTGAGGAAAAACACTGGCTTCCGTTCTGCTTTTACCGGGTATTGTTTGAAGTTAAGACGCCCGCGCTGTTTGAGTATTTCAATAAGATGTCCGAAAACGTGCGGAAAAGCAGTTCAAGGTTGAACAAGTTCCTGACGATAGTCGACGCCCCGCCCACAGACCGAATGTATGCCGTGTATAAGCATTTGAAGCAGAACGCGGAACAAAATACAAACCTGTGGGTACAGTTTGAGTCGGTGTTAGACGCTGACTTAACCGGGAGAGTGCGCCGAGGTAGACTATCGAGAACAAACGTTGAAGAAGTGTTTGGCTTCAAAATAAAATATCTGCAAGTCCCATTAGAGTGGTTTACGCGTTGGTTTAAAGAAGACACACAACTGGTGAAACTTACGAAATTATTTTGGACGGTTGTTTCCGAGAAGCAGAAGCGCTTGGCAATTAGTGCAAATAACGAAATGACCTACAATATAATAGAGGCCGGAAACGAGGACGCGTTCGACTCGAGTAGGTTCGCGGAGATGACGGACGATATAATATCCTAGCCTGTTGGGGAGGGAGCGCTGGTCGGGTAGAAAAAAACTACCCGACCGGCACATTTTATAGTTGACATTTTAGTGAAAGAGTGAGAGCATACAAACAACAATAAGAAAGGAGTATGCAGATGAGTAAAAATAAGTATTCGACGCTAACAACACCGAACGTGGTGTCCGCCGTATTTAACGACGGCACCACAAAGGCTGTGTTCGCAAGTTCTCCGCGCTACGGCAAGGTTCTGGAGGCCATTAAATCTGGAGCTGACGAAGAGGAGCTGAAGAACCTCATGGACGGCAGGAAGTTCATCCGCGCTTGGAGCTGCGGGGAATTTCTGATTGACAACAACCGGGTATACTGGGTGAAAAAGCCCACGTACCAGATTCCCCAGCCATTAGTGGACCGGCTGATGGAATACGCGGACAACGGTTTCCCCGCGGAAGCCTTCACAAAGTTCCTGTCGCGCCTGCTTGAGAATCCCAGCAAGCGCTCGGTGGAAACTTTCTACGGGTTCATCGAACAGCAGGGTCTGGTAATCGACGACGAGGGCTATGTGATCGGTTACAAGGGTGTGAGTAATGACCTGAAAGATTGTTACACCGGCACCTTCGACAACTCGCCGGGATCATACCACGAGATGCCGAGAAACCACGTGAACGACGACCCCAACATGGCCTGTTCCGAAGGCTTCCATTTCGGAGGCCACGAATATGCGAGCACCTTCGGTTCTCGTATGGTCCTGGTGAAAGTGGACCCGAAAGATCTGGTCTGCGTCCCTCACGATTGCAGTCAGGGCAAGGTTCGCGTCTGTCGTTACTGGGTGCTTAAGGAAGTGCCCAACGAGCGCCAGATGAAGGCCTACTACGGAGCCGGCCTGCAGGGCGATGATCCCGAGGAAGAGTTCGAACTCTCGAGCGACGGGCCAGAATGCCCGGCGTGCGGCACGATCTTCGAACTGGGCGACGCGTATTGTCGCGGCTGCGGATTGAAGCTGCCGGAGCCGGAGGAGGAAGAGACTTTCGATAGCTGTCCGAACTGTGGACGTGAGCGGGACGAAAGCTGTCCCGGGTCGGAAGAGTACGCGCAATTCTGCGCCGGATGCGGATACGAATTCAACGACTAAGCAACCAAGCGCCCAAGTGACCGTGTAACAACGGTCACTTGGGTGCGAGGAGATCGAATATGTTGAGAGAATTTCTGGTAGAACATCTTAGAGAACATCTGACACAGGTCACGGAGGCACTGGACTCTGTGAGGAATACCAGAATATGGACAAAAGAGGCTATAGAAGACCGGGTGTTTGTCGACACTCCAAGCTTCCAATTGATGTGGGACATAACCTACCCGGAGGCCCACATTCCGTGCGCAGAAATAACGAGAGAAAGACTTATTCGTGATCTGCCGGAACTACCGGAAGAATTTTATTTGTTAAAAGAACTCGAGAACTCAGAAGAGCACAAGAACACCAAGGAGCAAGATGAATCTGTACAGCTATCAAGAGCGGCCGATGGATCCGCTGCTGAAAATATTAAACGATCCGGATAAACGCCTCTGCATAATAAACGCGAGTACAGGTTATGGCAAAACTGCGATGGCGTTGGAGCTTATAAAACGCGCCGGCAAACAGTGCGCAATTATATGCCCAAAGATAACTCTCGGACAATGGAAAGACACCGCAGTAAAGCTGGATATTACCCCGCGCTTTATAATCAATCCGGAGAAGCTTCGTACGGGTGGACAGGCGCACCTGCTGGAGAAACGAAGTCAAATGAACTGGGTGTGGCACGGGCTTGAGGACGACGATGTGGTCGTGCTTGATGAGGCGCACCGCTTCGGAGGTTTTGATTCGCAGCTGGCATACATGGCCGCGAATCTATCGAACAAGAATGTGACCGCGCTGTGTCTTACTGCAACGCTAGCCGACAGCCCGCTGAAAGTACGCTTCCTGCTGCATCAATCTAAATTGTTGCCCTGGAACAGCTTCTTCTCATGGGCAAAGTCTGTTGGCTGCTATCGTGATGAGAATATAAACGGACATCCGTGGAGGCCTCCGCGCGGTCGACTCGGCACGAAAGCAATGGAAGACTTGAACGCGATGTTCTTCCCCGAATTTGGTGTGCGGTTGAGAAGCGAGGACATCCCGGAATTTCCCGAGGTCCTGAATATCGTGGACTTGGTGACACCGAGTGAGAAAGCCCGTAAAGAGATTGAGGCAGCTTATTCGATGATGCGTGACGAGTTGAAAAATCCGGACGCAGCAAAGTCGGAGCTTGTCCGGCTGCTCCGGTGGCGACAGCGCATAGAAATGGAAAAGCTGCAGGTGTTTAAAGAACTCGTGGAAGATGGACTGGCAGAAGGCTACTCTGTTGTGGCTTCATTTAACTTCACGGACTCGCTGTTCACGTTCAAGAATATGATGAAGCAACACAATCCCGCGATGATCTATGGATCTGACCGGGATGGACGACAGCAGAAAGACACCGAACGGGAAGCCGAGAAAGCGAAGTTCCAGACCAACAAGACCAGGCTGCTGCTACTTACAATTCAGGCCGGCGGAGTCGGATTAAGCCTCGGTGACGAGTTGGGAGGACATCCCCGGCTGGCATACCACAACCTGCCGCTCGACACCGTGAGTCTGGTGCAACTGCTTGGCCGAATCCATCGGGCAGACAGTAAGACCAAGAGCGTGAATCGAATAGTATTGATTGACGGAGTGGCCGTGGAGAAACAGGTGTTCAAGATTCTCAACCGCAAGATTGGAAATCTGAGCGCCTTGCAGAATGATGAGTTTGATTTGGTGAAACTACTAACAGAAAAAGAAAAGGAGTAACAATGGGAACAAAACTATCACCCAGCAACCTTGATTACTTCAAGCAGTGTCCCTGCTTCAAGTTCAAGGAATTCAAGCATGAGGGATCCGCCGCCGAAGAGGGCACCCTGATGCACAAAGCGTTTGAGGAAGGCGACGACAGCGAGCTCAACTCAGAGCAACAGCGTCGCGTGCAGCAGACGCGCGACCTCGTGGAAGCACAGAAGACCGCTTATCTCGGGTGGGACGACAATGATCCAGTGAACTTCCGGATGCATCACGAAGAGAAAATGAAGACGAGCACGGGTCTGTCTGGAAAGATGGACCGGTGCTATGTGAATCTGAAATCGCGAAAAGCGCTCGTCTTTGATTCCAAGTACGGCCGCCGCGGCCTGATTGCGGAGTCAGAGGACAGTCTGCAAATGAAGAACTATGCTGACATCGTGTTCTTCCGGTATCCAAATCTTGTGGACGAGGTGCGTTGCGTTCTGGGCTCGCCTAGAACGGACGAGATCTCGACGCATGATTTCAATGTGTCCGAGTGGCCAAAGATACAGGAAGAAGTCCGGGCCGTAATAGCTTCAGTGGAAGATCCGTTCAAGCAGCCGCGGTTCAACGACGCCATATGTGCCAAGTGCAACCACATAGACCGCTGCCCACTGACGAAGAAGGACGCAATAGTTCCGATGACGACGGCCGCATTGACAGTCCCGACGGACGTGCTGCTGAAGCCGGTGTCTGAACTTACCGTCGACGAGCTGGCAAAGAATCGCGCGATAATCGATTTGCTGAACGCCTGGGCGGAGAAGCGTAAGCCTGAAATCGATAACCGGGTATTCAGTGAGGCCATCGATCTTCCTGGCTATACAAAAGTCAAGAAGGAGGGGGCCCCGTATATACCCGCCGAACAGACCGAGCGGGCTTATGAACTGTTGAAGGGCGAATTTACACCCGAGCAGTTCATCCGCGCCTGCGGTAAGCCGAGTATTGGAAAGCTGGTTGAACAGCTGACAGACGGAGCTTCCGGGTCTACTGTGGCCGAGCGTAAACGGCATGCGAAAGAACACCTGTTTGAGCTGATCGAAGAAGTCGTTCAGCAGCAGCGATCTTCCGAGTACCTACGCCGGAAAGCGAAGCTCGACCTGAAGCTGATCGGGGGCTAACATGATAGGAGAAGAAATACTGGTCATCGTACGCGGTGGAGTCGTCCAGCATATAAGCAAGATAAACACGGAAGTGCCCGTTTTTGTAATAGACTACGACGACCTCCACGACATGCTAGGCCATCCCGAGCATACGGAGTTGATACATGAGCACGTATGCAGGCTCTTGTTGCACAAGAAAGAAGACGCCGCGAAAGAACTGCTGAAAACGCACATGGAGTTGATGAAAGAAAGGAAAAGTGCGGGCGCTTGATCGCTGACCCAGGCTATGCTATATTAAATATAGCTGGTTAGCGCCAGAGAAAAGAGGCAGTATGGAAAACGAAAAGATTCAAAAAATAGATTCGCCGTCAGAGGTAGTCAACGTCCCCAAAGACGATACTGTCTCACCTGCGCTAACTGACGGCGAGTCTGTCGTCCGCACTTGTCCAAAATGTGGAGTAACTAAAACGACTTTCGACTTTTGGAAAAATTGTCGCGTGTGCAAGAGTTGTAGCAGCGCCGAACACAAAGCATGGAGAAAGGTATACAAGATAGAAAGAGAAAAAAGAAATGTCAACAGCAAGAAAACAACCAAGAAACGATAACCCCATTACCATAGGAAACTCGAAACTCGGAAACAATATCGCGATTCTATCCATAACCCCAGCCGCACTATGCGTATCGCGGCTACTCGGACTGTGCCAGGTACACGAAAAAGACTGCTATGCACGTAAATTTGAAAAGCGGTTCCCAAATACGGTGATCTCGCTAGAGTTGAAGCAAATGGCCTATTGGGACATGAAGTCCGCATTTGATATCGCGCTGGATATCGCCGCCCTAAATGCGTCAAAAAGGACCAAGATTACCGCATTCAGGATCGGGGTGTCCGGAGACTTTCGCCACCAACCAGACCTAGACAAGGCGGAAAATCTGGCCGCACATTTGAAAGAGCAAGGCATAGTCACTTACGTATATACTGCGAGGAGCGACTTGGATTTTTCTGAAATACAGCACCTAGTCGTGAACGGCTCCGGCTTTATGGCACACAATCGGTTCCAAGTGGCCTATTCGCTCGAAAAGAATCCCGACGGCGGCTGGTTAGCAACAGATAAGAACGGAAACAAAGTATCGTGCAACGCAGTATGTGCAGGCGATTGCCGCAAGTGCAGCCTGTGCCAACAAAAAGGGGGTGCCGTTATAGCAGTAAAGAAACATTAGAACTCCAAGAACTCCAGGAACTCCAAGAACTCCAAGAACTCCGAGAACTCCAAGAACATAGACTGAAACTTATTAATAACATAGCCAATAGAGGAGCAATACTTATGGCGGAATTGAAAGCAAACGACGCGGGATTCGATCCCGAAGAGATGAATGACGAACAGGATATCGTAGTACATACGGGATCCACGGCGCTGGCGAAACCCGGAGAAGTCCGGTTCACCGGCCGCCTGAAGAAACCGTATCTTCGTATCGCGCACGGTGTGGGCGGTCTGGCGCAGGCTGGATTCACTCCCGGACAGCTGGTACTGAGTGAAAGCAACGCGCTCGACAAGGGCGTGATTGTGTATTCACCGCCGAGCCTCCAAAAGAAGGACGCGAAGCCGGAGCCGGCTATTATCACCATAGCAATCGCGGTTGACTTCTGGAAGGAAGTGACCAAGTTCGGAGAGGGCAACCTCCCGCGCACCTGGGCGACAGAGGAAGACGCTATCGCGGACGGGATGACGACGAAGTACCCGCCTTGGGGCAGCGGACTACCTATGCCCAACGCGCGGCCCGCCCTCCAACTCGACATACTCATTCGTGAGCCTGAAGATGTTGAAGACCGCGGGACTTTCCTGTTCAAAATCGGAGACGCTTTCTGGGCGCCGGCCCGTTTCATATGCGACAAGGGGATGTATACAGAGGTGATTACACCGCTGACAAAAGCCTCTTACACGCACGGAGCGACCGGCATCTTCTCGGCGACCTTCGAGTTGTCGACGAGGAACAAGCTCATAAAGAGCACCGGAAACTATACCTGGGTTCCTGTCCTGAAGCTGGCGTCCACAAAGACGCCGGAGCAGATAGAGGAGCTTAAGCAGGTTCTCGGCAGCATGTAAGTGGTATACCCGTAAGGGGTGACTTGAGGGGGCGGCCCCTTAAGTCACCCCGATCGGGAACATTTTGAGTGAATAAAGGCAAACAAAGCTCGGCGTTCCCGAGCGGTAACGAGGACAACAATGAAACAAACTAATGTAGTAAACGGCGCGATCATGCGCAAAGCGGCGATGTTGCACAAAGCAACCGAGAGATGTATTACCGGGGTGATTATGACTCCGGACGGCGATTGTGTTTTTGTACAGGGCCTCGGAGAGGCGAAGATGCACGACAAGTATCAGCATTTTGACAGATGCCCGGTTTGTGGCAAGGAGAACAAATGAGAATGAACAAGCCCCTAAGCAACAAAGTCACCAAGTCACCCGACGCCAGAAAAAAACGGGTTGAGGCGAAGCAGCGTGACGAGAAACGACTGAAGAAACAGGAACGGCTCTGGATAAAGTCAGAGCGGGAGGACAAGAATACGTCCCGATTATGGATTATGAAAGACGACGAGTATTTGTTCTGAAAGGAGAACCTATGAGAGATGCAGACAGAGAAGGAAAGTTGCAGCTCGCTATGGCCATCGAGCAACTTCGGCGTATTGGTTTCAAGGGAATCAAGCGTCTGGAAGTGCGGCAAGACGGCTGGTTTTCACGCAACAAATGGAAGAGCAAGAAACAGCAGGAAGAGTTCCGTGAGTGGGCGATCGGGCAGATTCGCACACTACCCCGCTTTAAATCAAAGCGAGCAGCGGAAGAAGCGTTCGCGTGGTTCGACCTCGCTTACGGACTGCACCCGGCGGATGAGGAGACAAGAGATGAAAATCACCTGTCTATCTGATACACACGGCAGACACGAGGAGGTCTTGGTGCCAGAAGACACTGATCTTCTCCTGTTTGCTGGTGACGCGGGAACCTGGGGTACCGAAAAGGAAATGTATGCATTCAACAATTGGCTGGGAAAGCAACCCGGTCACAAAATAGTTATCGCCGGCAACCACGACCGTTGTTTTGAGGGCCTGCGTGGAGAAAGCCTGTTCACAAATGCTACATATTTGCAGGACACATTCACGGGGTTCGACGGACTGAAAATCTACGGAAGTCCGTGGCAGCCCGAGTTCCGCAACTGGGCGTTCAACTTGCCCAGAGACGGAGAAGAACTTAAGCGCAAGTGGGATAATATTCCGAACGACGTCGATGTGCTGATCACCCACGGGCCGCCACAAGGTACTTTAGACCAGTTTGAATGCAGAGAGTACGTCGGAGATAGGCTCTTGCGCAACCGGATTGCAGCTCTTCCGAATCTGAAGCTGCACGTGTTCGGGCATATCCACAGCGCGTACGGCCATGTGTATCGAAACGGGGTGCATAGCGTGAATGCGTGCATCTGTAACGAGGCGTACTATCCGGCCAATCAACCAATAACGTTAGAACTATAGGAGAAAAATGAATCTGTTCTTTACAGCAGATTGTCACTGGGGCCACGGCAATATCATCCGGTATTGCAACCGGCCCTTTCGTGATGAAGACAAAATCTCCCAGCAGATGAGCTACAACAAGACTTCCCAAAATCTGCCACTCTATAAATGAAAGAATATTCATAAATCTATTACAGGCTGATTAGCCTGTATTTTAAAATTACAGGCT
>Ga0116141_10003451_pt1 | contig 13395 bp, 13 predicted proteins | sample AD_UKC097_MetaG_FD_89744 | JGI IMG/M metagenome (GOLD analysis project Ga0116141, IMG submission 89744) | Active sludge microbial communities of municipal wastewater-treating anaerobic digesters from USA - AD_UKC097_MetaG | ecosystem: Engineered > Bioreactor > Anaerobic > Digestate | place: USA... | reverse complement strand
CTTCGCCGCTCCCCGCCTGAGCCCAGGACAAGCCCATGCTTTCCAGGACTTCCATCACCAGGCTTCGTGCCAGGTTGTCATCGTCCACCACAAGGACTTGAATTCTTCTCACGTCGGCTTTTTCCGACACCATGATTCCTCCGAAGCCGGTTATGGCCTGTGTGCCGATCCGGACGCTACACAAGAACAAGACCCTCCGCAGGAACAGAAAAGACACTGGCATGCATCCTTCCGGAAATCCCCCAATACATGACGATTCAAGTCTACTGTTATAGAATAAAAATAGGATACCCATTTGAAGGCTTTCCGCCAAGGTGAAATCCATCGGATTTGGAACTGCCGGCAGAAAGGATTTCAATTCCGGCAGTCCGGAGGGATGAATGAGTCGCTGGATGGTGTGGTTCTCGATCAGTCTGTCTTGCGTCCTGTCGATATCCGGGGACATTCCGGCTCAGGATGCAGGATCGGGGCTTTCGATTGCACGACTAAAGTACGGCGGCGGAGGGGACTGGTACAGCAACGCCACCTCTTTTCCCAATCTTCTTGCCGCGTTGCGGGACCGTCTCGAGACACCGTTTCCGAACAGGGAATCTGTTGTGGAACCGTCGGACCCGGCGCTCGCCGGTTACCCGATTGTATACATGAACGGCCACGGCACGGTGCGATTCACAGAAACGGAACGAGAACACCTGCGGGACTATCTTCGTCGCGGCGGTTTTTTATGGGCGGATGACAATTACGGAATGGACTCGTCTTTCCGGTCGGAAATGCAGCAGATGTTTCCCGATCATCCACTCGTCGAGCTGCCGCATGATCACCCCATTTACCATTATTTTTATTCGTTCGATACCGGCCCGCCGAAAATCCACCTGCATGACGGCTTGCCGGCCCAGGGATTCGGGATTTACCTGGATGGACGCCTGGTGGTCTTCTACACATATCAATCCGATATCGGGGACGGGATGGAAAGCCAGGGAGTCCATCCGGAGGACTCAGCGGAAAAACATGAATCCGCTCTGCAAATGGGGATCAATATTGTGCTGTTTGCCCTGAGTTCTTGAGATATATTGGGAAGATGGGCGAGGGGCATGGCCTATCAGGGTCGTAGGGGCCAGGATCAACGATATTCGGAGAGAAAGAGGGCACCTGCCACGGAATGCAGAAAGAAATCCGTCCGGTAGTACTGTATCGCGCGATTCTGTCGGTTGTCGCGTTGGGGTATTCGGCGGTGGTGTCGCCGTATCCCTCTCATGCGCCATCGGTGCGACTGGTGTGGCTGATCATGGGGTATGGCCTGTTTGCCCTGCTGCCGGTCCTGTGGGCGACGATCCGGGGGGCCTCCGAATGGTTTCGGACTGCGTCGGGAACCATACCCCTGCGGATCACTTGCGGGGTGGATGTGTTGTTCCTTCTGGCGCTGGCTTATGGAGCCGGTGAAGGGAACGATCTCTGGGCGACGTTTTTCATTCCATGGGCCATCATGCTGGTGCTCTGTCATCGTCAGGCGATTCCCGTTCCCATTCTGGACACAATCCTGGGGATCGTGCTGGCAGTCATGATTGTGCTGACCGTGTGGATCGCCATCCGTTCCGTGCCGATTTCACCTGTGGCAAACGCCCTGATTCTGTGGGGGGTGTTCCTGGAGGGATGGGTCATGCTTCGCTTTTTCTCCGAGGAGCGCCGGGAGTGGTCCTATCGGCTTGAGCGGGACGCGCAGGAACTGGACAGTCTGAAGAACATGACCGACGCCATTCCGACCGGACTGGTCCTGCTGAGAAACGGAACAGTCGCCGCCGCCACCGGACCCGGCGAATCTCTGTTGGGATTCGTTCGGGGAAAGTCCCTGTCCGAGAGTCGGCTACCGAAAAGCATTGTCCAGAGTTTGCAGGAATCCCGATTGGAGGACGAGGGGCCTTATGAGGCGGAATGCCCCGCCGAACTGAAAGACGGAACGAAGATATACGTTGGAATCTCGGCCTTTCCGGTGGCAGACGGAAAGGAAATGCAGGTCCTGGTTCTCGAAACGCGGAAAGCATCGGCGCTACGCGAGAAGCGCCTGAGTCGCTCCAACCGCCTGGCCTCCGTGGGACAATTGGCGGCGGGGATGGCGCACGAACTGGGAAATCCGATTGCCATCATCAAGTCCTGCGCATCCTACCTGGTCGGGCAGTATGAACGGGGCGATCCGCGCCTTGAAGAAATCGAGATCATCTAGCGCGAATCCGGCCGGTGCCAGGATCTCCTCGCCCGTCTGAAATCACTCGCCTCGGCGAAAGAGGAAGCCCGGTGTTTCGATCTTCGATCCTCCATTCAGGAGGCCGTCTCCCTTGTGCGGTATCAAACCAGCGATATCGACCTGAGCCTTTCCATGCCACGTGAGTCCGTGCCGATTTTTGCGGACCCGAGCCAGTTTGTGGCTCTCCTTGTCAATCTGCTCCTGAATGCGGTCCAAAGCATGGCCGAGACTCCCAAAGAGGCCGGGATCGCCGTTGTTCTGGAGACCGGGAAGGAGAAAGAAGCGGTTCTGCGCATCACCGACCATGGCCGGGGGATGACCGCGGAAGAGCGAGAGAGAATCTTCGATCCGTTTTATACGGGCAGACCGGATGGAACCGGACTCGGTCTGTCCATCGTAAACCAGGTCATCGAACAGATCGGTGGCCGGATCGACGTGGAAAGCGAACCTGGAAAGGGCACGACGTTCACCATCACGGTTCCACTTTCGGAAGACAGCATTCGGTAATGTCGCCCTTTCCTTTCGACCTCCGACAGGCCAGGAAAAACCCTCACCCCGACCCTCTCCCGGTGGGAGAGGGAGAAGAAAGGCTTCTCTGGGAGAGGGCAGCACAGGCTTCCAGCCTGCGGGAGAAGAGAATACAAATGAGGCGTACCGATATTCGATTCATCAGGATGGAGAGAACTCTATGACAAAGCGAGCGGCGTTTACTTTGATTGAACTGCTGATCGTGGTGGCGATTATCGGGATTCTTGCGGCGATAGCCGTCCCGAATTTCATGAACGCCCGGATTCGCGCGAGGGTGGCTCATTCCAGGAGCGAACAGCGCGCGTACCTGACTGTCCAGAAGATGTACATGATGGATGTAGGCGATGTTCCGGGGCACTATGACGGCAGAGAAGAACATTGCCCGTATGTCAAACTGGGATATCTCAGCGGCCCTCTGACCGACCCGTTCATGCAGGATCAGGAGCACATCGATTATTTCAAGAACCACCAGGGGATGTACCACAGCACCCCCATCGCCTCCGACTGGGAGCCGGGCGTGCTGGCAGCGAATCCGCGCCTGTATGAGGAATGGAAACGGAGCGGACAGCCTTATGTCATTTTCGGCGAGGGTCCGCAGTGCTGCGATGGCTGGGCGGATTACGATTCCAGCAATGGGGTAATCAGCTACGGCATTATCGTGGCCACGAGCATTCGCGGCAAAGGAGAGCCGGGAAGCAACCTCGGCGCTCGAATGTGTAAATGATCGAAATGAAGCCGCAACATCCGGCATCCGGAGATTAAAAAAAAGAAAGGCAAGGCTAATACCTTGCCACAACGAAGGAGGGTGAGCTATTTCTGTCGAAACCACCCTTTCGGGTCTGTCTCGACACTCTTACGTTAATGCAACCTGCATACCAATTCCTGGAATATGAGTAGAATTGTTCATTGCGCTCGTAATACCTTGATATTACTGGCGATTTGTGTATGTCGGTTCCTGGATAGCATGACAATGGGAAAACAGGCGATCTCAATCTGAATCACATTCTATGTATATGATCGAGAAAATGCGTCTCATAATGAGATTTTGTCTCAAGAAGCAACAGTGTTCCGGCGATGATTGGCGTCGCAGTATTACAGACCGGAATTGTCTCGTTGTGTGCACGATCGCGCTGATATCGCTATGGATTGGCTGTGGTGTGGGGGAGCAGGATACAGGGAAGGAATATCGACGGATAGCTGGCGGGATAGTGCAGGGAGGGGTCTTTCATTTCAACCTGACAGAGTCTCCCCGAAGCCTCGATCCGGCCCGAATCGGAGACAGCGCATCCTGGCACGTCTCGGAGAACCTGTACGAAGGGCTGGTAGAATTCAATTCCGCGCTTGAGATCGCGCCCTGCCTGGCAAGATCCTGGGAGGTGTCCGAGGACGGCAGGATCTATACGTTTCATCTCAGGGAGGGAATCCTGTTTCATGATTCACCGGCGTTCCCGGATGGAAAGGGACGTGAACTGACCGCAGAGGACATCCGGTATTCGTTCACACGGATTGCGGACCCGAAGACGCTTTCGACCGGATACTGGATCTGGAACGGCAAAGTCAAAGGGATAAAAGAGTTCCACGATGGAGTATCCGACCGGGTGGAGGGATTCCAAGTTGTGGACCCGTATACATTCCGGATTGTCCTGGAAGAACCGTTCGCGCCTTTCTTAAGTCTTCTGACAATCTCTTATGGATTTGTCGTGCCGCAGGAGGCCGTGGAGTATTATGGAGAGGATTTCTTTCAGAATCCGGTGGGCACAGGGCCGTTTCAGTTCGTGGAATGGATCCCGGACCGCCGGATTGTCCTGGAGCGGAATCCACACTATTGGGGAAAAGACCCTCATGGGAATTCTCTGCCTTACCTTGACAGGGTCGTGACCCGCTTCATCGGAGAGAGCATCCCGGAGTTTCAGGAATTTGTGCTCGGAAACCTGGAATACGTGGAACCGATTCCGCCGGATATGTGGGACGGCATCTTCGATCATGAGAACAAGCCGCGACCCAACTTCCGGAAATTCCAGATCCAGCAGGAACAAATCCTGGCAACTAATTACTTCGGATTCCTGATGGGGAAACCGCCGCTCGGTACCGATGTCAGGCTGCGCTATGCGATGAATTACGCCATCGACCGCGAAGCCATTATCCATCACATTCTCCGTGGGGAAGGGACACCGGCGAAAGGGCCGATTCCTACCTCCATGCCGGGATATGGTGAACGGGTATGGGGATTTACCTGCGACCCGGAGAGGGCCAGGAGCCTTCTCGCGGAAGCCGGATATCCGGGGGGAGAGAACCTGCCGGAGATCACACTGCAATTGAATTCAGCCGGTCGTCTCAACGAGCTGCTCGCAGAGGTGATCCAGCAACAGCTTGAAGCCGTCGGATTCAAGATCCGGCTGAAGGTTGTGGAATGGTCGCAGCATCTCGACACAGTGGAGCGCGGTGACGTCGGGTTCTTCCGGCTGGGATGGAATGCCGATTACGTGGACCCGGAGAATTTTCTTGCCCTGTTCGATTCCAGGAATTTCAGCCCCGCCGGGCCGAACTCCACGCGGTTTTCCGATCCGCGATTTGATGCGCTGTTCCGGGAGGCGTTGCGGACCCTGGATACCGAAAAGCGATTTGACCTGTACCGTCAGGCCGAGGAAGTCGTTATGGAGACCTGCCCCTGGCTGCTGATCAACTACCAGCACAGAACCCGCCTGGTTCAGCCTTATGTTCGTGGGCTGGAACTCAACGCCATGGACCGGCGGCCGTTGAGGGAGGTGTGGTTGGATATGGAGGAGTAGTCGCCTTCCATTTGGTGGGCTATCGCTTCGCGCTTGAGCCCACCCTACTTCCATCCTCATTCCTCCACATCGGGAGCGATCAAATTCCCACGGACGTGCTCGATAGTCGAGTTATCCATAATATTCCCGCGAATCATGATTGGTTTATTCAAAGCGGTCTTGTCGTTTACCTCTATAATGACATTCTCCAGTAGATTATCGGATATGACCGTGTCTCCGCCGCCGATGGCCAGGCGGATGGGGGTCTCCGTATTCCACGATTGGATACAATTGCCGGTAACCGTTGCCCCATCGCCGCGAATGTCCATCGCCAGCGTGCATTTCCCGCCTTGATCGACGGTCAATACGTTATTTGCGACCACATGACGCAACGAGGAAGCCCACGAGCGGAACCCGATATCGAGATCGCCGGTTTCCTTGATATGAACGATGTTATTTGTCATCAGAATGTTGTTCCCCCGGTCGGTTCCGATGGCGACATGGGTCTTGCCGGTGATTTCAACATAGTTCCCGCGAATCTGCCCCGGACCGGTAAGAATCTCCACGGAATCGGAGAACGCATTACCCAATACACTGTCGATCACTTTCATATTGGGACCTTCCAGCATAATCCCCAGCCGCTTTGCATTCATGACGTGGCAATTCTGAATGGTTATATCGTGGGTGTCGGGGCCGGAAGGACCGCCAGGCTCGCAACGAAAGGCCTTAATCCCGCAATATTCGAAACGGTCGTGAGAGACATTCGGATCGCCCACGTCATAGGGATTCTGATCGCGGTTGGCATCGACATAGAGATCACGGATTGTAATATTTCCGACACTCAGTCCGATAATCCGGATGACATTCGTGTTCTGTTCCGGGGCTTGGATCAGTCTGGTCGCGGCTCCCTGTCCTGCCAGAGTGACATTGCTGCGGTCGATGATAATGCCGCCTCGTTTTCCGTCTACCTTGCGGATATCATACGTGCCTTCCATCAAACAGACCGTGCCGCCCGCCTCCGGCAGCGCATGAATCGCGCGGTAGATCTCTTCCTGGTCACCCATGCCGTCGCCGACAAAATCCGCCGAGGCTTTCGATTTCTCGGAAGAATCGGCGGTTGCGACAATCACGGTAGCCGGTTCAGCAGAGGCGAACGGCATGGAAAGGACGAGACCTGCAAATGCGCATACGGCTAAAGAACGAACGGACAGCGGAGTCGGTCGATGTTGGATCATGAGTGGTCCTTTCTTAACGATTGTATACGCCTTCCTGCCGGTAGATATCCAGCATCATACGGTAGGTACTGAGATCAATATCCGGCGGAATACTGTGGTCCGAATGGAAGATGTACGGGACATTCTTTTCGCGCAAGGCAGCGATTTTCTCTCGCAGGTATGGCTCTATGATCTTCGGATCGTTACTATTCAACACGGTTACATCCATATTGCCCATGTAGGCTAACTTGCCCGGAAATTTCTCTACCAGGTCGAAGATATCCACACCGGCTTTGACTTCCATCGGCTGAAGGCAATCAATACCGGCATCAATCAGGTGCGGAACCATCTGCCGAATATCGCCGCAGGAATGAAATATTACCGGAAGCCCGCGATCGTGGAAGAAGTCGATGATTCGCTTGTGGTGGGGGAAAATCAATTCCCGGTAGGTTTTCGGCGAGCAGAACGGACCATTGGAGAATCCCAGATCCTCGTAAACAAATGCGCCATCCGGCACGGCGACATGTTCGAGGACATACGTGAGATGTCGGATATAGAACTGCGTATAGGTTTCGCAGAAATCGGCGATCCATTCCGGTTCGAGCAGAAAGCTTTCCAGCATACAAACATCCCCCAGGATGCCTCGGAGCAATTCGAAATGAAGCAGGCCGCCGAAAGTCCAAAAACGATCTTCGCGCCGTGCCTTCTGCAGGAATTCCTCGCACTCCTTGAGGCGAATGCGGTCGGGATTCAGGTATTGGAGGTTAGGTTTGACCTCTTCCCATTTCCGGGGAGTGACAATGGTGAAGTCGATATGTTCCGGGGTCCCGGACTTGTGTCTCCAGTTCCTCTGAACGCCGCCGAATCCATTGCGGGTAATGGTCCATTCATCGGTCTCTTCGAGAATGATCTCCTGACCGAGAAATGGCGCAGGGTCGATGGGCCAGGGGCCGCCGCGAAGGTCGTAGTGAAAGACATCGACAGGATCGGCGTCCCTGGGATATCCCTGTTCGGGCCAATAATCCCGAAGCGTCTCCGGCCAGAAATGTTCATACAGGCCCATGTGGTCGGGGATTTGCTTTGCGAGAAGTGTTTGCATACGTTCGCGGGGTGTCAGTGCGGTCATACCGGCCTCCGAATGGTTGAAAGACGTGCCGCATTGTGGCATAACAGGATCGACAGGCACAGAGAGGCAGTCAGTGACAGGCACGGAGGCGTGTCCTACCCGGGACGGCGCAATCAGATTGCCCCTGCCGGCTGGAATCCGGTGCCGGGAATCATGTATGATGCCTCTCGTCTATGAGCGGGATTATCCCGAATACGAAAACGGTAAGGAGAACGGAAATGTTGAATTCCGACAAGTTGGCGATCCACGGCGGCAGCCCGGTCTGCGCCGAGCGTATACCCGAATCCCTCCATGGCGTGATGGAGATCGGCGAACCGGAGAAGCAGGCGGTCATGAGTGTCCTGGAGAGGAAGCGGGTATTTCGGTTCTATTCAGAAGGTCTTGAGGACTCGGAGGCCGCCGCGCTGGAAAAGAAATACGCCGAACGCCTGGGCGTCCGTCATGCGCTCGCGGTCAGTTCGGGCACAAGCGCGCTGATTGCGGGTTTTGCAGGACTGGGGTTGGAGCCGGGGGACGAGGTGATTATCCCGGCGTATACGTTCATCGCGACGCCGTTCTCCATCCTGGCGAACTGGCTGGTGCCGGTGCTGTGCGAAATCGACGCCAGCATGACCATGGACCCCGATCACCTGAGACAGTGCATCACGCCCCGCACCCGCGCGATCTGTCCCGTCCACATGCGCGGATTCCCCTGCAATATGGACGAGATTGTGAGATTCGCGAAGGAACATAATCTGGCCGTTCTGGAGGATGTGGCCCAGGCAAACGGCGCAAGCTACAAGGGCAAGCCGCTGGGGACGTTCGGCGATGTGGGCTGTTTCAGCTTCCAGATGTACAAGATCATCACCGCCGGAGAGGGCGGGATGGTGGTCATGAACGACGATACTATGTTCTCCCGCGCGCGGACACAACACGACTGCGCCAGTCGATACTGGCTCAACACGCAGGATGAAATCTACGATGTCTACGGCGAGAACTATCGACTGTGCGAGCTCTGCGCCGCGCTGGGACTGGCGCAATACGAGCGATTGGATAGCCTGCTGGATCAATTCCGACACTGCAAAAAGAGAATCCTGGCAGGACTCCAGGGAGTGAATGGGATCCAACTCGCGCCCAGTCATGATCCCCAGGGCGATGTCGGGATTGCCGTCATGTTTTATACCGAAAGCGCGGAGAAATCCCGCGAGTTCGCGCAGGCTTTGGATGCGGAAGGAATTCCCTGCGGGACGATGTACAACAAGGGCATTCCCGACCGGCATATTTTCTATTATTGGCCTTTTGTGAATCAGCTGCCGCCCGACAGTCGAATCAGTCCGTGGAATTGCGGCGGGAAGAAGTCGGAAGTCCGGTACAGCCCGGATATGTGCCCTCGGACATTGGATTACCTGGGCAGGGCCATTACGTTGAATATCCACCAGAAACTGACGGACAGCCATTGCGACTGGATGGTGGAAGCCGTTCGGAAGGTGGCGAAGGCGTTGTTCTGAATTGGGAGGAGTCCTCACCCCCCGGCCCCCCTCTCCAGGTATGGAGAGGGGGAAAAGAATGGGAATGCCCATGGATGGAGCCTCCGGTCCGGCAACGATGTGGGAAACGGTTCTTGTTCGCCTGACAGGTCCGCTGGCGTACATCGCGCGGCTGTGGAGGCTGTTTGCGCAGACCGTGTATTGGATTCTGGTGGGGGCAATCCGATCCCCCCGGCAACTGCGTCGCCGCGAGACATTCCGTCAGATGGTGGAAAGCGGCTGCAACTCCATTCCGATCCTGTTTCTCATCGTCTTCCTGATCGGCTTAATTCTGGCCATGCAGGGAGCGTATCAGCTGAAGAAGTTCGGGATGACCGAACTGGTATCCTCCCTCGTGGGAGTGACGATCACGCGCGAGGTCGGCCCGTTGATCACGGCGATTATCATTTCCGCGCGAGTCGGCGCGGCGATCACGGCGGAACTGGGAACCATGGCGGTCTCGGAAGAGATCATGGCGCTGGAGACCATGGCGATTCGTCCGGTTCCATTTCTGGTGGTTCCCCGATTTCTTGCCCTCGTTGTGATGGTTCCCTGCCTGACACTGCTGGCCGATATCATGGGAATGCTCGGCGGATTCTGCATCGGCGTGACGAACCTGGCGATCAGCCCGTACGCATACATCGACACGACCATCGAGGGTTTGCAGAATCAGGATATTATTACCGGGCTGGTGAAGAGTGTCGGATTTGCGGCGGTAATTGCAGTTGTGTCCTGCCACGAAGGGCTTTCGGTAACCGGCGGGCCGGAAGGGGTCGGTACGGCGACCACGCGCTCCGTGGTCACGTCTATTCTTCTGATTATTTTGACGGATCTTCTGTTCACGATCCTGTTCTACCTGTAAGGCCATGATGGAATCCACGCCCAATAGCAGCCACAATGGAGACGCAATTATCCGCTGGAGAATCTTGTCGAGACATTCGACTCCCTGAAAGTTTTAAAAGATCTGAGTTTCTCGATTCAACGTGCGAAGACCACAGTGATTCTGGGCGGGAGCGGATGCGGCAAGAGCACATTACTCAAGATCCTTGTCGGGTATCTGAAACCGACATCGGGGCGCGTGTTCTACGGAGATATGGATATTGTTCCCCTGGACGAAGACGCGCTGGACCCGATACGGAAGCGGTTTGGGATTCTGTTTCAGAACGGGGCGCTGCTGAATTCAATGACCGTCGGTGAAAATGTCGCGCTTCCGTTAGTTGAACATACGAATCTGGACCCGAAGATCATCGAGATGATGGTCAAGATGAAAATGGAGTTGGTGGGGCTGCGGGGATTTGAGAATCTTCGCCCATCGCAGATTTCCGGCGGGATGCGCAAGCGAGTCGGACTGGCCCGGGCGATTGCGCTGGACCCGGAGATTGTGTTCTACGATGAGCCGTCCGCGGGGTTGGACCCTGTGACCTCGGCAGTGATCGATCAGCTGATGATGGATCTGTCGCACAAACTGAAGATTTCCTCGGTGGTCGTAACGCATGACATGGGAAGCGCATTCAAAATCGCGGACCATATCATCATGCTGCACCATGGGACTATCCTGGTGGAGGGCACGCCGGAAACGATCAAATATTGCGACAATGAAATTGTTCAGCAGTTCATCCATGGGAGACCCGATGGACCGATCCCCATGTCGCGAACGGCTAAAGACTACATTAAGGATCTTCTGGGGGAAGAATAACAGAGGACAGGAAAAGAGGCTCATGCGGATTTTTACAAATGAAGTCAAAGTCGGTCTGGTCATTATCACGACGGTATTCTTCTTTGTTGTAATGGTTTCGACGGTGGGGAATTTCGGGAAGATGTGGGGGACCGAGAAGGTATTGGTTCGCATGGATTCGGCAGCGGGTTTGAAAGAATACGCCTCGGTCACATTCGCCGGTAAGAAGATCGGCGTTGTGGACAAGATTGAGATTCAGGAAATTGAGAATCGCCCGTGGGTCGTGCTGAGTTGTTCTTTACACGATCCGTCGCATATCGTCCTGGATTCGACTGCGTGCGTCGGACAGTCCAGCCTCCTCGGTGAATCGTACCTGGAACTGTCTCGCGGCACGAGTGCTACCCGGATTGCGGATGCCACACAAAAGCCATTCATGCTGCAGGGTGTTCCCGCAGTGACATTCGACCAGGTATTTGCCGCCGTGGACCGGATCAGTCTGCAGGTAGAGGATATCCTGCAGGATATCAAGCGAATCAGCGGATCGGAAAATGTACAGGGAGGATTACGAAGCACGTTCCTGCGGCTGGACAGGGCCTCACAACAGGTGGAGCAGGCGGCGGTGACCCTTCGCGAAAGCGTCGGGAGCGCCACCGAGGATATCCGCTATGTTCTCCAGCAGGGACGTGGGATTGCCGATGATCTGCGACTCGCAAGCGGCAAGGTCCGGCAAGGCGCGGAAGGATTTCCCGCACTGGTAAGCGAAACCCGCCAACGGATACAGAAATTGACTACCGATCTTGAGAATCTCCTTGCGCGGGCGGACCAGTTAGTCGCCGACTCAAAACCGAAACTGGCCAGTGCCCTGGACGATTTTTCCGCACTCGCAAAACAGGTTCGCGGAGACGCGGAAGATCTCGCTCAGCATCTCCTGACCCTGACAGACAACCTGAATCAGGTTGTGGATGAGAATCAGGGCGATATCCGAAGGCTGATTGACGATCTAACTGTAACAGCCGGGCATCTCGCCTCGGTGGCCCGTCAGCTGGACGAGCATCCCTGGCGGGCCGTCTGGAAAACCGACGAGAGGCTCAGTCCTCCGGAAATTACCCCGGAATGGACGCCAGAGATCGGAAAGAGCGAAAAACGCTAGTCTCCGGATAGGAACAATGACAGATATCACAACCAATGTTCCCCGCCGCATGGCCACCTGGAAGAAGGTCCTGTTCATCGGTCTTTCCGTGTGCCTGGGACTGGGCGTAGGGCTGATCCTGCTGGAGATTTCCCTTCGGATCATTCTGGGGCCTGTATCGCATGAGATTACCAATGCGGACCCGATTCTTCATCATTTTACCGGCAACAATCCCGGTACCAACTCGTTCGGATTCTATGATAAGGAGTATCCCCAAGAAAAAGGGACGGATACTTTTCGGATCATGATTCTCGGCGATTCGCTTGTCCGTCGTGGCGATGGCGGAGTCAATTTTGTCGATGTGCTCGAGAACCGATTCGCCAGGGAGTCATCGGGCAGTCGAACCGTAGAGGTGTGGAATTGCGGGATCGACAGTTATTCCCCGGCCCTGGAATATCTACTAATCCGCCACCGCCTGGCCGACTTGCAGCCCGATCTCGTTGTTTCATGTGTGTTCATGGGAAACGATTTCAATGATGATGCTGTCTATGAAGCCAAAATGGAGTATGACGAATCCGGGAAACCGATTCGCTGCGTACCCGACAAGGCCGTTAAGGATTCCACGCTGGTCCCCGGACAGATTCCCTGCCGTTCAAGAATTACCTGCGCACCCACTCGCGTCTCTATCGGGAACTTTCTACTGTCTACAACTTCTTTCTCCACGTTGTTGGTCTTCGACGCGGCGAATGGGGTAAGGCGAAGATTGAAGTAGATCGCCCCGCGCCAATCGGAACACTGACATTAAATATTACCGACAATCATCTGAACCTGATGCTTCGTAACATCCGTCTGACGAGAGATCTCCTTGCGGAACAGGGCTGCCGGTTCATTGTCGTGCTGATTCCGATTGACATTCAGGTGGATGCCGAGGCCATTCGCGATGGCGAGCGGTCGGCATTTCGCCCCGAAGATATCGAAGTGGCTAATGAAAACGAGGCTCGCCTGAAAGCCGCCCTGGAGCAGGAGCAAATAGAGGTCCTGGACCTTTTGCCCGAACTCCTGGCAAACAAATCCGGGCGGCTGTATATCATTGGTAGTCATTTCAGTGCGTTGGGGCATCAGACGTTAGCCGAGATTCTGTTTCCGGAATTGACGAAGAGGACAATTGAATGAATCGTTTTTCCGCACGTGTCTTAGTCGTATTCCTCTTCTTG
>Ga0116141_10003448_pt1 | contig 13402 bp, 8 predicted proteins | sample AD_UKC097_MetaG_FD_89744 | JGI IMG/M metagenome (GOLD analysis project Ga0116141, IMG submission 89744) | Active sludge microbial communities of municipal wastewater-treating anaerobic digesters from USA - AD_UKC097_MetaG | ecosystem: Engineered > Bioreactor > Anaerobic > Digestate | place: USA... | reverse complement strand
GCTCCGCGCCGCGCTCCGCGAGGACCCCGACATCGTCCTCGTCGGAGAGATGCGCGACCTGGAGACGATCGCCATCGCGATCGAGACGGCCGAGACGGGCCACCTCGTCTTCGGCACGCTCCACACCACGACCGCGATGTCGACCGTCGACCGGATCGTCGACCAGTTCCCCGCCGACCGGCAGCAGCAGGTGCGCGTCATGCTCGCCGATTCGCTCAAGGGGGTCGTCGCGCAGACGCTCTGCCGGAAGATCGGCGGCGGCCGCATCGCCGCCCTCGAGATCCTCCTGACGAACAACGCCGTCGCGAACCTCATCCGCGACGGCAAGACGTTCCAGCTCCCGTCCGTCCTCCAGACCTCGAAGGCCCAGGGAATGCGCCTCCTGAACGAGTCCCTCCTCGACCTCGTCAAGCAGGGTCTCGTCGAGCCGCGCGAGGCCTACCTGAAGTCGATCGACAAGAGCGCGCTCCTCGGCGCCTTCCGCACCCACAACATCCCGCTCCCGACGGAGTCTGCGGCGGAAGCGGCGCCCGCCGCGGCGCCGGCCGCGGCGCCCGCTCCCGTCGGGGCGAAGCCGGGTGGCGCTCCGCCTCCCGGCGGGGCGAAGCCCGGGGGCGCTCCGGCGCCGGCGAGGCGGCCGGCGGGCTGAGGACCTCCGGGGGAGACGGGACGAAGAGGCGTTTCGCGAAGAACTCGACCCGCCGCCGGCTTCCCGGCGGCGGGCCGCGACTCCCGAAATGGTGGACACGCGCGCAAAGCATCCGAACCGTGTCCGAGGTCGTTCTGACATTCCCCCTGGTCGCGGCAGAGCCCCCTCTGTATCAGCGAGTAGCCCCGGAAGTCGCGCACCTCCAGAAGCTTGGCCTCAGCAGCCGTCGGATCGGTATCGCCCTCGGGGTCGACGACAAGACCGTCGCGAAGGCCCACCGCTGGAGTCTCGCCCTCCGTTGACGACCTACCGCCCGAACGTATGGCGATCCGGTCGGTACGCCGGCGTCGGGATTGGCTTCGTTTCGCATTTCGGCGCCACGGGTTCTTTGGACGCCGCCACGGTCTTGGTCGCACCCCTCAGGGGATCCTCCTCGGGAGCCGGGCCGGAAGCCACAGGGTCGCCGCCCGTCTTCGGTGGGTTCGTTTCGCAGATTTCCGCGTCGATGGTCGTTTCATCCAGCTCGGTCTCGGGGCAACCCTGCCGGGGGCTGCTTTCCACGTTGATGTCGACGACGACCGGGGCGTCCACCTGCTCACCGACCCGCCTCATCTGGTGCCTCTCGAGTTCGTGGAGCTTCCGGTAGTACGCCTTCTCGATGGTGGTCTCGTACCTCGTCAGCTTTCCAAGCTGGTCTTCACCGGATGTACTCCTGACGTACGCTCGGCAGACGCGATCCCCGAAGAGTGCTGCCCTGGCGATCTGGAACCGGCGAAGCAGCTCGGCTCGTTCCTCAGGGGTGGGCGGCGGATCCAGCTTGTAAAACTCCCCTTCGGGCGGCGGCCCCGTGTACGTGTACGAGGGATTCAGCTCCCCGGCGAGCTCCTCGTACTCGGTCTTGTTCATGTTCATCTTTACGACCGCCGTCTCGAGCCGCACGGCACGGCGGTGACGCCACTTGAGTGTGGCCATCTCTTCGACCAGCATTATCTCGTACGGCCCGTCAGGACCGAACTCGTGGAGCAAGGCCTCCCGGAGGATGTCGAACTCCTCCGGATCCTCCCCCGGGATGAGGACGTCTTCCGCGGTCAATCCGTGGCGCAGGGAGTTCCCCGCAGCCCGGGCCCTTCCCTCGGGCGTGGCGGGACCGGTTGATTTCTGGGCGTTGATCTTGTTCGACCTTTTCTTCTTCTCGGACGTCACGATGGCGTCTCCTTTCGACTGACAGTGCGAAGGAAGGACCGGAACCGAATCGCCGTTCCCGGTCGCGTTCCGGATGACGGCGATTCCACGGCTCGTAGACACGGCACACGCTGCGGGTGAACGAAGTTCTCCTTCGAGAAACCTCCAGAAGTTTTTTCTGCGTGTTTACGGAGGGTCCGGAATCGGACCGGCCCCAGGCAACGCCAGAGTACCCAGACGCAACTAATCAGTCAAGAAGAAATGCGATATAACCCGAGCCTGGTCAGTACTTTACATTTCAATATTGAAGATTCAAGAACTGGGTAGTGGTAAGCCATGGAGGGGCAATCGAGTCGGGCGCCAAAGCCTGGAACATGTCGTAAAGCCGACGCTTCGCGCTAGTCGACGGAAGACCTCGTTCGTTCAGAGTTCGTGCACGATAACCGTGGCGGATGCTGTGATTCCCCTCGCGCACGACCGTACGTGCTGGTGGTGCGTGAACAACACGACCTGCGTTCGCAACGCCACGTCGGCCAGAGCACGTAGCGCCGCGGCGCCACGTTCATCATCGAACTGGACGAGGACGTCATCAACTACGAACGGCATGGGCTCCCCCGCAGAGCAGGACGCTTCGACGGCTGCAAGACGAAGGGCGAAGAAGAGCTGATCCCGGCTTCCCTCACTCATCCCGTGAGACGGCACGCGCGTCCCGTCCGGCCTGACTCCGACAAGGATGGGTGTCTCGTCCTCCATATCGGCTTCGAGTCGCTCGAAGCTGCGGAGGGTCATCTCACTGAAGAGCTCACCGGCGCGGAGAAGGAGGGGTGCCTGGTTCTTCTTACGGTAATCGTCAATACGCCGTCCGAGCAGGGTCGAGGCCACGCGCAAGCGGGAATACCGGATCACATCGTCTCGGAGCCGAGCGAGCGTCGCTTGAGCTTCCTCGGCCTTCTCGCTTGCCGCTGATGGCCCCCGAAGACGCCGCAATTCCGCAAGGGCCCCGGCTCGGAGATCGCGGGCTTCGGAGAGCTTCGTGTCGAGCTCCGTCATCTCGCTGCCGATCTGGACAAGCCGGTCGTCGATTGAATCCTTGTCGGCACCCGTGGCTTCGGACTCGAGATCCACAATCGAGGCGCCATCCCCGCCACGAATGAGTTCCTTCTCAACGCGCGTCAAATCGCTCTGCAATGCGCCAAGGTCAGCGCTTCGCTTCTCCACAACTAGGAGATCGCCGTCAGCTCCGCAGCGGGCCTCCTCTCGAAGTGCTGCCAGGGTCAGGCTCGCAGCCTTGACGGCTTCCTCTTCTTCGTCCTCTTCCTCCCGAAGGTCAGAGAGTCGTTCGCGGGCTTGCCGTCGCCGCTCATCCACCTGAAGCATCACGCCAAGGCGCTTATGCAGCGTCTCCACCCACACGTCTTCAGAACCGTTTTCAATCGCTTCCCTATCCCCGAGGTGCTCGCCGAGAGCGCGTACTTCTGCTCGAAAGGACTCGGCGTCTCGGTCGATGCCCGCGATTCGCCCGTCGTATCCGGAAGCCTCCGCGAGGGCCCGGAGGATGCTCTCGATACGGTCGAGGGCAACGAGAGCATCATCGGGCGGGGGGGCGTCTCCCTGGACAAGGCCGAGAGCGGCCTCGTCCCACCTACCCTTCCAGTTATCGACATCCGTCTTTGCCGCAAGGACAGCCGCTTCCGCGTCATGGATCTCCTGCTCGGACTCGAGCGTCTTGCGCTCGTGCTCTGCCCGGACGCGCTCCTCCTTCTCGATGCGTTGACGCAGCCTCGCCGCCGCGGCGAGAGTCATAGAGAGACCGCCTTCAGGATGTGTGGTTGGCTCCATCGCGGTCATCGCCGCGCGAAGATCTCTTATGCGCTCCTCGACCCACCTGTCCCACTCGTCGAGGCGCTGACGAGCCTCTACGGCTGCCTCCGAACGTTCTAGCAGGCGCACGAAGTCGTCGTGCCAGGCGCGTCCGTCGTGGAGCTGGGGAGGGGTCGGAAGCACAGGCCTCCAAGCGTCGCTCCATGCTGACCGTAGCTGCTCGACGGCCTTTTCCCGCTGCGCCGCAGAAGTGTCTGCTTCCTCCGTGTCTTCGGCAAGACGCTCGCGCTCTTCTAAGTACTGCGCCAGCTCCGCGACGCGATCCGCTTCACTTCGTAGACGATCCGCGACCTCGTCCGCTCTAACCACGGCCGGCGGGTAGAGGTCGAGCAGGTCTCCCTCGCCCAACAGCTCGTGCGCTTCGGCCACGATGTCGCGGCCCTTCTCCCAGTGCTCACGAAGGAGACCGAAGGCCTGGTCGCGGCACGCCCGGAGTTCGACAAGGTCTGTCTCAGTTGGGACCGCCTTCTTTGTGCGCAGGGCCTCGATCTTCGACTCCAGATCCCGCGTCGCCTTCGAAAGACGCTGGCGCTCACTCCTCGCCGCGCGCCCTTCGTCTTCAAGTTCCTGTGCGTTGCGCTCGAAACGAGTGATTGCGGCGACAGTAGGTACGGGGAGTTCGAGGAGTCTGTCGATCGACGCCGAGGGGAGTGTCAACTTATGGATCGCTGCGTCCCGCTGAGCGGCGTCCTTCCTGGCGGCCTGAGCGAGTTTCTCTCGCTCCGTGTCGACGTCCCCGCGACGCCTAGCCTCTTCGATCGCCCCAACCAGCCTGTCCACGTTGCGCGCAGACGAAACCGTGGATGCCTCGCGCGCAAGCACCGCAACCTGTTCCTGCGCGTCTATTTGGCGCTGGCGCGCCAATTCCTGCCTTTCATCCAAGCGCTCCCGCTCGGCTGCGAGCTTCTGAATGCGTGCTCGGCGGCCAATGTAGAGCCGGAGTGACTCGGCCACCTCGATATCGAGATCCGGTCGAAACTCTCCGAGGAGGCGAGTCGCCAGGCTGCGTTGTTCGATGCGCTGGCCGACGAGTCGGGGACGGTCGCTGAGGGCCTTTCGATAGCCGCCAAGGCCCTTGTGGAGGTTGTTTACTTCGTCTGCTTCCGCCACGAGCGCGGGCGTCGGACCAAGTTCCGTGACCAGGTCTTCCTGCTCTCGGAGCTCCCTCAGCACTCGCTCAAGACCCAGTGTCGCCGTGCGGAACTCGGTCTCCGCCTCCTGTCGCCGTCTAGGGAAGTCCGAAGCAAGGGGCACCACCACACCGAGATCGGCCAGGTGGCTCCTTATGTCGTTTCGCTCGGCGAGGAGCGGCAGGACGCGTTTCAACCGCTCAAGGCGGGACTTCTCCTTCGATCGGTCCTGCATGCGCCTCGTAAGCTGTGTCACCTCCGCGTCCGCATCATTCGCAGCACGATCCTGCCGTGCCCACTCATCGGGTGACACGGTCGCCTCTCGCTGGGCGGCTCGGAGTTCACGGAGACGCAAGACGCCTTGGTTGACCGGGGGTTTTTGACCGCGAGGAGCGAAGAGCGCCGCGGCCTCTTCGTCGAGTTTCTTGCGCAGCGTCCCGAGCTGGGACGCCCCCGAGCCCGCTGCAAAGAGGGTTTCACCGAGATCTCCATGCCCTTCGAGGACTTCCCGACCTCCCTGCAAGAGGCGTGGATAGTCGATGCCCCAGAACATCCGAAACTGCTCTGCCCGAACGCCACCCAGAAACCGGTCTATCGCGTCGTCGTCGAGCCGTACGTCCCCGGGCCCGAGCAGGGAGCCCTTTATGGCCTTGCGCCGGGAAAAGTCGATTTCTTCACCAGAGGACAGGCGAAGACGCGCGCCGATCCGGAGCTTCGCGTACGGGTGCAAGAACGCGTCTGCCGTTTGCGCGGAGATGCCGTAGAGAAGCGCATGCAGCGCGCGGAGCGCCGAACTCTTCCCCGCCTCGTTAGGGCCGAAGATCACGTGTAGGCCGTGATTCCCCGCGCTAAGGTCGAGGATACGTTCGGTAAATGGGCCGAAAGCGGTGAGCCGCAGCTCGAGGATCTTCACCCTGCCTTCTCCTCGCGACCAATTCGCGCCAGGAGTAGATCTCGAGCCTCGGCAACGAGTCGTGTCAGAAGTTCCGGGGCGTGCGGGTCGACGGCGTCGTCTCCTGATAGGAGGTCGGCTGGCAATACGGAGCGAATTTCACCGAGAGCCTCGCGCAGCGCCGCAATCTCCTCTGGGCTGTCAGCAACAGCAGCGAGTTCCCTCAGGAAGCTCCCGATAGCGTCCTCCCTTGCGGCCAGCGCCGCTAGATCGATCGGTCTACTCATAGCGAGACGGACCTTCTCGACCCAGACGTCCGCGGAGGACACACCCGTGGCAAGCGCGCGAATCTCCTGAACCCAGTGGTCTGGGTTCGCCGAGATCTCCTCATAGCAGGCCGCCGATCCAGTCAGTTCGACGCGCGTGGCCACTGCGCGGCCGTCAGCATGGTCGCCCTCGGCCGTGAGAGCACGCGAGATGTGGTCGAGCACGTCAACCGTCGTGGCGAGCCCATCGACATCCACCCGACAGACGGCCCATCGGAAGACATCGACGGACCGTTCCTCGACCCCCACCACGGCGCCGTGCTCGACGGTCACCAGCGAGCATCCTTTCGCCCCAACTTCCCGCGCGTGTCGGCCCTGGAGATTTCCCGGAAACACGATCCACGGGTCCTTCGCCACGACTTCACGCTTGTGGACGTGGCCGAGCGCCCAGTACTGGTAGCCCTTCTGCGCAAGCACCCTCGCCGACGTCGGCGCGTAGGTCACGTGGCCCTCTCGTCCCTCGAGGCTCGTGTGGAGCATTCCGATGTGAAAGAGACCTGGTTCAGCTATGGGATAGCCCGCGGCTAGATCCTCGGTGACCGCACGTGAGGAAAACCCCTGCCCATGGATCGCGACATCGAACGCTTCGACGAGGCGCGTCTCGGGCTTCTTCGTCGAGAAGAAGTGGACGTTGTCCGGGGGACGCAGGTTCTTCGTGAGCTGGCTCGCCGCGTCGTGGTTGCCAGCAACGACAAACACCTGAATCCCCGCTTCGCGGAGCCTTGCCGTCTGGTCGACGAAAAAGAGACCTGTTCGGTAGTCCTTCCAGTCTCCGTCATAGAGATCACCTGCGAGAACGACGAACGCCACTTCCTCTTCGATCGCGAGACGGACGAGATTCTCGAAGGCGCGGCGAGTCGCGCCGCGAGCGGCATCGACGGGCGCCGATTCGTAGCGATCCAGCCCAACCAACGGGCTGTCGAGATGAATGTCGGCGGCATGAAGAAATCGAAACATCTTGCAACCGAGACCTCGGCGGGCGAACGATATCGCGTTCGTCGGTAGGCGGATGGAGCTCTCTATTTCATCAAGGCAGACTTTCGAAAGGCCAGAACTGCTACCGAGCTCGACAGGAAGCGCGAGGCGCTCGGGCCAGCGGGACGATAACGTCTCGACCCCATCCCCTGGGGAATCCTGGGCGAGGAGGCCGAGATCGTGAAGCGGTCGGATGCAGAAGAGCAGGGACGAGAAGGTACCGATCTCCCGGGCACCCAGGAAGCGGCCCCGAATGCGAATCCGCCCTCGGAGAAAACATGAAAGAGAAGGTCCTCACCCGGCAGGAGCTCTACGACCTTGTCTGGATCACGCCGATGTCCTCCTTGGCGCGGGAGTTCGCGATGTCCGACGTCGGCCTGGCGAAGCTCTGCAGGCGCCACGGGATCCCCCGCCCGGGTCGGGGTTACTGGGCGAGACGCGCCGCGGGCCAAACCGTGAAGAAGCCGAAGCTACCGAATCCCCCGGCGGGAAGTACCGAGACGGTCCGCTTCGTGCTCCCAGACCAGATCCCCACACCCGTCTCCGAACCCGAAACTCCCCCCGAGGTGCTGGAGTGGATCGAGCGAGAAGGCCGCCCGGAGAACCGCATCGAAGTACCGGCCCGGGTCCACCGCTACCACCCCCTACTCCAAAAGACGAGGCAGTCACTGGAGGGGAGGTTCGGAGATCCGCGCGGCGCACGAGTCTCCCGCCGAGAGGGTCTCGACGTCTCCGTCGGGGCTGGATCGGTTCACCGTGCCTGCCTCCTTCTCCAAGCGCTCGTGGTGGCCCTCGAGAAGCGCGGATTCGAGATCACCACTCGGACCGAGTTGTCCCACCAGACCACGGTTCACCTCCTCGGCGAGGAAGTCAGCCTCAGCCTCAAGGAGCATTTCCGGCGCCAGACGCCTCCCCCGACCGCGGAGAGTCCAGGCAAGGCCGGCGCGAGAGAACCCTGGAACACCCCGCGTCCGAACTACGAGGCCTCCGGCGTGCTCCGGCTGACGCTCTCCTCCTATGGGGTCGACGCCGTCTTCAAGGACAGGGACGGGGCACCCCTTGAATCCCAGTTGAACGACGCCGTGATCGCTGTGGTCCGGCTCGCCCTGGAGATCCATCGTCCCCGGCGGCTCAAGCGGGAAGAAGCAGAGCGGCGACGGCATGAGGAACAGGAGCGGCAACAGGAATTCGAACGGAAGCGCTCCTGGTTCGAGGAGGCGATCGCTGCCTGGCTGGAACACGAGCGTCGTCTCGGGTTCCTCTCCGCTCTCGAGGCCAAGGTCGTCGCTCTTTCGGAAGATGACGACCGCTCCCGGGAGTATCTGGCATGGGCCCGCCGGTACATCGACTGGGCGGACCCAATCCCGCGCTTCCTGGCCGCATTGAAGGCCGGAGAGGAACCCGACTTCCCCCGCTGGAGACCACCGGCATCCATTCGAACGTGGTGATCTCGTCGCGGCCTTGTCATGCGACACCAAGACAGGATCGTGAGGCGTCGAAGATCACCCCCGGTCATCGGTGCCGGGGCCGTAGGTCAGGCCCCCGGTCGACTCCCGAGGGTCACCGCGGCGAACACTCTCCAGGGGCCTCCGTCAGGGGGCAGAACGCCGGAAGCGTCGAGCCAAGCGCTGGCCTTGCGAGCGAGGAGCCTCCACTCGTCCTCCGCGTCGGCGGCGCTCCGCTCGAGCCAGGAGAGAGCGAGGGCTGTGGCGGCGGCGCGCCGGAGGAGAACCGGGTCGCCGGGCGTGCCGGCGAGGGCCTCTTCGACTTCCCGGAGTGTTGTGCCCAGCAGCGTGGCGATCTCCTCGTCGAGGTCCCAGAAGCCGTCGGCCTTCTGGAGGGCGACGAGCCGGTCGAGGGGGCGGGTCGCTTCGACGGCCCGGGCGGCGGGCGCGGAGGAGATGCGCCGAAGCTTATCGGTGGCATCGCCGAAGTCTCGCGGCCTGGCGCGGCTGAGGCAGACGCTGCCCAGTCTGAGGGAGGAGACGGACGACTCCATCAGCATGGCGGGAGGTGCCGCGGAGAGCATCACGTCGCCACCCGGTTCCAGGCCGCCCCAGCCCCGCGTCAGGGCGATCGGGACCTTTCTGAGCGTCATCTCGCCGGTTTCGGGATCCGCGCGCTCCTCGATGGCGACGTACGAGGTCTCGCGCGAGACGAGGCCGTACGTCACGCCGAGGCGGACGATCTCCTCCTTCACCCTGTCCTTCGTGTTTCGGCCCTGCAGTGAGCCGCGTCGGTTGTGGAGGGGGCTCGCCCCCTCCTCGAGGTCGCGGATGAGGGTCCGGGCGGCGAGCGTGGCGAGGAGTGTTCCCTCGGGCGCCTCCGCCGTCTCGAGCCTCGCCGGGAATGCCAGCTCCCCGGCGGGGGCCTTCGCCCGCAGGACGACGTCGCCCGACACGTTCCCTTCGAGGAAGCCGTAGACGACGACCCTCTCGCCGTCGAAGACGGGCGGGACCCGGTGAGGCGCCTGCTTCACCTTCGCCTCGCCCCAGTCGACGCGGAGGTCGCCGAGGGCGGGCGCGAGGGCCCGGGCGAGCTGCCGCAACACCTTCGCCTCGATGCGCTCTCCGGGCGCGATCATCTCGGCCTCGCCGCCGCCGGCCCGCGCGAGCCCCTTCACGAGATGGGCGCTCGCCCCCGCGCCGATGCCGAAGGTGAAGGCCCGGCTCGTGGCGGCGTGCTCGCGCACGAGCGCGAGGACCTCGTCGGTGTTCGAGACCTGCCCGTCGGTGAGGAGGAAGAGCTGCCGCAGCGCCCCTTCCGGCACGGACTGCTTCAGGATCGACTCCAGGGCCGGGAGGATCTCGGTCCCGCCCAGGTCGGCCTTCAGGGCCTTCACGTGCGCGCTCGCCTCGGCGAGGCTCTTCTCGTCGTAGTGCCGGCTCTTCGGGAAGAGCTTCTGGAACGTCGAGCCGAAGCCGACGATGTTGAAGAGGATGCCAGCGGGAAGGCTCCGGAGGCAGAGCTGGAGGGCGTTGCGGGCCTCCTCGATGGAGCTTCCGTTCATCGACCCGGAGCGGTCGACGACGAAGACGATCTCGCCCTTCGCCGCGTCGGTCGCGACGATTCTCCCCTCGCCGAAGCGGGGAGCGAAGGTGAGCATCGCGACGTGGGTGCCGTCGGGCGCCCGCTCGACGAGGACGGCGGGCCTCGCGGACTCGGCGAGCCGGACGACGAGAACGAAGTCGCGGTCGAGGGCGGTCTCTGCCGTGCCGAGGGTGACCGTCCCGCGGGAGCCGTCGAGGTCGATCGAGACGGGGTGCGAGGGCGACTCGATTCCGCGGATCGCCGACGGCATGTCGAGCTTGACCCGGAGTGACAAGCCGTAGGGAACGCGGAAGGCGACGGGCGGGTTCAGGGTCTCCTCGGGAGTCCGGCCGACGCCGCGGCGGTCCTCGGCGGGGGCGTAGCGTGGGGAGACCGTCGTCGGGAGAGTGAAGCGGAGGCCGTCTCCCTCCGCCCGGAGCTCGGCGACGGTGGTGAGCCGGACGACGACCTCCTTGCCGGGAGGGAGGTTCCCGATGCTCGCAGTGAAGACGTCGGGCCGCTCCTCGTCGAGGAGGTAGGCACCGTGGCCGGCCGAGATCGCCTCGTCGTACGCCTCGAACGCCTTCTCGCGCTCCAGGACCTTCCCGGCGATGACCCTTCCGTCGACGAGCGCCTCGAAGCCGCAGACGGCGGCGGTCTCGTCGAGGGGAAAGACGTAGGTGGCTTCGAGGGGCGTCTCCCCGTCGTTGCGGTAGCGCTGGGAGAGGGTGACGCGGGCGGCGAAGCCCTTCAGCTCGGCTTCCACCGACACGCCGAGCAGGGGAACGGCGGAACCGCCGGCCTGGAGACCGCTGCGGGGAGCCTCGACCACGGGGGAGGGCATCTGCTGGCTCATTCCTCGTCCTTTCGGAAGCTTTCTCGACACCACGCGGCCAGGTCGGCCAGGGCGCCGGGGGGCGGCAGCTTCCGGCCGCCCGACACCAGGAGCTCGAGGCCGGGACCCAGCACAACGCGGGTCACCGCCTCCCTCGAAACGTGGGGCGCGGTCGGGGCGGCGGGTCGCCGGGCACCGCCTGCGAAGGCGGAGCGGATCGCCTCGAGGCTTTCGCCCCGCTCCTGCATCGCCTTCACCGCGAGAAGGCGGTCGAGGTGCTCGGGACCGTAGTGGCGCCCCCGCCCGACACCGCGCGGCGCGGGGAGGAGCCCCTCCTGGACGTAGTACCTCACCGTCCGCCTCGTGACGCCGCCCAGCCCGGCGAGCTCCTCGATTCCCAGCTCCCTTTCGTCGCTCACACCATAAATGTGACAGCGACTGTCGCGTTTGTCAAGTGTTGGATTGGCGCTCGGGACGCCTCCTCAGGCCGGGTCTCCGGCCAACTTCGACCACTCCTCCGTCGATATCGCGCCGAGGTCGTATCCGAGGCGCACGGCCGCGCGCTCGAGAAGAAGGACGGCCTCGGGCATGTCCACGGCCCGTCCGACGGCCCTCCCGACAAAGGCGGCGTGCTCCTTCGTCGGGAGGACCGTGTTCGCCCCGAGGAGCTGGCGGAGGTGCTGGAAGCCCCTCAGGCCGAGCCCCCGAAACGGCGCGAACGACCAGTCCGACGGCCGCGCCGCCTTCGCCCACTCATGCGCTCGCTCTGCTTCCGAGGACCCGGAGGCGTCCCGCATCCCGTCGATGAGGGCGTCCAGCAGCGGCAGGAGAAGGCCCGCTCGTTTCCCTTCGTCACGCGCGTCGACCAGGAAATACTTCTCGGGGGTCAGCAGCGCGGCGTAGGCCCTTATGCCGGCCAGGGTGCCGTACCCCGGATCGGGGCTCCGGAGCCTCTTGATCCTCTCCTCGACGTAGTCCGGCTTCCTCCTGTCGATCGACAGGAGCACCGTCAGGACGGAGAGGATCGGCGACAGCTCGTTGCCGCTGACAGGCAGAGGCGCCTCGTCGAGGCTGGCAACGAGAGCTCGGACGGTGCGGTCAATGTCGCTCATCGGGTGGTTCCTCCTCGGCCTCTTCTTCTCCAGCGACCCGGCCCGCGCCCGGTCTCCAGACCGGGGAGGACCACGACGTGCCGCGCAAGGCGGGCGAGGTCTCCCTCTTCCTGTCGCTCGTTCGTCAGCGCGACGCCGAGAATCGTCTCCCTGAGGGTCTCCTCGTCTCTCGTGCCGAGGCACCCCACCTCGCCGTCGGTCACGATGACCGCGCGGCGTACCCCGTTCTGGCGAATGTGCCGCGCGACCGCGACGATGCTCGTTCCCCCCGTCGTCTGGCAGGCGCGCTTCGCCAGGTCACGGATGGGGACGTCCACGACGTCGGTCGAGAAGAGATGGACGTCTCGCCAGATGAGTCGCGCCGCGCCGCGAATCGCCGCGTAGAGCGGCTCGAGGAACGGCTCCACGCTTCCGGAGACGTCGAGGTAGAGATGGACGGAATCCCCGGATCGGAGTCCGTTCCCCGCGATCTGCCGAACGAGTTGCTCCAGCGGCTCCAGCCGTCCCGGTTCGTCGTCCCGCCCGCTCTCGGCCCTCGTCACGAGGGGAAGGGTCGCCTCCACTCTCGGACGGATGGCGTCCGAGGGGGACGGGCCCGACCGCTTCTCCCGCGCTCCGGCGTCAGTCCCCCGCGCCCCCGTAGACCGCGGCCAGGGCGCGCACGTGCTCCTTCACGTCGGCGAGCAGCTCTTCCGGCGCGAGGACCTCGGCGTGCCTGCCGAACGAGAGGACGAACCGCCGCGCCTCGAGGAGCGACCCGGCCGGGAGCTCCAGCTCGATCGCCCCGTCCGGCAGTCGCACGAGCTTCTGCTTGTCGTGCCAGCGGACCTCGGTGATCCACTCGGCGATCTCCTTGCCGAACCGTACGCGGAACCGGAACCGCGGCTTCCCAACGTAGAGGCCGATCGTCTCGCCGAAGTGCTCCTCCGGCCGGAAGCCCTTCGGCGGCGTGAAGCGGCGCGTCCCGACGCGGGCCGCCTTCATCCGCGAGAGGTAGAACGTCTTCACGACCTCGTCGCCGGGGTCCTTCGCGAGGAGGAACCAGTCCATCCCGGCGAGGACGAGGTGGAGCGGCTCGATCTCCCGCTTCCGGAACTCCCCTGTCGGCTTCCGGTAGTCGACCGTCAGGGCAACCTTCTCGCGCAGCGTCGTCGCCACCGCGTCCCAGACCTTCGGGTCGACCGGCCTCTGTGCCTGCGGGCGGATGTAGAGCTTCTCGACGAACGACGACGGCGCGATCCGCACCTCCGGCGGCATCAGCTTCGAGAGCCGCTCGAAGATCGCCTTCAGGTCCTTCGCGGCGGGAGTCCCCTCGTAGAGCTGGAGCACCTTCATCGCCACGCCGACGGCGAAGAGGTCGGCCCCCTCCATCGCGAGCCACGGCAGGTGC
>Ga0116141_10003447_pt1 | contig 13403 bp, 9 predicted proteins | sample AD_UKC097_MetaG_FD_89744 | JGI IMG/M metagenome (GOLD analysis project Ga0116141, IMG submission 89744) | Active sludge microbial communities of municipal wastewater-treating anaerobic digesters from USA - AD_UKC097_MetaG | ecosystem: Engineered > Bioreactor > Anaerobic > Digestate | place: USA... | reverse complement strand
TCATCCATTCCCGCCTCAACTCCGTCACCGCTTCGCTGGTCCGTGAACTGGTGAACGCCGCTCTTCTGGAGCGCGGGCTGGATGAAGTCCGTCGCCGACATACCCGGCTGGGATTGCCCGTTCACGATGTGCTTATCAAATACGCCGAATCCCAGGCGAACGGCGATCTGGGCACCCAGCTGGGTCACGAGGTGTTGGCACAACTGGCATTAACGCATCTTCTTCCGGATCGCCTTGTCGATTTATATCGCGAACATCGGATCTACCTGCACGATATGAGTTCCACTCACCTGCCCCGGTCGCGGCGTGTCTCGCTGTCGGACTGGATCGCAAACGGCGATTCTCCGGAGAGTGTCGCCAGGCGGCTGATCCGTCTCCGGTCCAGTGTGCATCACCATGTGAGCATTGCCGTCGATCCGGGATCGCCTGAATCTTGGGGAGGCGATGAGTGTCTGCGCCTGTTTCGTGCCCTGTCAACACAGTTCTCTCCAATCATGATGGAATTCGAATGTCCCGTCGTACAGAAGAGCGATCCGGCCATCCAGGCGATATTGGAAACGGCGGCAACAGCAGGGCAGGAATGCGCCATGCTTCCCGCCATGCTTCAAATCGTGTTGAGAGTACAGCATCCGAAGGCAGTCCCAATCGCAAAGGCAGACCCGTGCTGGCGGTCGGGCATTCTGGTCATTGAGCCGGATCTTCCGCGTAATCACGAACCGGAGACTGTCCAATCGAAGTTCTCCGTAAACCTGGCATCTATTTGCGATGCGCATCGGGGAGATCCGTTGAAAGTCATAGAGGAACTCGACGAAATTTGCCGACTGGTTGCCGAGTACGCCTCTGCAATTCAACAGGCCGCCGGATTATCTCGTCCCTCTCGCCAGGCAGGTTTTTGGAAGGAGCCTGCGGGATTGATGCCTGTGCAACTGGGGCTTTTCGGAGTTCGAGAATCCTTCGAACAAATGGGACCGTCGCGGTGGTCGCATTTTGCAGGAATGCTGAAGGACCTTCAGAGTCGGCCTCTTGCCAGCCAGAAGTGGTTGTGGTTCTCGGAATCGCCGGGGCGTTCCGTGCGGAGTTGGTTCGGAGAGAAAGAGACTCCCATACCGTCCTGCTTGTCTCGAAATGACGGTTTCTTGTTCGATTGCAGCGACCGCCAGGAGTACTGGAGGGATCTGGACATGGTGCGGCGGTTCGGTAGCGTGTCGGAACGAACCTTGAGCCTGGATCTCCTGGAATTCATGCTGAACAACACCGTGTTCCGGCGATGGGGATACGCGTCCGGAGTCTCCTGGTGCTCCTCCTGCGGAAAACCTCTGGCAGCGGAAACTGCGCTGTGCACAGTGTGTGCCGGAGCACAGGTTGTGAGCGCAAAGAGAGATGGGTGGTATCTCAGGCCGGAGGTGTGAGGAAAAATCCCCCACCCCAGCCCTCCCCGCGAGCGGGGAGGGAGAAAGAAATCCTCCCCCCGTTCACGGGGGGATTGAGGGGGGGGGTAGAACGAAAACAACGCGGTTGAAGAAGCCGCTTATCCAAGAACAAGGAGAATATGAATATGTCGATACACGAAATCGGGCGGAGGACCTTTCTGGGAGCGGCTTCGATTGCAGCCGCCGGAATCGCGTCACCACAGAATGTGTTCGCGCAGGCGGAACCCACAAAGCCGCGAATCGGGCTGATTCTGTATACCGTTCGCGAACACATGAAAACAGCGGATGACATTGCCCGGACCTTGGAGCGGATTCGGGAAATCGGTTATGAGTACGTCCAACTGGCCGGATGGGAGCCGCTGACCGCCAAGGATCTGGCGAAACGATTGAAGCAAAACGGATTGACAATCGTTGCCTCGCATACCGGCTGGGATGCGCTGAACAAGGATATGCAGAAGATCGTGGACGACCACAAGGAACTGGGCTGTACTCAACTCGGAGGAGGAATGCCTGAACGATACCGAAGCGCCCAGGGGTATGTCGAGTATGCCAAAGAAACCATTGAAATGTGTAAGAAACTGGCCGAATTCGGAATGACGTTCAGCTACCACAATCATAGCTATGAGTTTACCCGTTACGAGGGAAAAACCGGGGAACAGATCCTGATCGATTGCTGCGTCCCGAATAGCTACAATTTCGAGATCGACGTCTATTGGGTCCAACACGGCGGCGGGGATCCGGCACAATGGATTCGCAAAGCCAAAGGCCATGTACCGACTGTCCACATGAAAGATATGGTGATTCTTAATGACAAGCAGACGTTTGCAGAGGTCAGCGAGGGGAATCTGAATTGGAAGTCGATTCTGAAAGCCTGCGAGGTGTCCGGCGTGAAATATTGTATTGTAGAGCAGGATACCTGCCAGAGAGATCCGTTTGAGAGTATCGCCATCAGTTTGAAGAATATGAAAGCCATGGGGCTGACCTGAGATTGCGGATTGCGGGGGCCATAAGGATGAACAACAGAATCGGGGGCAACCACGGTGGGTTGCCCCTACGTTTATTGCCAGAACGCCACCGGCATCAGTCAAATCAATGTGTCGGCGGGGCGGTGAACTCGCCGATAGGCCGGGCGTTTGAACCTTCCGACGGGATCTTCTCTTCCATCCCCAACGCCCAGAAAATCCCGTTAATGAGCAGCCGTCGCATGGCCTCGTTCTCGAAATCCTGCGGATGACCCAGGGTCGTAAAGAACACCCGTGCCGGTTTTCCGCTCGATCCGGTGAACGTTTTTGTCCAGGCCACCGGCTGCGTCAGGGGATACTGTTCCAGTTCCTCCGGCTTCTTCTCGGAGTTCATGCTGAGACCGACGAGCAACGGCTCGCAGTCTCCCACAAGCGGTGTGACATGATAGAGCCACGAGGCGCAGGAGAACGGGACTTGGATTCCTCTCAGGATGGGGTGATCCGCCATTTGGGGAATCGGTGTGACCTCCGTGCTGGAGGTATGCCCGTGATGCGTGATCCACTTCTGCCCGAACACCTCGATCCCGAACCCATCGTTCCATTTCGCATTGGGACCTTCCGGGTATCGCAACGCATGGGTGCTGGTACGCAGGCCGACAATCGGCTTGCCGGAGTTCACATAATTCAGGATGGCGTTCAGCTGGTCATCCGGCAACGCGCGGAAACGCATGAAAAACACGGCAAGATCCGCGTCACCGAGCGTGTCCAGGCCCTCGATATTCTGCTGGAACTTGGGATTCCGCTCCCGGGTGGCGGGATCGGTCGCATACGCTACCGAGCATTTGAATCCGTGCCGTTTCTCGAGAATATCCGCGATCATCGGCAGGGTGATTTCCGAGCGATACTCGTCGTCTCCGGTGACAAAGACAACATGGGGAGCTTTCTGGGAAGTTGTGCAGCACACCATCAAGCCCAGGATGATGGCACAGAGAATGTACTTGTATGACATGATGTGTCCTTCCGATGAATCTTGGCAATGGGTCGCCTCTGTGCGAACAATGGGTCGCCCGAGTCCGAACAATGGGTCGCCCGAGTCCGAACAATGGGTCGCCCGAGTCCGAACAATGGGTCGCCGACCCATTGTAAATTTGGAAGTCCCGTATGGCAATGCCGAATGAGGGGCTTCGCTCTGGTTGACGTGGATTTCGGGAGGAAGTAGGATCACCGGACCGTTTGCCCATTCGCCGTCGGCAGCGGACATTCCTCTTGAGAGGCACAATTGCATGACAGTCTTCAACGGATTCGATTATACGATCATTGCTTTGTACGTTGTGCTGGTTACCGGAATCGGGATCTTTTATTCGCGTGTTGCATCAAACAGTCTGGAAAGCTATTACCTGGCGAACAGACGGTTACCCTGGTGGCTGCTGGGGACCTCCGGCATGGCCCATTTCCTGGATATGACCGGCACGATGATCATTGTGTCGTTTCTGTATATGCTCGGTCCGCGAGGATTATATATCGAATTTCGAGGCGGAGCGTGCCTGTGCCTGGCGTTCATGCTGTGCTGGACAGGCAAATGGCACCGCCGTTCGCAATGTATGACCCGCGCGGAGTGGATGACCTATCGGTTCGGTGAGGGACCGTCGGGGAATGCGGCGCGGGCACTGACAGCCATTGGATTTCTGATTATGTCAATTGGTATGATCGCCTATTTGATGAAGGGCGCAGGGCTGTTCCTGGGCATGTTTCTGCCGTTTCCACCGATTATCTGCGCGTTCGCATTGATGGTTGTTGCGGGGGCATACACGATGAGCGCGGGATTTTTCGGAGTGGTGATTACGGACCTGGTGCAGTCCATCATTGTTCTGATCGGCGCGATTTTCATCAGTTACCTGGCGATCACCCATATCAACGATGTGCCGGATTTCGCCGCCCTGAGCCAGGCGGTGACCGGCAATCCCAACTGGATTCAAACCGCGCCTTCCTGGCACACACCAATGCCCGCCGGATACGAACCATACCAGTACCTCATCATGTTCGCCTTTTTCTATGTGTTGCGGAATGTCATCGCAGGGATGGGCAGCGGGGACGATCCGAAGTTCTTTGCCGCGCGTTCGGACAGGGAATGCGGCAAATTGACCCTGCTCTGGACCTCGCTGCTTATGCTGCGCTGGCCGATGATGATCGGGTTCGCGGTGATGGGCGTGTTCCTGGTTCGGGACCTGTTTCCCGACCAGGCCGTGCTGATCCAGGCCGCCGAGCTGATTAAGCAGTATCACCCGGACATTACCAAGAATTTCTGGCCGGATCTGCTGGCGCGAATCGCCAACAGTCCGGGCCAATACGATGGCGGTCTCATTGCCGGGCTGCAAAGTCTGCTCGGCGAAAACTGGGGATCTCGGCTCGCAATGCTGAGTTTTGAAGGGACCATCAATCCGGAGCGGATTCTTCCAGCGGTGCTTCTGTACCAGATTCCGATGGGGATTCGTGGAATGCTGGTCGTGTGCCTGATCGCAGCGGCCATGTCGACATTCGACTCGGAGCTGAATATCGCCTGCGCCCTGTTTGTGCGCGATCTGTATCAGCGGTTCATGCGCCCGCGCGCGGGAACCTCGGAATTGATCCGGGCCTCTCGCGTCGCCTGCGTGGTCATTTCATTCGCCGGGTTCCTGCTGGGATGCTTTACGGAGAGCATCAACGATATCTGGGGCTGGATCATTATGGGACTTGGGGGAGGATTGATCGCGCCGATGGTGCTCCGCATGTATTGGTGGCGATTCAACGGGGTGGGATTCGCCACCGGCATTTTCCTGGGTATGGCCGGTGCGGTTCTTCAACGCATTCTGGCCCCTGGAATGGTAGAATGGAAACAATTCCTTTTTATGTTGACTCTTTCTCTGGTCGGGAGTGTGTTGGGAACATTTCTCGCCAAACCCACCGATGACAAGATCCTGGAGCATTTCTATCACACCACTCGCCCGTTCGGATTCTGGGGACCGCTCAAGGCGAAACTGGCCCCCGCCGAACGAGAAGCGATGGAGCGGGAACACCGCAACGACATTCTGGCCCTGCCGTTCACGTTGATGTGGCAGGTTACCCTGTTCCTGATGGCGATGCAGATCGTCATCCAGGAGTTTCGTGATTTCGCATTGACTCTTCCGATTTTCCTGATCGGCGGAATCGGTATGTATTACTTCTGGTATCGAAACTTGCCGCCGGAGGAGCCGGACTCATCCGCGCAGACGGAGACAGGTTCAGGCTGTAGGGGCAATTCATGAATTGCCCCTACAACGTCGTGGTGTTCGGGTGAGGAATTATCCGGCTGATTTAAGCATACGCCGGGTCCGAAGCGCGCGGCTCGCCGTCGAATTCGAGTTCAATCACGTTCATGTACGGGTCTGGCGGGTAATCCGGGAGTCCACGAAGCCACACCCGGTCTCCCTTCTGCTCGATGGTTGCCTCTTGGCCCGTGGACAAGACCCGCGCGGAAGCAACCTTGCTTCCACACCAGGCAAAAGCAACCGGTGACCCCGGCCATCGCTGGATCAACAGGTATACCCGATCCCCAACCCGCGATGCCAGCCCCAGTGCCGGAGCACTGATGGGCGAGGGACCCGCGCCATAGATCGCTTTCCCATTTGCACGCATCCACCTTCCGACATGACGAAGCGTCTCCACCGACTCGATGGGAAACTCACCCTCCCCATCCGGCCCGACATTGAGGAGCAGGTTCCCTCCCCCATCCACACAGGTTGTCAGCAAGCGGATTATTTCGTGAGGAGGCTTGTAGTTCCGGTCGTATTTCGCATATCCCCACGTACGGTTCATGGTATAGCAGGCCTCCCAGGGACGGGCATCCACACGAATCACGTTCTCCGGTGTGCCAAAGTCTTCCGGCAGACCCGCACGGTCATTGATGATGATATCCGGTTGCAGTTCCCGGACCATGCGGTTGAGTTCTTCCGAGCGCCACAGATCCGCCTTGTGTGGGTGCATCATGTCGTACCAGAGAATATCCACGGTTCCATATTGCGTGCAAATCTCACGGACCTGGGCGTGTGCCTGCTCCACCTCCGAGAGATAGACCTCGTCCGGCTGAATAACGCTATGAGGGATCGCGCCGGGGAACCGCCAATCCATCAGGGAATAATAGAATCCCACACGCATTCCCATTGTTCGGCAGGCATCGGCAAACTCCGCAATGAAGTCCCGTTTTGCCGCCGTTTTTGGCGCGGTGAAATCGGACACTTTGCTGTCGTACAGGCAGAATCCGTCGTGATGCCGTGTGGTGATGACCATGTATCGCATCCCGGCATCCTGGGCCATGGCGACCCATTCCTTGGGACGAAAGTGCTGCGGATGAAACCGATCCGCCAGTTTCGCATATTCCTCCGGACCGAAATGCTCCTGGTAGAAAACCCATTCGCCACGCCCCAATAGCGAATACAGCCCCCAATGGATAAACATGCCGAAACGGGCCTCTTGCCACCATTGCAGACGATTCTTGGATTCAGGATTCATTGTTGCAGGTTCCTTTTCTGCGGGAATCAAGGGATTTCCACCGGGATGGGATGTCGCGCATCCGGTTGCCGCGGCGGCTATTGCCGCACTCTGCAGGAAATCCCTTCGTGTGATGCCTCTTGGTCGATTCATCATCATGTTCGGTTCTCACCGTCTCATACCGGGTACGTGCTGTCAATTCCAATCGGCCTGCCCGACCCCATGCCTTGCAAAGAGGACCTCAAGATGGAAAATGGGCTATCTTTCAAAGAGAGGCAGGCAGGATGGATATGTCGATTCGGAATTTCACGACACGGATAAGATACCGGACGTTTTTTATTCTTCTGGCGGTTTTTCTTGCAGCGGACTCCTTCGCCGCGACAACCTTCTTTCAGCCGGTCGATCCGCCCCGAAAAACCCAGGTGATGGTGCATCGCGGCCTGATGTGCGCCGCACCGGAGAATACCCTTCCTGCGTTCCAGGCCGCTATCGAAGCGGGATTTGAGTGGGTGGAAACGGACATTCGCTTGACCCGCGACGGGCACTACGTGCTCTTGCACAATGATGTCGTGGATGGCATCACCGATGGCTCCGGCAAGGTTGAGGAAATGCTCCTTGCGGATCTGAAAAAGTTGGACGCCGGAGTCCGGTTTGCACCCAGTTTCAAGGGCACACGTGTTCCAACTCTTCGTGAAGCGCTGGAATTCTGCAAAGGCAAGATCAATCTTTATCTCGACTGCAAGGGCCGAATCGATCCCGAGACATTGGTGGAAGAAATCCAGGCAACCGGCATGGAATCCCAGGTGATTGTCTTCGACGATCCGGACGTGCTGAAAGAGGTCAAGCGGATCTCCAAGGGTGGCGTGCCGATCATGCCCAGCATCAACGACCGCCTGGAAGTGAAATACTGGATGGACAGTCTTTCACCCCAGGCCGTGGAGGTGCATGCAGAACTGCTGACGCCCGAACTGGTCCGTGGGTTCCACGAGGTCGGCGTGATTGTGCAGGCACAGACATTGGGAGAACGAGACTGCCCGGAGGTATGGCGGCGCTGCTTCGAGATGGGGGTGGACTGGATCCAGACAGACCTCGGTGAAGAAGTACTGGCCGAGTATGTGCTGTTTCATACAGGCGCGCATTTCCCCGTGAAAATCTCCTCCCACCGGGGCGCGAATGAATTCGCCCCGGAGAACACGCTACCCGCTTACGAAAAAGCCGCCAAACTGGGCGTGGATTTCGTCGAGATCGACGTGCACACCACGCAGGATGGCGAACAGGTATCCATTCACGACCATACGCTGGAGCGCACGACCAATGGGACCGGCGCAGTATCGGATATCCGCTTCGAGGATCTGCGGAAACTCTCCGCAGGGGCCTGGTTCGGAGCGGCTTATGCAGATCAGAAGGTCCCCACAATTGACGAAATCTGCGAGTTGCTGAACGAGTTCGAAACGAAGACCGGAAGAGCGGTTGAACTGTACGTGGACTGCAAGGCCCCCAACCTTGAGAAACTGGCCGACATTCTGCGCAAACACAGGAAACTGAGCGGAGCCGTGTTTTACGGATCGCCGGACGGATTGTTGCTTCTACGCAAGTATGCACCGGAGGCAAAACTGATGCCGCCGATGGGCAGTCCTTCGGATTTGGAGCCACGGGCCGAAAAAGTCAAACCCTACGCGCTGGATACACGCTGGTCGATCCTGTCACAGGAGTTGATCTCCAACGCCCACAAGAAGAACATCCGGATTTACTCGGATGCCATGGGAGACAACGAAACAATCGAACGCTATCGGGAGGCCATTCACTGGGGAATCGACACAATCCAGACCGATTGCATTCCGCGTGTGCTTCGGGCGATTGAACTGGAGTTGTTGTATTGATTCCTGATTGGGATCAGTCTCCGCCGCGCTTGATCCCGCCCGGACCGGCCCGCAGAATATCGCCGATACTGACCAGCCCATTGCTGGAGTCATAAAACATGTGCCCACCCTCACAGGCCCAGACTCTCTTGTCCGGTCCCTGTGAAACAAAGGCGTAGCGTAGCTGCATCGGGTTCGATCCCAAGTACTGGGCAACGCTTTGAAGGAACCCGAAATGCGGATCGGTGGGCCGTGCGATCCAGCTGTCGTAAGTCACATAGACCGGGCAGGACTTGCTGGAACTGGTGATATCCAGATCCCCGAACGGATCATAAGGCAAGCCGTTGATATAGGCGACCGGGGTAGTCAATGCAATCCAGCGCTGGTCGATCCCGTCTCCGTGCGGATTCGCATCGGTCCATGGATAGGCCGCGTTGTCGATGTTATACATTTCCAGGGCATCGGCAAAACTTTTCTGATCCGCATGGACTCGCGCGATTCTGGCACGAAGGCGGGCATTCATGAAATTGGGCACGGCAATCGCTGCCAGAATGCCGATAATGGCAACGACAATCAACAGCTCGATCAAGGTGAACGCTCGTCCAGCCGTTCTCATGATCCCTCTCTTCGACGTCGGATCATTCTCTGGACCCGCCCCGGCTCCCTGTGCCCATGAAGATTCCGGCGCGCTATATCCTGACCTCTTTGCCGAACCGCTTGCCCGGAAGGATCAGTCTCCGCCGCGCTTGATCCCGCCCGGACCGGCCCGCAGAATGTCGCCAACGCTGACCAGCCCGTTGCTGGAATCATAGAACATGTGCCCGTCGGGAATACCCTGAGAGGAACCACAGGCCCAGACTTTCAGATCCGGGCCTTGCGAAACGAAGGCGTATCGAAGCTGCAATGGGTTCGATCCCAAATACCCGGCGACGGTTTGAAGAAACCCGAAATGCGGGTCGGTGGGCCGAGCGATCCAGCTATCGTAGGTCACATAAACCGGGCAGTCCTTGCTGATACTGGTCCTGTCCAGGTCCCCGAATGGGTCGTAGGGCAGACCGTTCATATAGGCCATGGGAGTGGTCAATGCGATCCAGCGATTGTCGATGGGAGTGCTCCCCCATGGATTTGCATCGGTCCACGGATACGCGGCGTTATCGAGGTAATACATCTCCAGCGAATCCGCAAAACTCTTTTGATCCGAATGGACTCGCGCGATTTTCGCCCGCAGCCGCGCGTTCATGAAATTGGGGACGGCAATCGCTGCCAGAATCCCGATAATCGCCACGACAATCAACAACTCAATTAAGGTGAACCCTCGTCTGACCGATCTCATTTTCATCATTCTCCGCTGGGCAGCATCTCGTGCTCCTGCCTGTTGGGATACTGCCTCTCAGGTCTATGAGAAACTTGGGGATTCAACTCCCAAATTTTTCACAAGGTCAATTGTCGGAGAGCATCACTCTCCGCCACGCTTGATGCTCCCCGGACCGGCACGCAGAATATCGCCGATACTGACCAGCCCATTGCTGGCATCGTAAAACATGTGCCCTCCCTCACAGGCCCAGACTCTCGTATCCGGCCCTTGTGAGACGAAGGCGAAACGGAGCAGCATAGGATCCGATCCCAGATACCCGGCCACGCTTTGGAGAAATCCGAAATGTGGATCGGTGGGCCGGGCAATCCAGCTGTCGTAAGTCACATAGGTCGGGCAGGATTTGCTCACACTGGTTTTATCGATATCCCCAAACGGATCGTATGCCAGGCCATTGATATAGGCCACCGGAGTGGTGAGCGCAATCCAACGTTTGTCGATGGGATCGTTTCCCCACGGATTTGCATCGGTCCAGGGATACGCAGCGTTGTCGATAAAGTACATCTCCAGCGCATCCGCGAAACCCTTCTGGTCCGAATGCACCCGCGCGATCTTCGCCCGCAGGCGTGCATTCATGAAATTGGGAACGGCAATGGCCGCCAGAATCCCGATGATCGCCACGACAATCAACAACTCAATTAAGGTGAACGCCCGTTTTGCAGATCTCATCTTTCTTGTCTTTTCTTCGGAAGCAACTTCTCTAGAATAAAATAGTATTATATCTCCCGCCTGGAGCCTGTGGCAAGAGCTGCTTTGAACTCTCATTCAATGGCAGCTCGCCAAATTGACAATTTGCGAGGATTGGGATTTAATGGCAAAACTGCAAAGCATGTCTGTCAAGATTATTCCGATCCATTCACAAGAGAGGAAACCTCATGAAAAAGACAATTCACGGGACAGGAGAGTTTGTCGCTAGCCTGGCGTTTGTCGCGGTGCTCATCTTGGCCTTACCCGCGATTTCACCCGCTGGAGCCGATCCCGGACTGATCGAGAAAGACGGAAAAGCCCTGTTTCCCATCGGGTGCTACGAACTGCCCAAAGAGGATGCAAAACTCCAGGCCATGGCGGACGCCGGAATCAACCTGGTGCGCTGCCATAGCCGGGAAGACCTGGACCGCGCACAAGCCGTCGGCCTGATGGGATGGATTCCACTCAGCCTGCAAAACGGCCCGACCGAGGATCTTCAAAAACTTGTCGACTCCGTCAAGGACCATCCCGCTCTCGCGGTGTGGGAAGGCCCGGATGAGATTGTCTGGAATTTCACCGCATTTAGCGGTCTGCACAAAACCATGGGCGTCCACAAGGTCTCGGGAGAATGGTGGCTGCAAACCGAAAATGCCCTGAAATACTCCGAAGAGCAGGCTGGCACAGTTATCCCCAACATCCGCCAATCCATCGATATGATTCGCAAACTGGACAAAAAAGATCACCCGGTCTGGATCAACGAAGCCCTGAAAAGTGACGTCCGGTATGTGCGTCAGTATCTGGACCGGGTGGATATCACGGGCTGTGATATCTATCCCGTGAAAGAGAACGGGCGAGACTTGGCCTCCGTGGGTGCGGCCACGGAACGCTGGAATCAAACCGGGCGCGGCAAGCCGGTCTGGATGGTTTTGCAGGCCTTTTCCTGGCACGAACTCGGCGACTATTATGGCGCGCGAGGAACGGCCTATCCGACCTTCGACGAATCCCGGTTCATGGCTTACGATGTCATGGCCCATGGAGCCGAGGGGATTCTCTATTGGGGATCTCATTACCTGAAGTCTGAGCAATTCCGGGAGTCGATCTACGCTCTTACAAGTGAATTGGCAAAGCTGCAACCGTTTCTGATCGCGCCCGATGTAAAAGGTGTCCAAGTGAACCTGATTGATGATGAGGGTAACGAAGCGGTTCATGGCGTCCGGGCTGCCGTCCGCCGCGTCGGGAACGATTGGGCGGTTGTTCTGGTGAACGAGGATGACAGGTCCCACATGGGCGTAGAAGTCAGCGGCCTGAAAAAGCTGAACGGGAAGACGTTGTATCTGCTCTATGGCAATGAAGAAACTGTTGTCGAACAAGGCGAATGGATCGCCCGCCTTCTGCCGTTGCAGGTCAAAGTGTATGCAACCGACCGAAAATGGGAGACAGAGCGACAGGCAGGGCGCGAATTTTTGGAATAAAGAATCCGCATGAATCATCGGTGGAACGGCAAAGAGATGCTCATTTAAAATGTTGAATTTATCGGCGAAGATCCCGTTGACTTTCTTCTTGTCTGGCATTCTGGGCGCATTGTGCGGATTCGCGGAGGACGCCATGGTTCCGATACAGGGCCGTGATGTAGTTCTAGGCGGTGAAATTGGCAGACGGATTGACATCACCGTTCAGAATAACCTGCTGGTAATGGACATCGATAACGATTTCCTTCTTCCCTTCAAGGAGAAGAACCGGCGAGATGGGTATGTAGGACTCGGAAAGACCCTTGAAGCCGTTTCTCGTTTCGCGGCTTACACAAAAAACGAGCGGGTAGAAGCCCTCCGAAAACACGTCATCAAGGAAATCCTCGCCGCCCAGGAACCCGATGGCTATCTGGGAATTATGGAACCGGGAAGTCGCCTCTGGAAACTCTGGGACATTCACGAAATGTCTTACCTCATCCAGGGGCTTACCGTCAACTACCAGCTGTTCCACGACAAAGACTCTCTGGATGCGGCCCGCAAAATTGCGGACTACATAATCCACAATTGGGCTGCGCAACCGGACAAGATCCCTGGCGCGGGAGAGATCAGCACCCTGATGGCTGTCACCGGCTCCGAACCCGCCATGCTGGGACTGTACCAGGTAACCGGCGATGACCGGTACTTGAAGTACTGCACGGAATTCCGTCAGTTACCGGAATGGACCGGCCCGATTGTGCTTGGACGATGGGGTACGATTGAGGGACACGCTTATGCCTGCATGTCTCGCTGTATCGCCCAGCTCCGGCTGTATCAGATCCAGCCGCATCCCGAATGGCTCGATACAACACACCGTGCAGTCAATTTCCTGACCAAAGAGGATGGAATGGTAATTACGGGGACCTGCGGCGATCACGAATGCTGGCATGATACCCAGAAGGGAACCATTAACCTGGGCGAAACCTGTGCAACAGCTTACCTGATTCGCCTGATGGACGAGTTATTCCGTATCGAGGCAAAGCCGATTTACAGCGATATCATGGAGCGTGCCATCTACAATTCCCTTTTCGCCGCCCAGTCGCCCGATGGGCGCAAAATCCGCTACTACACACCGTTCGACGGTC
>Ga0116141_10003446_pt1 | contig 13403 bp, 10 predicted proteins | sample AD_UKC097_MetaG_FD_89744 | JGI IMG/M metagenome (GOLD analysis project Ga0116141, IMG submission 89744) | Active sludge microbial communities of municipal wastewater-treating anaerobic digesters from USA - AD_UKC097_MetaG | ecosystem: Engineered > Bioreactor > Anaerobic > Digestate | place: USA... | reverse complement strand
TCGATGAGCCGTGAGCGTGCCGATCTGGAGATGGCCCGATGGAGCGGCCCTCTTGACTTCTCCCGATCCGTCCGGTTTGGTCTTGTGGATTCCGTCGATCCATGTCAGATTAGGCAGAACCCCGATATGGGGCCGGCGTGTCCGTGGATATGCTTGCAGGCCGGATCGTCGGACACGGAGAACAAGGACGGTCACGGCCGTCTCGCGCGGGCTGCGGATGCCCTGGGCGGGACGCCGAACGGATTGTGGAGAATGGCTGATGTCTGAGTTGAGCGAACACATCCAGAAAGCGGATTGGAAGAAGGAAAAGCACGTGCCCGTGATCGAATGCCCGGATTCCGTGAAGGCCGGTGAGGTCTTTCAGGCCACGGTCTCGCTGGGCAAGGAGATCGCCCACCCGAATACGACCGAGCACCACATTCGCTGGATCAGCCTGTACTATCACGACGAAGGGGGCAAGTTCGCCCACGAGGTGGCCCGTGTCGAGTTCAACGCGCACGGCGAGTCGGCCGAGGGCCCCAACCAAGGCCCCGTGTCCACGCACCATGCGGCGGCTGTGAATCTCAAGATCGCCAAGGGCGGCGTGCTGCACGCGATGGCCTACTGCAACATCCATGGCCTGTGGCAATCGAGCAAGGCGATCAAGGTCGTTTGATTCGCCTGCGGATCGAGCGAGGCCGCTGGTGGCTACTTGAGCCCGAGGACATCGGCCATGGAGTAGAGGGCGGGGGGCTTGTCGGCGAGCCATTCGGCGGCTCGCAGGGCGCCGTGGACGAACGTGTCCCGGCTGTGGGCCGTGTGGCTCAGGGTGACCGTCTCACCCAGTGTGCCGTAAATCACATGGTGGACGCCGGTTATATCGCCTGCGCGGACGGCGTGCATGCCGATCTCCCCCTTTTTTCGGAGGGCCTCCTTGCCGCTGCGGCCGTGGACGAGGCTGTCCGGCCAGGGGCGGTCGGTGGCTTTGCAGATATTCTGGGCCAGGGTCAGGGCACTGCCGCTGGGGGCGTCCTTCTTGAAGCGGTGGTGCTGCTCGACGATCTCGATGTCGAAGTCTTCGCCGAACATGGCGGCGGCCTTGCCGACCAAGGCGAACAGGACGTTCATGCCGACGCCCATGTTCGTGCTGTAGACGATGGGGATCTTGCAGGCGGCGGCCTTGAGAACCTCCTGCTGGGCGGACGTAAGTCCTGTCGTGCCAATGACTAAGGAAATACCGCGGGCGGTGCAGTGCTCGACGGTCTCGGCGGCGGCCTCGGGCAGGGAGAAGTCGATGGCGACTTGGGCCGCGGTCGGCCAGGAACTGGACAGGGGCAGGTTCAACTTTTCGACGCCCGCCAGGACGCCGGCGTCTCTGCCGAGATCCGGGTGATCCGCCCTGTCTATTGCACCGACTATCTCAAAACGCTTCGAGTCCACGGCGAGGGCGACGATCCGCCGGCCCATTCGCCCGCCTGCTCCAACCACGACTAACTTCATGCCCATCTGTTCCTCCGGGATCTTGAGTGTACGGTGCTGATTGCAGGGAATATATCGATATGAGATCGCCTTGGCAAGCGGCAAACGTGTACTCGGCTCAGGCGAGGTGCTGTCACGGGGGATGCTGGCCCTATATGTTGGGGGTCTGTTCTGGTGGGCCCCATATGTGGGGCGGACTGGACTTGGTGTCCCGCGCAGAGCCAGCCGTGATCGTGACGTAGCTTCACGCTGGATGCGTGCTGCGGGCCTTGCTGTTGGCTATTATAGGACGTATGTGGCCGTTCCAGGCCACTGTGCCGACGGGCAGAACTCGGACCAAAAAGGGCAAAATCTCCGAAAAAGTTATTGCCAGCGCAGGGTTTGACGATTATTATGACGTGTTCGGTGATTGAACTAACGGCTACCACAGCGTCAGGCACGAGTAGTGAAGGTGCACGGAATGGCTTTTGAGTGGATGTGTGAACAGTGCGGCGGCATGGGCTTATGAGGTATAGGGTGCGCTGCATTCTGGCACACACTGCGGCTGTGGAATGGGAGTTTCTACTCCGATGTCCGGGTGCCGGTGAGGTTGAAGATGACGTTTGGCTTTTGGGGTTAGCTCAAGGGTCAAGCTGCTCTCGGAGGCAACTGATGTAGGCGAAGGGAAGATGACAACCTCAGTCGGGCAGCGGCTTTCGGTAGTGGGAACTGGCTACGGCGTCCCACTCTTTTTTTTGGCTTGTGGAAAAGGGGATCATGAACCAGGAACTGCTGAGAATCGTCGAGAACATCGCGAGGGACAAGAACATCGACAAAGAGTCGATCTTCGTCGATTTGGAGGAAGCCATGGTCTCGGCGGTCCGCAAGCACTTTGCCGACGCGGAAAGCGAAATCGTTGTCCGGATCGACAGGAGCAGCGGCGGGGTGGTCGCTTTCAAGGATGGCCAGCCGATCGATATCCGCAGACTCGGCCGGATCCCCGCCCAGACGGCCAAGCAGGTCATGATCCAGAAGATTCGGGCGGACGAGCGCGACAGCATCTACAGCGAGTTTGTCCAGCGAAAAGGGCAGCTCGTGAGCGGTTCGGTGGTTCGGTACGAGGGGGGGGCGCTGATCGTGAACCTCGACCACTGGACGGAAGGCATCATGCCCAAGGGCGAGCAGATCATGGGCCAGACCCATCGTCCGGGCGAGCGGGTGCGCTGTCTGATTCTCGACGTGAAGGAATCCGCCAGCCAGGTGAAAATCATCCTCTCTCGGACGCACCCGGACTTCATCCGCCGGCTGTTTGAGTCCGAGGTACCGGAAATCGCCGTGGGGATCATCGAAGTCCGCGCCCTGGCCCGCGAGGCGGGGTATCGCAGCAAGGTGGCTGTCATGTCTTTCGATGACAAGGTGGACCCCGTCGGCGCCTGCGTCGGCGTCCGAGGCAGTCGGATCAAGAATATCGTCGACGAGTTGGGTGGCGAGAAGATCGACATTGTCCGGTGGAACGACTCTTCGCAGATTCTCGTGGCGAACGCCCTGATGCCGGCGAAGGTCAGCGAAATCGCCCTGTGTTTCGAGTTGGGGCGTGCCACGGTCGTCGTGGAGGAAGACCAGTTGAGTCTGGCCATCGGCAAGCACGGCCAGAACGTCCGGCTGGCCGCGCGGCTGACCGGGTGGGATATCGATATCCTCACGCCGGACGAGTACAACCAAGGGATTGAACGGCTGGCCGGATGCGTCAAAGGGGTCGAGGGCGCCGATGATGTCCTCGTGGACAAGCTGATCGCGCTGGGCATCATCTCCGTGCTCGATCTCGATGACGTGGGTCCGGACCCGCTGGTTGCGGAGCTCAAGCTGGATCGCGACCTCGCCGAGAGGCTGGTTGAGCGAGCGGACCGTGAAGCGAAGGCGATGACTGCGGAAGCGGATCAGAAGCAGTCGCAGAAACAACTGGCTCAGCAGGCGCAGGGGTCCGAAACGGCGCCCCAAGAGGACGCAGAGTAATACGTGGAGGCTTTTTGGCTACTACAAGGGTCTATATCTTAGCTCGGGAACTTGGGGTCAAGAGTTCGGCGATTGTCAAGAAATGCCAGGATGAAGGCCTGGATGTCCGGAATCACATGGCCACGATCTCTGCGGGGTTGGCGGCCACGATCAGGGAGTGGTTCAGCGAGGGGGAGAACATCACGACGGTGGAGACGGCGGACCCTGTGGATCTGGAAGAGGTTCGCGTTCGCAGAAAGCCCAGACACGAGGCGGCCGCCGAGGCAGTGCTCGAATCCGATTCTGAGGAGACCGAGGTATCCGTGATGGAGCCGGCGGAGCCTTCCACGGAGCCGGAGATCCAGGTCGGGCCGGAGCCCGCAGTGGTGGAAATGCCGCAACCGTCGGTCGGCGAGCCGCCGACCGCTGAGGTCGTGCAGCATGTGGAGCCGGAGCCGGCTGTTCCCGCCGCACCGACGGCGGGGCAGGAGGAAGCGCCCGCGAGAGCTCCGGAGCCGCCCAGACCCGCGGAGAAACCGAAGGAGCCGATCATAGTCGTCCCTGCCGGCCCGATGCTCGAGAAGCCCAGACCTGCCAAGCTCAGTGGCCCGCAGGTGGTCCGCGTCGAGGCGCCGGAACCCCTGGACCGCCCGCGATCGAGGTTCAAACCTCGCTACGACGCCCCGGTGACTGAGCCGTTGATGTACCGCGGCAAGGATGCCGGCGGGGGGAGCGAGACGGCCGACAAGAAGGGCGTGAAATCGCGCAGCGGCAAGGATCGCACGCACGGCCGTCGGAAGGAAGAGACGGAAGATGACGCCAAGCGGGGCAAACTCCACAAGAACTGGCGTCAGAGAGATATCGAAGAGAGGCAGGCGCGTCTGACCGCTGCCGGCGGAGAGGGGCTTCGCCTTCGGCCGACGCGGCGGATCGCCTCCAAGTCCTCGCGCGAGAGCGCCGCTCCGGTGCGACCGAAGAGCATCACAATCAGCGAGCCGATCATCGTGAAGGACTTGTCCGCCGCCCTGGCGGTCAAGGCCACCGACATCATCGGCAAGCTGGTGCAGCAGGGGATTATGGCTACGGCCAACCAGGCCATCAGCAGTGACGTGGCCGAGTTGGTCGCCCTGGAGTTCGAGACGGAGCTGATCGTCGAGCGAAAGGCGACGATGGAGGAGGAGATCCAGAAGGAATTCGACCAGCGGGAGCGAACGAATCTCAAGAAGCGGTCCGTCGTTGCCGCCATGCTGGGGCACGTGGACCACGGCAAGACGAGCCTGCTGGATCGCATCCGCAAGACCCATGTGGCGGCCGGAGAGGCCGGCGGCATCACGCAGCACATGGGCGCCTACCAGGTGAGCTGGGACGACAAGACGGTGACGTTCCTGGATACGCCCGGCCATGAGGCATTTACGGCCATGCGGGCCCGCGGGGCCAACATGACGGACATCGTGGTCCTGGTGGTCGCGGCCGACGACGGCGTCATGCCCCAGACGATCGAGGCCATCGCGCACAGCAAAGCGGCGGGCGTGGCCATCCTTGTGGCGCTCAACAAGATCGATCTTCCCGGTTGCGACGTCAATCGCATCTACGCGCAACTGTCCGAGCACGGGCTGACCCCGACCGAATGGGGCGGGCAGACCGAAGTGGTCAAGACGAGCGCGACGACCGGCCAGGGGGTGGACGATCTTCTCGAATCGCTCGACTACGTGGCGGAACTGCTGGAACTGAAGGCGGACGATACGATTCCGGCCACGGGCTGGGTCGTCGAGGCCAAGATGTCGAGCCAGGAAGGACCGGTAGCCACGCTGCTGATCAAGGAAGGCCGTCTCGAGAAAGGCGACGTCCTGCTGGCGGGTAAATCCTACGGCCGGGTCCGAACGATGATGGACAGTTACGGCAAGAAGGTGAAGGTCGCCACGAGCTCGATGCCCGTCGTGGTCGCCGGCCTGAGCGATGTCCCCCTGGCGGGCGACCGGTTCTACTGCGTGGACGACATCAATGGGGCCAAGGCCGCCGCGGAGGAGAACAAGCTGCGTGCTCGGGAGAAATCGCTGGCTGAGCGGACGCAGGTCACCATGGACAACCTGTTCAGCCAGATCGAGGCCGGGAACGTCAAGGAACTGAACCTGATCATCCGCGCCGACGTGCAGGGATCGGTCGATGTGCTGAAGAAGTACCTGTCCGAACTGAGCACGAGTGAAGTGCGGCTGAATATCCTTCAGGCCATGCCGGGCGGGATCACGGAAGGGGACGTCCTTCTGGCGGAGGCATCCAATGCGATCATCATCGGTTTCAACGTCGTGGCTGATGAACGGGCACAGCGGACGGCCGAGGCCGAGGGGGTCGATATCCGGTTGTACAACATCATCTACCGAATCACGGACGATCTGAGGAAATCGATGGCCGGCTTGCTGGAGCCCGAAGAGCAGGAGCGGGCCCTGGGTCGCGCCACGGTGCGGGCCACGTTCAAGGTTTCCCGGATTGGGACGGTGGCCGGCTGCTACGTCACGAGCGGTGTGGCCGCCAAGAGCGCGAAGGTTCGGCTGATTCGCAACAACATTGTGGTACGGGATAACGCGTCGATCGAATCCCTGAAGCATTTCAAGGATGATGCCCGCGAGGTCAAAGCCGGGTTGGAGTGTGGTGTGAAGCTGGCCGGATTTGATGATATCAAGGTGGACGATGTCCTGGATTTCTATGAGATCATCAAGGTGGCCAGAACGCTTGGATCCTGAGGTCCTCGGGGTCGCCGGCCCGAAAGGAAGATACCCTATGCCGACTCGAAGGCAGGAGAAAGTGGCCCGCGTGGTCCGGGAAGTGGTCAGCGATGCGATCGCCAATCACCTGAACGATCCGCGGATCACCGGCTTTGTCAGTGTCACGCGGGTGGCCGTCATGGCGGATATGCGCAGCGCGGATGTCTATCTGAGCATCTTCGCCTCGGATGAGAGTGCCCAGGACAAGACGTTTGCCGCCATCACGCACGCGCGGACAAGGATTCAGTCGTTCCTGGCGGATGCCTTGGAGAGCAAGTTCTGTCCCGTGCTGCGTTTCCACGTGGATGAACAGTTTCGCAAAACGCTGGATGTGATGAGGTTGATTGACGAAGTGGCGGGCGAACACCGCAAGCAGGAGGACACCGAGCCGCAGGAGTGACCTGAGGTCCTCGGTGCGATCCCGATCGATGTTCGGCGGCCCAGTATCCCGGATTGGTGAGATTGCCGACCTGCTGCGGCGTCTGGAAGGGCCATGAAGAATAGTAAGGAATATGCTCAACGGCTTCAGAAGCTGTACCGAGAATTGAGGCGGGCGCATCCGAAGGTCGAGAAGCCGACGTACGAGGACCCGGCCGAGGCTTTGATTTGCGGAATCATCAGTGAGAAATTGAGCGAATCGGCGACCCATAGGGCCCTCCGGGAGATTCGGACGGCGTTTGTGGATTGGAACGATCTGCGGGTTGCGCGGGTCGAGGAGATCGTCGAGGCGATGAGGACGAACACGACCTCCGGCCGCGACGCGGCTTTCGCCCTGACGGCGGCGCTGCGCGGGATCTTCGACGAGCACCACCGGATCAGCCTGCTGATCCTCAAGAAGCTGGGCAAGCGGCCCGCCAAGCAGGGCCTGGAGAAGCTGCAGGGGGTCAGCCGGTTCGTCGTGAATTACTGCATGTTGACGTCGATGCAGGCACACGCGGTCCCGCTGACGGAGAATATGATCGCCTATCTCCGGCGCCATGAGGTCATCGCCCCGGATGCGAACGAAGACGATATAGAAGGTTTTTTGACTCGCCAGATCGCCGCAAAGAACGCGTACGAGTTCTATGCTCTGCTGCGTCGGGAAAGCGAATCTCCGAAGCTGGGCAGGAAGAAACGCGCGCCGAGCCGCAAGGTCCGCAAGACGAAACAGAAGTGACCGGGCGCCGCTCGGGCGCACGGTCGGGCGAATGGCCATTGACTGGATACGGAGTGACTGTGGTTTCCGAACGAATTCTGAAGCTTGGCCTTCCCGCGGGGAGTCTACAGAAGGCCACGATCGATTTATTTGACAAGGTGGGCCTCCATATTTCCGATTCCAAACGGAGCTATTTCCCTGCGATCGACGACGAGGAGATCCAAGTCGTTTGTCTGCGTGCCCAGGAGATCGGCCGGTACGTCGGGGACGGCGTCTTGGACGCCGGCATCACGGGCTACGACTGGATTTGCGAGAATGCCTGCGATGTCACGGAAATCTGCGAGCTGCCCTACAGCAAGGCGACCAGCAACCCGGCCCGGTGGGTCCTGGCGGTGCCCAACGAATCCAAGGTGACGCGGGCGGAAGACCTCGACGGCGGGATCGTCGCGACGGAGCTGGTCGGCGTCACGCGGCGATACTTCGAGGAAAAGGGCATTCGCGTGAAGGTCGAGTTCAGTTGGGGCGCCACGGAAGTCAAGGCGCGACTCGTCGACGCGATCGTCGAGCTGACCGAGACCGGGACGTCGCTGCGGGCGAACAACCTGCGGATCCTCGACACGGTGATCGTTTCGACCACCCGGCTGATCGCCAACAAGAGGGCCTGGGAGGACGCGTTCAAGCGGGAGAAGATCGAGAATCTGTCGATCCTCCTGCGTGCGGCGATTGCGGCCCGGGGGATGGTCGGTCTGAAGATGAACGTCCGCAAGGCCGATCTCGATTCGGTGCTTCAGGTGCTGCCCGCCGAGAAAAGCCCGACGGTGTCGAGCCTGGCGGATTCGGAGTACGTGGCCATCGAGGTCATCATTGATGAAAATGTGGAGCGATCCCTGGTCCCCGCGTTGAAGCGCGCCGGCGCCTCGGGGATCATCACGTATCCTTTGAACAAGGTGATTCACTAATGAACGGAACTATCTGCATCATCCGCATGCTGTGCGTCATTGCTGTGCTGTGTGTTTCGCTGGCGAGTAGGGCCGGTGCTGCCGGCGCCGACGGGCCCTCTCCGGGAGCCGCCGTGTCCGCAGCCGATCCGAGCCCTCAAGACGAGTCCGTCGTGGCGAGGATGGGCGACTACGTCATCACAAAGGACGAACTGGTTCAAAAGCTCCTGCAGGAGATCCGGCCTCGCGAGGAGGAGTATCCTCGACAAGTCGAGCCGCCGACGGCCCGGTCCGTCCTTCGCAAGATGCTGGCGGAGAAGGCGACCAGCATGGAAGGGCGAAGGCTCGGGTATCTCGACGATGAGCAGATTCACCCGCACATCGTGCAGTACGAGGAGCGACAGATCGTTGGAAAGCTGCTGGAGGGCGAGCTCGGCGACAAGCTGACGGTCGAGGATGCCGAGATCGACCGCGTGATGAAGAGCAATCCGAAGGCGACTCGCGAGCAGGCGAAGATGGTTGTGCAGCGTGCCAAGGCGAACCAGCTCATGGAGCAGTTCTATCAGCAGGTGACCGCCAAACGCAATCTGAAGAAGGTGAGCGAGAATCTGGCCAAGGCGGCCGAGATCCACCAGCGGCTGCTGACCCAGCCCAGCCAGCCGCGCGGGCCGAGCGAGTACTGGATCCGCAACAGTCAGATCGCCACTGATCTGTCCCAGGAGGAGAAAGACCTGCCCTTGGCCACCTTCGACGGGGGACGGTTCACGCTGAAAGACTGGTTCCAGTCGCTGTGCAACATCGCGCCGCCGCGCAGGCCGAAGGATCTGGATACGGCACAGGGAGTGGAAAAGCTGCTGGACATGGCCCTGCGGGCCCCGGTTCTCGCCGCCGAGGCGAGATCCAAAGGATACGATCAGGACCCGGCGGTGCGAAGCGCCGTCCGAGCGATCGAGGATCAGCGCCTGCTGTACAAGGTGCAGCAGGAGAAGACCTCGCACATCGCGGAGCCCACGATCGATCAAGTGAAGGAGTACTTCGAGAAGGACCCGGAGCGGTTTGCGAAGCCGGCCCTCATGAGGATCGACCAGATCTGGTGCCAGGACGAAGAGACCGCCCGGAAGGCGAAGTCCGAGCTGGAGAACGACGAGGCCTTTGAGTCCGTTTGGCAGAAGTATTCGTTGGATCGCGCGGACAGAGAGAAGGCGAGCCCCAGTTGGCTGAGTTACTTCACGAAGCCGGACGTGTTGGAGATCCTGCCCAACGAGGCGGATCAGACCGTTGTCCTGCAAAGCGTGATACCGGCGGGCACGACGACGAGGGGTGGGTTCGAAATCACGGTGCCCGAGGGCGAGCAGATGACCGTGACGATTCTGACGGGCGAACGCATCGTATACTGGGCGGGCAAAGGAGAGATCAAGAAGGTCTCCTCGCAGGAACGGGTCGCTTTTCCTCCCTTTGAAACGACGGTCAGCCGCGGTGGCGAAGGGATCTTCTGGGGCGATCTGTGGAAGGGCGAAGTGAATCAGATCGTCGGCCCCATGCGGGGTTTCTATGGCAGGGGCGTCAGGTGGCGAATCCTGAGAGTGCTGGAGAAGACGCCGCCCGAGGTGCAGCCGTTCTCCGAGCAGCTCGGGAACTCCATCAAGTGGGCACTCTACGGCCAGTGGCGGCAGCAAGCCGTGAGTGAATGTGAGCAGAAGCTGCTTGAGAAGTATCCGTATGAGGTCTTCAGCAACCGGATCAAGGACCTGGACCCGCTGGAGATCGCGATGAAGCAATAGGACAAGTGAGCGGCGGAACCTGGTTTTGTGACGTTCCCTTGCAGGGCCGTCTGATCGGCCGGGGGGCGTGGTGAACGGACTCATGCGCGGGCGGTTGTGACGATGGTCTTCACGCTGCAACGGTACATATTTCGCGAGTTGCTGCGGATCTTCATCCTGGCGGCGGTCGGGCTGACGCTGATCCTGAGCCTGGGCGGCATCCTGGGTCCCGTGCAGGAATACGGCGTGGGCCCGCGACAGGCGGTCCACATCCTCGTGTACTTCCTGCCGATCACGCTGACGTTCGTGCTCCCGATGGCGGCGCTGTTCGCTTCGGCGCTGGCATACGGGCGGTTCGCCAGCGACAACGAACTGGATGCCTGCCGGGCCAGCGGAATCGGCATGCTGACGCTGGTCTATCCGGGCCTGGCCCTCGCGGTCCTGGTGGCGATCGCCAATCTCATGCTCAGCTTCCACGTCATGCCCTATTTCGTGCATCTGGCCGAGCGGTCGCTCAAGGCGGACGCCAAGCAGATTCTCTTTCGCATCATCGCACGCAGGGGGTTCTACAAAGTCCCGAGCGGGAGGTCGGACAACTACCTGATCTACGCGGACTATCCGGATCTGAAGAACAACACGCTCCACGGGATCATCGTCGCGGAGGTCACCAGCGAGGGGATCAAGAACCTGATTACGTCGCAGAAGACCGCCGTGCAGTTTGATTCGCGCGGGACGACCAACGAAGTCCGGCTGGTCGTGCACGACTACAGGCAGATGGGCTCCGGCGACAGTTGCTGGGACGGCAGAATGGGACTGCTGCCCTTGCGGAGGGAATTCGGCTCGCTCCTGGGCGACGATATCAAGTTCAAGAGGATTCAGGAGATGAAGCGGATCGGCGCCGACCTCATGCGATTCGATCCGGTTGCCAGGGACGCAGAAACGGTCTACACGCAGTTTGTCACGGAGCTTCTCGCGCGGGATGTCAATGAGGCCTTCGCGGCGGGCGGCTCGTATGAGTTCCGAAACCCCACGCAATCCGTTCGCATCTCGGCAAAGCGGTGCGAGTTGCGAGAGCACGCTGCGATTGCGTTGACGCCTCCGGTGCTGGTGGAGGAGCGCGACGGTTTCGGTCTCTCCCGCCGCCGGCTGTTGGGTCAGAAGGCCGCCGAGATTCTGGTCGAGACGGGGACGAAAGACCCCACTGTGAGCATCCGCGTGCACAATCCGGAAGTAGTGGGGACCGGGCAATCGCTCGTGCAATTCTCGGCGGGTGATCTGGCGATACCCGAGAGGGTGCGGCGTGGCCTGGGCGGGCAATCCGTCCTGAAGGTCGCCACATCCGATCTCGCGGCGTCGTTGGGACGGCCGCTGAGTCCGATCCTGGCCAAGCAGCAGGCGGAATTGTCCAGAGAGATCGGCAACACGCTGACGGATATCAAGGCCGAGGTCAACTCCCGGCTGGTGTTCGGGATCGGCTGCATCCCCATGATCCTGATCGGGATCGGTCTCGGGATCATCCAGAGGGGCGGCCATCTGCTCAGCGCCTTCGGAGCAAGCTGCGTACCAGCCGCCGTGCTCATCGTTGCGATCATCAGCGGCAAGAACCTGACCGTGAACCTCGGCGTGGAGAGCTCGTCCGGGATCATCATCATGTGGTCCGGCTTGGCGTTTCTCGTCCTTCTGGCCGCGATCATCTACAGAAAGCTGCGGCGAACCTGATATGAAGATTCTCGATCGATATATTGCGAAGAACTTCCTGATCGGATACGCGATTTCGTTCTGCGTCCTGATTGGCCTGCGTGTGATCATCGATCTGTTCGTGAAGCTGGATGAATTCGCCGAGAATGCGAATCTCGGGGCGTGGATGGTGATGAAGAACATCGCAACGTTCTACGGCGTGAACATGACGCTGTACTTCCGCGACATTGCAGGCGTGATCACCGTGGTGGCTGCCGCCTTCTCGCTCGGCCGAATGGTGCGAAACAACGAACTCGTCGCCATCATCGCCTCGGGGGTCAGCGCCAAGCGGATCGTCGGCCCGATCCTGGTTCTCGCGATCTTTTTCACCGCGCTGTCCGTGGCCGACCAGGAGCTGCTGATTCCGTCGATCAGCGACCAGCTCGTGCGCGACGAGGACGATATCCCGGGCCAGGAATTCTACCCCGTGTGGTTTGTCACGGATGCGAAGGGCTCGCTTATCTGCTCGCCCCAGTACGACGCCGAGATGGCGACCTTCTCTCATCCCACGATCATCACGCGACGGCCCACGGCCATGGCCGGCGTCTGGGAGGTGACGGGCCGCATCTCGGCCGACTCCGCAACCTACAACCCGGGAACGGGGAACTGGGACCTGTGCAATGGCGTGTTCGTGAGCACGGACCCCAATGAAGGCGCTCGGCCGGTCGCTGCCTACCCCGCCGCCGACCTGCTGCCGAAGGATGTCGCCCTGCGGCGCAACGTGGGCTACGATTCTCTGCTCAGCTCCCGGCAACTGGCCGCCCTGGCGGCGCAAAAGACCAAAGTCAAGGATATCACTCAGCTCGTCAGCCAGATGCACTTTCGCATCACGGACCCGATCATCAACCTGACCATGCTCATGGTGAGCCTGCCCGTGCTGATCTGCCGGGACCCGCGGAGGATGAAATCCGCCATTTTGGTCAGTTTCGTCCTGACCGCCGCCTGCTTCGTCACGACGTTCGTCTGCAAAATGCTCGCCACCGAGGTCGTCTTCGGCGGCAGCCGTGAGATCCCCAAGTGCTGGGCCTGGCTGCCTCGTTCCATCACCGGGGTCTTCTTCGGTCAGGTGGTCCCCGAGTTCTGGGCCTGGCTGCCCGTCCTCATCTTCCTGCCCATCGCCATCGTCGAGCTCGATTCGATGAAGACGTGACATAGCGGCCGCCCGGCGGGAAATTGGGTTCGTTTTTCCGCGTCCGTTCTGCACTGGGTATTTCCTAAACCGTTTGTTTCCAGGAGCTTATGGCTCCTCACGACGGGGCGGGATTGGCTTTGTTTCGCACATCCGTCTCACTTCAGACTCAACGCCCTCGCCGGATTGGGTTCGTTCCGCACCGGCATCTCCACGAGATACGAGGAATTGCTCCTGCAAATTGGGTTCGTTTTGCACGAATGGCCTTCGACCGAGCGTGACTCTCACGCGCGAAGGAGGTCGCAGGCAGAACCGTCGTCGCCGGCCTCTCCTGCTTCACACTTGACACCTATGATGGACGCTCCTCGCAGTCCATCTGTTCCATACATATCAACATTTCAGCGGGAATTGAGCAGATTGTCCCTAGGCTCTCAATCCCCGCTCCGATGCAGCGGCAGGAGGCGGTTTGAAGGCAGCGAGAAGGAAATGAAAACACCCACTTGTAGGTATGGACAG
>Ga0116141_10003445_pt1 | contig 13403 bp, 7 predicted proteins | sample AD_UKC097_MetaG_FD_89744 | JGI IMG/M metagenome (GOLD analysis project Ga0116141, IMG submission 89744) | Active sludge microbial communities of municipal wastewater-treating anaerobic digesters from USA - AD_UKC097_MetaG | ecosystem: Engineered > Bioreactor > Anaerobic > Digestate | place: USA... | reverse complement strand
CTTGTAGAAATGGGTGATCTTCAGGTCCAGAAGTGTTGTAAGGCTTGGATCCCCGATCAGGTAAATGGAACCGCCGTCGCCTCCGTCACCTCCGTTCGGACCGCCTCTCGGGACATGTTTTTCCCTGCGAAAGCTGATGCAGCCGTTTCCGCCGTCGCCTGCCTTTACATGAATCCGTACATAATCAATAAACATCGGGAATCTCCGTTATCGTTCCGGTGCAGAATATTCCTGGAGCGGTCAATACTGTTTTTCGCATGACGCGGTCTGTTTTTCGGGAGGCCGTTTGTGCCAGTAGGAAGTCTCACCTCCGGGGAATTTCATATGGAGGCGATCCCGGCCGAGAAGGCGGAACCACAGGGCTATGGGCGTCAGGATCAGATAATAGACAAAGGCGAGAATCAAGCGGGTGGTCAGCCAGAGCAGGCCGTCAACGGTCTTCTGCACGGCGACATCCAGGGGTCGGATCAGGACGGGGCTGATCAGGATCCCGGCAAGAAACCACGCGGAGAATACCCAGGGGATCCAGAAATGCGGTCTGGCGGAGAAAAAGAGCCAGGCGCCGGCCGCGGCAAGGATCAGCATGGGCAGAATGGCCTTCCGTTTGATTTGCCCTTGATTTTGCTCCTTCGAGATCATTTATTCTCCCTTTTATCGCATTTCACAAAAAACTGATGGATTCCATAATTCCTCAATGCCGCAATCTTCAACGGGAATCTTCACGAGGTTGACGAGTGGCGATGAAAGCAAACGAAGATCAGGGCGCGAAAAAAATGTCCGCACCCCGGGAACGGCTCGAAAAGACGCCTTTTCTGAGCCCGCCGCGCCGCAGGATTTATATCCTGATCATTTTTTCCGCGATCGTGTATCTGAACACGCTTCCCAATCAATTCGTGTTCGACGACGTGGACTACATTGTCATGAATCCCTATGTGCAGCGTCCCGGGAATCCGCTCGAAGCCTTCGTGCAGGCATATCCCCCGCATAAACCCGAGCTTTCCCTGTATCGCCCTGTCGTGGCGATCACATATCTCGTGGACTGGTGCAGCGGCCTGCGTTCCAGCGAATTCGCGGATTTCAAACTCGGCGACAGGGCGGACACACGGCATTTTCACCTGACGAACATTCTGATTCACATCGGGGCAACCCTGGCGCTTTTTTTCCTCGCGCGCAGATTCGCGCCGGAGGGGGACGCGCCATTTTTCGCGGCGCTTGTGTTTGCGGTGCATCCCGTCCACACGGAGGCGGTTGCCTCGATTGTCGGTCGCGCGGAGACCATGAGCGCGCTATTCTTTCTTTTGTCCCTGCTGCTGTATATTGAAGCGCGAAGGAAGGTCCGGCTCTGGTCGCCGCCCGCACTGGGGGCATGGCTGTTCTTCCTCCTGGCCCTGCTGTGCAAGGAGAGCGCCGTGACCCTGCCGCCGGTCCTGCTTCTCACGGAGATGTATCTCCACCGCAAAAAGATCTTAATACCCGGCGGAATGGAGGCATCGGATCCGGCGGGGTGGAAGCGCGCCATCCGGGATGCGACGATTCGCATTCTTCCTTTTGCCGCGGTGTTCATTCTGTATATGAACGTCCGCCTTCGCGTCCTCGGTTTTGTGGGCATCAAGGAAACGGAATGGTATTTTGCCGGCCTGAGCGCGGCGGTTCGTCTGTCCGCGATGTGCGCCGGCTTTCTGGTTTACCTGCGCCTGCTGCTGTTTCCGGTGGGCATGAGCCATGATTACAACCTCCCTGTGCGCGTGTGGGGTCCGTTCTGGGCGGAATTGCCTCAATCCTTTCTGAACGGCTGGGCGCTTGCCGGACTGGCCGCCTTCCTGCTGATCCTGGGCTGGAGCCTTCGCGCCGCATGGCGCGGGCGTCCTGAGGGATACGGCATTGTATTATTTTTCGTCACAATGTTTCCCTTCTCGAATATCATGCCCTTTGGCGACTTCATCGCGGAGCGGTTCTTATACCTCCCGTCGGCGGGCGTCTGCCTTGCTGGCGGGGTGCTTCTGGCGCGCTTCGGAAAACAGCCGGGCCGCTCCAGACTGGCCCTGGCGATTCTCGTCGCAATCGTGGCGGGGTATTCGGTTCGCACGATCCTGAGAAACCGGGACTGGAAATCCGGCGTGACCATCTGGGAGTCGGAGCTGCGGCACAATTCGCGCAATCCGAATCTCTACACAGGGCTGGGCGCCGAATATGGCGTGGAGCGCGGCGAGCATCTGGGGCGGGGAAACATATACAGGGCGCGCGGGGATTACAAGAATGCTGCGGCACACCTGGAACTGGCCATGGAATATGAAAAAAAGGCCCTGGACGTTCTGGCGCTGGCCATTGAAAAGAATCCGCGGGATTACTGGACCTACTACAATTACGGCGGCCTTGCCACGGAGATGCGGGAGCCGGACACCGTGCTGGCCGAGGAGATACTCCTCAAAGGCGCGGCCTGCATGCCCGAGAATCTGCGATCGTTGCATGTCTTCTACTATTACCTGGGCATGATCCATCTCAAGCGGAAACCTCCGAACATGGATATGGCGCTGGAATTCTTCAGAAAGGCCCACCGCCTGAAACGGTCGGACCGCCGGATCAAAAATACCCTGGCAGCGGCCCTTGGAGAGGTCGGGCGCTATGACGAGGCGATCGCGCTGACCCGTTCAATCCTGAAAGAGCAGCCTCACAACCGCGAAGCGGTAAAGAACCTGCGCCTTCTGAGGGCGGCTGTTTTAAGGCGGCAAGTGACCCCTGGACCGGTGTTTCCGGATAGGCTTTAATTCTTAATACTCAATTGTATTTCCGCATTTCTTCAGAACAAAGATAATGGACTTCATAGCGTCTGACCCCCATGGCAGGGGCGCATCTTGAATTAACTACGGAATTTTGAACGCATGGCGATTTGTGGAGTGCGGGAGCCGCGCTCCCGCTTTTACGAGGAAAGCCACGCTTCCTCAGAATTGAAGGCGCAAGCATGGCTTGCGCACGCCAAAGGGATTCCATTATCAAGTTAGTTCAACTATTCTTGAGAATAATGTGGTGGCAACATCAAGATGCGCCCCCATGGCAGCGCGGAGGGGGTATTTGATCTTGACAAACGCTTGCCTGACGGTGATTGACGATTAAACTTTTATAGATTGGAGACCAGAGTTATGAGAAGAAACCTGACCCTGATTATTTGTCTCATGATCGCGGCGGCCGCGTTCATGTGTGACGCGACGCCGGTGTCCGCCCAGGCGGCCGACACGGCGATCCTTGTCAAACAGGCCACGCAATCTCTCCGCAATGCCGAAAAGGCCATGCACGAGGGAAAATCCGAAGAAGCCCTGAAGATCATCACCGAGACGGAAGCCATGATGAAGAGCGCACTGGAAAAGGATCCCAACAACATTCCGGCAAAGCTGCTTGAAAAGAAGGTCGCGAACACGGCCAAAAATATCCGCAAGCGTGCCCAGGCCAAAGCCCCTGCAGCGGTTCCGGCGGCTGTGGACAAGGCCACCTCGAAAACAGCGGAAGCCGCACCTGCCGCCGGAGGCGCTCCTTTGCCGTCCGGAGCGGATTTCCTGTTGAAGCAGGCAGACCACAGACTCGATAAGATTGATCAGCTGATCGGACCTGAAGGTGATCTTTACAGCCGTGATTATCGGGAGAAAGCCGCAAAAACGTCCGTCAAGGAAGCGCGCGAATTCATGGATACTCTCGAAAGCCGCCACGGGGAGAAGGTCGGAACCAATCATCCGGAGGTGGAGGCCCGAAAAAAACGCATCACCCGCATGGAGAAACAGATCGCCGATTTCTCGGCGGCGCAGGACGCCAAAGAGGCCGGAGAAAAGGCCTCCGCGGCCCAGGCCGCAGGCAATTCCTCCGACTGGATTGCTCGTCTGAAACCCTATGTGACCCCCTCCTATAGTGAAGGTTATGACGCGAAGAAATACCTCATTCCGAGCGCTACGCAGGATGCCAATGAAATGAGCGAACGGCTGCGCATTTACGCCGAGGCGTCCGGTGAATTTTCACAATACAAGGCTGCGAAGCCCGCCTCGATTACATCGGAACTCGAGGAGGTCGAAAACAAACTGGAAACAGCCCTGGGTGAGTTCAGGGACTCGATGAAAGAATACGGCGCCCGCGGCATTGAAGACATCTCCCAGAAAATCAAATATGCCGAGGAATTTATCGAGGAACAGAAGAAAAAGACGGAGAATCCCCTGCCGTTTGAGCGTGACATGCTTCCCGACCTGCGGCGGGCCATTCAGCACAACTCCATCTTCCTCGATGAAGGCACCCCCGAAATCGCCACGCTGAACAGCCGCATAGACGCCCTGGAAAAGGCAGACGCGGAGATTCGCAAGAAGCGTGTCGCCGATACGCGGATGCGTCCCGAAAAGTTTTCGGGAAAGGAAAAAGACGAGATCGTCAAAAAGGCGCAGGAAGTTCTCACCGGCGATAAACCGGGTGTCAAAATCCTCAGAACCGCCGTCATATCGCCCGAGTGGAAGGAAGAATCCGTGGTGGAATACACCGACACAACGCGCACCGCCCTGCGCCACAGGGTCACGCAGAGCGTCTCCGTTCAGATCGCCGGAAAGACCGACAAGGGCGTTCATATCTACACGCTGGACATCAGCAGGGACCGCAAGTCCGACGGTTCCTGGGCCGGGCTGAAGGGCCACGTTATGTTCACGGACGAGATCCTGGAAGAAAATGTGAACAAGTAATCCTTACAAGACCGGGATGAGCAACTGGGGGGCGGCTGAATCCGCCCCCCCTTTTTTTGGGAACCGCGCAGGGCAGGAGTGCCGACGATGCAGAAATAGCTGGACACATATGTATATACATTGTTATGAAATATTGACCTTGTGAGATGAGATGAAAACCATTTCGCGGCGGATTGTTTTTACAAGGAGACCTCACATGAAGCGCAAGTTAAGGGCGCATTTCATACCCAATTCCCATCTGGACCGCGAATGGACCATGGATTTCCAGAAACACCGCCGTCTGCTGACCCTGTTTCTGGACCGCCTTCTCGAGATTTTTGACAGGATAAATGATTATACATTTCTACTGGATTCCCAGACGATTCCGCTGGAAGATTACATCGAGATGCGCCCGGAAAAACGAGGGGAACTGGTCCGGCGCATCAAGGAAGGACGCCTTTCGGTCGGCCCCTGGTACACCGCCCCCGACGCCCAGACCATCACGGGGGAATCGGTGGTCCGCAATCTTCTGCTCGGCCATAAAACCGGAGAGGCCTTCGGCGGCGTCATGAAGGTGGGATACACGCCGTTCGGCTTCTGCCAGATCAGCCAGCTGCCGCAGATATACGCGGGTTTCGGTATTGACTTCATCTTCTTTTACCGGGGCATCACGGACCATGAGTCCCCTGCCGCAGAGTTCGAGTGGGCCGGCCCCGACGGGACAGTGGCCACATGCAGCCGTTTCGGGAAACGTTCGCGCTATAACTTCTTCATGGAGGTGTGGCGTCCGGTGATCTTCGGCGGCGGCATGTATGACCGCATTCATGACTGGCGCAGGAACGGCGTTCCCTTCAAAAGGGCCGACGCTGCCCATGAGCATGACCATTATTTTCTGCGCGCTCCCCGGCTGAACATCAATATCGAGAAGATTCGTCCGGCCTGGGATACCCTCATGAAACTCGAGCGGCCCCATTATCTCACGCATGTAATACCCCTGATGCAGGGCATGGATACAACCATGCCGGATGAGCGCGAGGCGGAGATCGTGGAGAGAATCCGCGAGTTGCTCGAACCCGGCGAGGAGATATTCTTCAGCACGCTCGAGGCGTATGTGGCAGACCTGAAACAGGCGCTGAAGGGGAAAAAACTCCGGCGCTTCGAGGGGGAAATGCGCCATGGGGGCAGGGCCTCCCCTTATGCGACAATCCTCGAAAACGTCGTCTCGGCCCGCGTCCGGCAGAAGATTCACCAGACCCGCGCCGCATGGAGCCTTGAGCGCGTGGCGGAGCCGCTCGCAACGCTCCTTCACACCCTGGGCGAACCCTGGCCCGGCTCCTGGCTGGACCTGGCATGGAAACATCTCCTTCAATGCCATCCCCACGACACCGTCGCCGGCTGCGGCGTGGATCAGATCGAGCGGGACAGCCACTACCGGCTGGACCAGGTGGAGCGCCTGTGCGACGTGGTTACGGACGAGGCCCTTGGCGCCCTTGTCGCCCGGGTGAACACCACGCGCCTGAAGGAAGACGAAATCGCGATCACCCTGTTCAATCCATCGCCCTATCCCCGCGCCGAGGTGGTTGAGGCCCTCATAGACACGCCCCACAACCTGAACATGCCGGATTTCACCATCGAAACACCGGATGGAAAAGCGGTGCGCTGGGATTTCTCATACCGCAAACAGGGGGAAAAAACGGTCCGCAATAACACCGATCTGACCATGGCCCTCCCCTGCTGGACCGTGGCGGTTCACATCCTGGCCGGGGAGATCCCCGCGCTGGGATACCAGACCCTGGTCATGAAGCGGCGCGATGTGATGCCTGCCTCCCGGGAACGCATCGCCCGGTCGGCGCGCATCCTCGACAATGGAATTCTGAGAATCACGGTCAATCCCGACGGGACGCTGGACATGATTGAGACGGCATCCGCCTGCACCTGGCGGGGACTTCATTATTTCGAGGACCAGGGCGAGAAGGGACAGGGCTGGGAAAGCCGCCAGCCTGATCGCGACACGGTTGTTTCCAGCATCGGCTGCCCCGTGGAAATCTCCCTGGTTGAAAACACCGCGCTCAGCGCGACCATCCGCGTCCGTTACCAGATGAACATTCCCACCGGCATCATCCACGACGACACCTGGCATGACGCACGCCGGGGCGAACGCGCGGCGCCGCTTATTATCGAGACACATTTCACGCTGAGAGCCGGGGCGCGGCGCCTGGATTGCAGGACCCGCTTTACAAATCAGGCCCTTCATCACCGGCTGCGCGTCTTCTTCCCGACTCATCTGAAGGCGGCTCGGGAATCCTGCGCGGAAAGCGCCTTCGATGTGGTGCGCCGCCCCATAGAACGGGATGTAAACGGATCACTGGGACAAAGGGCCGGCGTTCAACATCCCTGCCTGCGTTTTGTGGACGTCTCCGATGGAATGAGCGGATTTGCCGTCCTGACGGAAGGGCTTCATGAGTATGAGGTCTCCGAGGACAAATCGAGAACGCTGGGTCTGACCCTGCTGCGGGCTTTCGAGGCCACGTTCTGCACGGTCAGTTACCGGTGGGAACGGCGTCCTGACCAGCCGCTTTCCCAGCAGCCGGGCGTGCATGAATGCCGTTACGCCATCCTGCCGCATGACGGGGACTGGGAGGTGGGCGGTGTAATGAGAGAGGCGGAACGGTTCATTCTGCCATTGATACCCTGCCAGTCCGCGCCGTTGAAAAGGGAGGAAGCGGCCGGTCCGCTGTTGCCAATCTCATGCGCCCTGTGCGAGATACAACCCGAAGGTCTTGTGCTCTCCGCCCTGAAGCGGGCGGAGGACGGCAACGGTATAATTGTGAGGGTGTATAACCCGACCGGCAAAAGAATAGCGGGCCGGATCGGGTTTCATAAGAAGCCCGCGAAGGCGATTTTGACGGACATGAAGGAGGACCCGCTGCCGGAAAGCGCTCTCAAGTTAAGCAGAGGCGCCGTATCGGTCGCGGTCCTATCGAAGAAAATCGTCACCCTCCGGGTTCTGTTCTGAAATCGAAGTAAAAAATAACACACACGACTTGACTTCCTTTTAACGGAATTGATAGCGGGTATCCCATATTCCTCATGAGTATGGACCTGTTTGATGCCGCCCCGTCCGAAAAGGAGTCCGTCATGAAACAATTCACCTGTCTGACAATCCTTGCCGCCCTGTTCATCATAACCTCAGGATGCGCCCATAAAACCACTCCGCATCCCTGGCCGGCCGATGACGCGGAAACGTGGTCGCCCGCTCTGGCTCAAACCATGCAATGGTTTCATGACAACCAGGCCGCCATAGAAGAAGCCATGACGCCCGGACGAATACTCTATTACCTGCCGGGTTCGTCATCGGGAACCTGCTCGCGCGATATCACAAACGACGCCATCATTTCACTGGGCGCGGACGTCACCAACATGCACATGCCCATCTATTCACACGACCGCCGCAATCTTTTTCTCAGCAGAAGCGAGCACGCGCTCAAGAAAAAACACATCGTATGTCTGAGCCGCGGCAAGCCCGCGCGCGTCCTCTTTACCGTGCCGGATCATTTCAACTACTTTGATGTATCGCCGGACCTGTCCGAAGTCTGTTTTGACTCCAGAATCGAAAACCGGACCCATATCTTCCGGGGGAATGTGGCCACCGGTGAAATCACGGTATTCTCCGACAAGGACGTCGGCGGCGTTTTTCCTTCCTACTCGCCCTGCGGCAAATATCTTGCCTACATGGCCTCGCGAAAACTGCGCATCAGGTCCATCAGAGACGGAGGCGAGCGGATTCTTGTGGACGACGCCCTGCTGAAGGAACTGCCGAAATGGTCCCCTGACGGACGCTGGATCGTCTATCAGGCCGCCCGCGAAGGGGAATCCTATGATATCTGCAAGGCGAACGTGAAAACAGGCGAGGTTGTGAGGTTGACCGATAACCCGGGCATGGACGCCAACCCTTCATTCAACAGGAAGGGCGACAGGATCGTATTTGTCACCTCGCCAAAAAAAGAAGAAGGCGGACAGACCCTTGCGGTAATGAACGCGGACGGATCGGGTGTTGTCGTGGACTCGGACGGCCCGGAGAATGTTTTCTTTCCGGTGTTCTGAGCGCTGCAGGCAATACGGGGCTTGCGGGGCATTTGGGGGAGGGAGATTGAAGATAGAAGAGGCAGATTGAAGAGGGAAAGACAGGAGGTTGCACATGACGGAATTCTGCATCGTCAAAGATACCCAGCTATGCGACGCGGCCGTCAGAAATCTATGGCATAAGGCGAAATTTTCCATGAAACAAAGCGAATTTCATTCCCCCATGCAGCCGGATGTCCCGCACGCGGAAATCCAAAGCCATTGCGGAATGCCATGGACAAAAGAAGAAGACAGCAAACTCGTTACCGGTTTTGATAATGGAATCACTATTCCGGAGATGGCCAGAATGCTCAAGCGCACCGAACTTGCCATTCGCATGAGGCTCGAGCGGCTGGGCAAAATCACACCATCTCAACCGCAATAATCGCCGCCGCAATGTGCCTTCTCAGACGAGGCCTTCAGGTCCTTTGCTGATGCGGGTGAAGACGAAGATAGAAGATTATTGTCAGTGAGGGCGGCCGTGAAGACCGGCCAGCTTCAGGATTTCGTCCAGCACCCAGACGGATGATGATACCAGCAGGATGAGCAGCCAGTCGCGCAGAGAGAGCGAAACGGTCCCGAAGAGCTTATGACCGAGGGCCGTCTCCACAGCGGCGATCTGCAGCAGGATGGCAAGGCCCACACCGGTCAGCAGCCAGCGGTTCGCCAGCAACCCGATCGAGAAGACTGAATGATACTGCGAACGGGCGTTGAAGGCCTGAAACCACTGAAACGCAGCCAGCGTGGTAAAGGCGACGGTCCGCGCACAAACCATCCCGTTCGCCTTTTTCTCATATGCGAACAGCCCCAGGGTTCCGGCAGTCATGATGATGGTCACCAGCGCCATGCGGCGCGCCATAACAAAATCAATAACTGCCGCTCCCGGCTTTCCGGGCGGCTGATTCAGGACATCCCGGTGTTTCGGCTCCACGCCGAGCGGAACGGTGCACGCGCCATCCGTAACAAGATTGATCCACAGAAGCATGACCGCGGTGAGGGGAAGGTCCATCCCCATGACAAGAGCGGTGATGAGGATCAGGATTTCCCCCAGGTTTGTCGAAAGCAGAAAAAAGATCACGCGGCGCAGGTTGCTGTAGATTACCCGGCCTTCCTCCACCGCATGGACTATGGTCGCGAAGTTGTCATCGGTGAGGATGATGTCCGCGGCTTCGCGGGCGACCTCGGTGCCGGAACGACCCATGGCGATTCCGATGTCGGCGCCCTTCAGGGCCGGGGCGTCGTTGACCCCGTCGCCCGTCATGGCGACCACGTGGCCCTGTTCTTTCAGGGCTTCCATGATCTTGAGTTTGTGGGACGGGGACACGCGCGCGAAAACACCGGGGCCCAGGGCGGCCCGGGCCAGAGCGGGTTTGTCCATTTTGTCAATGTCCACGCCGGTAATTGCCCTGCTGCCGTCGCCGATTCCAACCTGCCTGGCAATGGCAAGGGCGGTGACCGCCTGATCCCCGGTGATCATGACCGGGCGAATGCCCGCGCCGACGGCATCCTGAACAGCCTGGCGGGATTCCTCCCGCGGAGGATCTATTATGCCCCACAAACCGGCCAGCGTGAGATCTTCAAGGATGTTCTCGGGGGCTACCTTATCCGTGCTTTCAGGGAGTTCGCGATATGCCGCGGCCATGACCCGAAGCGCGTGAGAGGCCATTTCCTCATTGGCCTGTTCGACTTCACGCCGGATTCCGTCATCGAGTTCAATCCGCCCGCCGTTCCATAGAATGCGGGAGCAATATTTGAGAATGCGGTCCGGAGCGCCTTTGACAAAGGCTCTGCGCGCTTCTCCCTCGCCGCAGGAATGTAGAGTGACCATGTATTTGCGATCACTGGAAAAGGGGATTTCGTGGATTCTCGCGTAATGCTCCCGGATGAGGGCGGTATCAAGTCCCCCCTTGAGGGCGACAGCCAGGAGCGAGGCTTCGCCGGGATTTCCCTCGGCGGTCCACTGCCCTTCATGTTCCCGCAGACGGGAGTTGTTATTCAGAACGCCGGTTTCGAGAAGGGTTTCGAATTCCGCCGGCAGAGAGGTTATCCGCACGCCGTCCGCATCGCTTATATTGCCGGCAGGCTGATATCCCTCCCCCGTCACATCGAGGGTGCGGCCTCCCGCCCAGAGTTTGCGGACCGTCATCTGGTTTCTGGTGATGGTGCCGGTCTTGTCGGAACAGATCACCGTGGTGGAGCCGAGCGTCTCTACGGCGGGAAGACTCCTGACAATGGCGTGGCGTTCAGCCATGCGCCGCACGCCGAGGGCAAGGGTGACGCTGATGACGGCGGGAAGCCCTTCGGGAATGGCCGAGACAGCCGCCGCGACGGCATACAGCATCATGTCAAGGGGTTGAAATCCCCTCAGAAGGCCCAGGACAAACACGACACCCGCAAGAACAACGCCGCCGACGCCCATGAAGACGCCGAGCTGTTGCATGCGCTTTTGAAGGGGTGTTTTGTCCCGGGTAATGGAGCGCACTTCACCGGCGATGGTTCCGATCTGGGTCCGCATTCCGGTCGCGACGACAAGCGCCCGGCCGCGCCCGGCCGTGACATTGGTGGACATCCACACCATGGCGGCGCGATCCGCGACAGGTGTGTCCGGATCGAGCGGCCCGGGGCGTTTGGCGGCGGGCTGGGATTCCCCGGTCAGGGCCGACTCGTCCACCTGAAGTTCCTCGCTTTGAAACAGGAGCGCATCGGCGGCGATGCGATCGCCGGTTTCGACAAGGAGGACATCTCCGGGAACCACCTGATCCGCGGAGACCTCGACGGGCTGTCCGTCGCGAAGGACGCGGGCATGAAGGGCGGCCATTTTGCGAAGGGCGGCCAGGGCGCCCTCGGCGCGCCATTCCTGAAAAAATCCGAGCAGCGTGTTCAGGATAATCACACCGGCGATCACGCCGGCGTCCACCGGATGGCCGACGACGAAAGACAGGACCGCCGCGCCCGCAAGAAGATAGATGAGGGGATTATGGACCTGACGAATCAGCAGGATGAGGGGAGAAACGCCCTCCCCCGCCTCCATGGAGTTGGGGCCGTATTCCTTGAGCCGGCGCGAGGCGTCATGTGCGGGGAGTCCATCAAGGGAAGTCTTCAGTTGAGTTGCCGCGTCGCGAGGGCTCATGGCATGCCAGGCCGAATCCCGGAGACCGATTCTGTCTCCGCCAGGCACGGATGAATTTGGGGGCATTAAATACTCCTGTCAAATGTTGGTTATGAGGGATCACCGGGATTCCATGAAGGGGTATCGGTAGTCCTCCGGGGGGGTCAGGTTTTCCTTGATGGCGCGGGGCGTCACCCACCGGGAGAGGTTCAGCATGCTGCCCGCCTTGTCGTTGGTGCCGGAGGCGCGGGATCCGCCGAAGGGCTGCTGTCCGACCACGGCCCCCGAGGGCTTGTCGTTGATGTAGAAATTGCCGGCGGCATGGACCAGGGCCGTTTTGGCCAGATTGACGGCGGAACGTTCACGGGCGAAGATCGCGCCGGTCAGGGCATACGGGCTGGTCTCATCACACTGGCGCAGGGTCTCCTCGAATTGCGCGTCGGGGTAAATGAAGAGGGTCAGCACAGGACCGAATATCTCCTCGACCATGAGTTTCGAGCGCGGGTCCTGCGAAAGAACGACCGTCGGCTGAATGAACCAGCCGCGGGAATCGTCGCACCCGCCGCCGGTGAGGATTTCCAGACCGGGATCGGCTTTGGCATGTTCGATATAGGACGAGATGTTGCGGAAGGCGCCGCGGTCAATAACGGCGTTCATGAAGTTGGAAAAGTCATTCACATCGCCCATGCGGATGGTGGCGACCTCGTCAAGCAGGCGTTCGCGCAGGGAGGGCCAGAGGGAGCGGGGGATGTAGGCGCGGCTGACGGCGGAGCATTTTTGCCCCTGGTATTCAAACGCGCCGCGTATGAGGGCGGCAACCAGCGCCTCCTGATCCGCGGAGGTATGGGCGAAGATGAAGTCCTTGCCGCCCGTTTCGCCCACAAGACGGGGCCAGGAGCGGTAGCGCAGGACATCCGCGCCGATCGTTTTCCAGATGTCGGCGAAGACACCCGTCGAACCGGTGAAGTGAACGCCCGCAAGATGGGGATCGGTGAGGAGCATGGGGCCAAGGACCCCGCCCGGACCGGGCAGCATGTTGATCACGCCGTCCGGGAATCCCGCCTCCTTGAGCAGTTTCATGATCCAGTATGCGGACAGGAGCGCGCTGGATGCCGGTTTCCAGATCACGGTATTGCCCATGAGGGCGGGGGCGGTGGGGAGGTTTCCCGCAATGGAGGTAAAGTTGAAGGGGGTAATGGCAAAGACGAAGCCTTCGAGAGGGCGCTGTTCCAGCATATTCATGGTGTCGTTTGTGGAGATCGGCTGTTCGTCATACATGCGGGACATATACCAGGGATTGAAGCGCCAGAAGTCCACGAGTTCGCAGGCGGAGTCAATCTCGGCCTGATGGGGGTTCTTGCTCTGGCCGAGCATGGTGGCGGCGTTGAGAATCATGCGATATTTTCCGGACAGGAGCTGCGCGGCGCGGAGCATGATCGCGGCGCGGGAGACCCAGTCCATGGCGGCCCAGTCGGCGCGGGCGCGCTGGG
>Ga0116141_10003443_pt1 | contig 13408 bp, 8 predicted proteins | sample AD_UKC097_MetaG_FD_89744 | JGI IMG/M metagenome (GOLD analysis project Ga0116141, IMG submission 89744) | Active sludge microbial communities of municipal wastewater-treating anaerobic digesters from USA - AD_UKC097_MetaG | ecosystem: Engineered > Bioreactor > Anaerobic > Digestate | place: USA... | reverse complement strand
GATTCTGTTGGTCTGCAAGGAAGGAAACCGATGGCGTAGCCTGAGCTACGTTGGGGTTGACTGACACAGCAGGGCGACAAAAGACCCGGCGCAACGATGCAATAATGATTGGGATCAGTATCAAAACATCAAAGCTCCAAACGGCACACATAATCATCCATGTAATAGCCTTCCCCGATATCGTTCTTCTCGCTTCTGATGATGCTGAATCCTAACTTTTCATACACAAGGACGGCGCTGTTGCGCTTGTTGACATTCAGTTCGATAGCCGCCAATCCCTCTTCCCGCGCTTTCAAAATCACAAAATTCAGCATCTTCCGGGAATAGCCTTTCCCCCGCTCCGCCTTATACAGGTACAGCTTGCTCAAATACATGCAACAGGCTTTGGGATAGAACGCGAGAAATCCGATCCTTGTTCCGTTCTCGTGTGCAAAATAATACTGGTAGCCCTGCTCCAGCTGACCCCGGATCGCGTCCACCGACTGAAATTTTTTCAGCATATAGTCATTTTGGGTTTTTCCGACGATCGGATCATAGTGCTCCCGCAGTATCTCAGTTGCCATCTCTGACATTTCTTTGATTTTGTTTTCATCCGAACACAGCAATTGCTCAAAGTCCATGCGCCTCACCTCAATAAATCCTGATGCAGCCTCCAAATGCTTACGGATGGGTTAAGCCATCCCTGTCAAAGGTCACCTGTCCGTTCATCATGGTCATCAGCGCCTGAATCTCCTTGAGTTCATCCGGTTTGACCTCATACGGATCGTCCGACAGAATGACCAGATCGGCATAATGGCCGACCTCAAGCCGGCCCAGCCTGTCTTCCATGCGGACGGCACAGGCGGAGGCCTCGCTGTAATTGGCCAGGGCTTCCGCCACGCTCATTTTTTCCCAAGGCATAAAACCTTCCGGCGGATAACCTGTCAGATCCTTTCGGGTGACCGCGCAATACAGGCATTCCAGGGGGTTGGGGTCCTCAATCGGCGCGTCGGTGCCGTAGGAGGTGCGCGCCCCCAGGTCCATCTGCGTCTTGAACGCATAGGAAGTCGCCGCCAATTCCTGCCCCACGCGGTCCGCCACAATGTGCAGATCGTAATGCAGGAAAATCGGCTGATAAAACACGTGCAAATGGTGTTGCGCTGTTTTTTTCAACAGGTCCGGGTCCGTGATCTGATGATGGATCAGCCCCGCACGCAGGGGATTGCCCGCGTCGTTGATAGCCGCCAGGACGTCGATCGTCTGCGCGATCGCCCGGTCGCCGATGGCATGCACCACCAGCGGCAGATCGTATTGTTTGGCGATCAGGCCCAGCGCTTTCATCTTCTCATCCGGCAGCGTTTCCACGCCGCGGGTCGCCGGGTCGTCATGATAGGGGCGGCGCAGCCATGCCGTCCGCGCGCCCAGCGAACCGTCCTTGTACAGCTTGAGCGCGGACAGGCGGTGCCTGTCGGAAAACAGCCCGCTGTTGGCCTGCTCCTTCAAAAACATCTCCAAAGCCTGCTCGTCCTCATAGGTAAACTGATGAAACACCCGCACCTTCAGTTCGCCCTTCCTGTCCAGGCGGCTGAGCACGCCAAGCACCTTCTCCTGATTGTCTTCATACAGGTCATTGGCTTGGACGGCGGTGATCCCCAGGGCGCTCACATAGTCCATGGCGGCGCGGTAGCGCCGTTCGATCTCCTGTTCGCTGATGTCCGGAAAAATGCGCTGCACAAAGCCCAGGGCCGCTTCATGGAGGATGCCGTTGGGCGCGCCCTGGGCGTCGCGCACGAACACGCCCCCGTCGGGGTCAGGCGTATCCCTGGTCACGCCCGCCATCTCGAGCGCCTTGGAGTTCGCCACCCCGATATGCCCGCAGGCGCGCGTCAGCACGATGGGCCTGTCGGCGCAAATCCGGTCCAGATCGTCCTTTGTCGGGATGACCGGTCCGTCCGTAAAATAATCCTGATTCCATCCCCGGCCGATGATGTGGTCCTTGTCCGGGTGATCCGCAAGATACTGCCGGCCCAGACGCACAAGGTCCTCAACGCTTCTGGCCTCCTGCACGCGCAAAATGGACAGCATCCGCCCGATGCCGAGCAGATGCATATGCGAATCGTGAAATCCCGCCACCACGGCTTTGCCCTGCGCGTCGATCTCACGTTCCGCCTGCCCGGAACCATCAAAGCCGGTGATCTTGTCTTTCTCGATCGTGACGCTGTGCTTGATGCCCCGCGGCGTATAGATTTTGGCGTTCTTAATGACGGTTTTCATAGGCGCTCCCTCATGCCTTTCTATACCACGATCTCCACCCGGCTGCCGCCGGACCTGTCCTTTTTGACCAGCACCTGCTTGTCGATCTTCTCCTTGAGCTCCTCCACATGCGAGATGATGCCCACCAGCACCCGGCTTTGCGCCAGGGCGCCCAGCGCGCGGATGGACTGCGCCAGCGCCTGCTGGTCCAAAGAGCCGAAGCCCTCGTCCACAAACATGGCGGACAGCCGGATGCCGCCGGAGGAGGACTGGATCTCGTCAGACAGGCCCAGCGCCAGCGACAGCGCGGCCATGAAGGATTCCCCGCCGGAGAGGCTGGCCACATCGCGCGTAGAGGCGTTATAGTGGTCCAGCACATTGAGGTCCAGCCCGGCCTGGCTGCGCCGGTCCGCGGCGGTCTGGGCGCGCAGCAGCTCGTACTGCCCATCGGTCATCGCCATCAGCCGCAGGTTGGCCCGGCGGATGACCCGGTCAAAATAGAAGCCCTGGACATAGGTTTCCAGCATGATCTTGTCCCGCCCGGGCAGGGTGCCGTTGGCGGTGTCCGAGAGCGCCTTGACAAAGGCCCAGCGCTCCGACACCTCGCCCAGGCGGGCCATCAGCTCCCGGATGCCGCTGAGCGCCTCCAGGTTGCTATTCAAGCGCGTGTTCAGCAGCAGGACGCGCTCCGTGGCCTCCTTCTTGGCGGCGGTTTGCAGCGCCAGCGCCTGCTGCACCCGGTCCGCGTCCACCTCCTGCAGCTGCTGAAGCTGGGAGATCAGGGTGTCCCGGCGCTCCTGATGGCGGGCCAGGTCCTGCTGCGCTTCCTCCAGCTGCTGACGCGCGGTCTCGATCGCTTCCAGGATGGATTTGCGCCGCGCCTCCATCAGGCCAATGTTGTGCTCCAGCGTCGCCCGGTCCGGATAGGGCAGCCCGGCGCGCGCCCGGTTGATTTCTTCCGCTTCAGTTTGAACGCGCGCGTCCAGCGCGGCCAGCGCCACCTGCCGCTCGCTCAGCGCGGCGCGGCCCTCTTCCAGCGCCTTTTCCATGTCCGGCAGCGCCCGGGCGAGCGCCTCGGCCTGCTCAGCGCGCGCCTGCTGCGCCTGATAATCCTCCCGGGCCTGCTGCAGGGCCGTGGTGTTTTCCCAGGCCAAGCGCTCCAGCGCCTCCCGGCCGTCCTCGGGCAGGAAGTCTTCGATCTCCAGCCGGGCCTGCTCCGCCAGCCCGCTGCGGCGGTTGTCCACCTCGCCGGCCAGTGCCGATGCCTGCTCAGCCGCGCGGCCCTGGGCTGCCCTTGCCTGCTCCGCCTGGCGCTTGGCCTGGTCCACCAGGGACTGGCTGGGCGCTTCCGGGGGCATGCCCGCCGGAGCGGGGTGCTCGCTGCTGCCGCAGACCGGGCAGGCCTGCCCGGGCTTCAGCCCCAGCGCCAGGATGCCGGCCTGGGCGTCCAGGAAGGCCTGGTAATGCTGCTCATGCGCCTGGATGGCGCGCCGGGCGCGCTCCTTGTCCGCCTCATAGCGCTGCCGGGCGTCCTGCAGCGCCGTCTGCCGCTCCTCAAACACATTCAGCGCAGCCAGCAGGTCCGCCAGGCGCTGGCCGCGTTCCTTGAGCGTCCGCGCCCGGTTGCCGGTCTCCACCAGGGCGGCCGCGGCCCCTTCCAGCTCCATGAGCCGCGCGCGGCCGCGCGTGAGCTCCTCAGCCCGGGCCGCGTTGGCGCGGGACAGCTCTTCCGCCGCCTGCCGCCCGGCCTTCCTTTTGGCGTCCAGCGCTTCCAGCGCGGCCTGCCGGCGGCTCAATTGCTCATACTGGGGCTGCTTCTCGCGCAGCACAGCCAGCTCCTGCGCCAGGCGCTCGGCCTCGGGCTGGCGGGTCTGGGCGTCCAGCAGGGCCTCCCGGCGCCGGAGCAGGGCCTCCGCGGCCCGCGCGTGCAGCTCCCCGGCCTGGGCCAGATCCTTCTCTAGCGCCCGGCGGCGCTCGACCGCCGCCATCAGCCGCTGGCTGTCCGCCAATTCCCGCTCAGCCCTGTCCAGCTCCTGCCGGCGGGCGTTCAGGTCCTGGCTGTCCAGCGCGATCAGCCGGTCCAGCAGCCCCGTCACCTCCTCTACCGGCAACTCCCCCTGCGCGGCTGCCAGCGCGTCCGGATAGAGCGGATGGTCCTGCGCCCAGCGGATGGCGCGGTACTGCTGGTCCAGCTTGCTGTTCAGGTCCTCATGCCGGCGCTCCAGCGCCTGGGCGTCGCGTTTGAGCGCCTCCTGCACCTCGGCATAGGGCCCGGTCGCGAAGATCTGCCGGAACAGGCCCTTGCGCTCCTCGGTGGAGGCCACCAGCAGCTTGAGAAAATCGCCCTGGGCGATCATCGCCACCCGGGTAAACTGCGCGCGGTCAATGCGCAGCAGCCCGCAGACAGCCTCATCCACCGCGCGCGGCCCGGTGATGACCCGGCCGTCAGGCAGGCGAAGCTCGGCCTCCGCCGCCCGGGTGACCAGGCCCTGCCCGCGCCGCGCCGGGCGCTGCTGCTCCGGGCTGCGCTCCACAAGATACTGTTGGCCGCCGTGGACAAACTCCAGCCGCACATAGGTGCGGGTATCCTCATCGGCGTACTTGCTGCGCAGCATGCCGGGTTTGCGCGTCTGGCCGCTGGGCTCGCCGTACAGGGCATAGGTGATGGCGTCAAACAGCGTGGTCTTGCCGGCGCCCGTGTCCCCGCTGATCAGGTAGATGCCGCTCTCCCCCAGGAGCGACAGATCCACCCGGGTTTCACCGGCGTAGGGGCCAAAGGCGGACATCACCAGCAGCGTCGGTCTCATGTGGCTTCCTCCCAGACGCGGTCCATCACGCGGGTCAGGTAGGCCCTCTGCTCGGGGCTGAGCGGCTGGGCGTTTTGCTCCTGATACAGCTGCGCGAACAGCTCCAGGGGGTTGAGCGCCCGGGCATCCTCCGGCGCGCTGACCCCGTCCAGGGCGCGGGTGCGCAGGTTGTCATATGTTAGGCGCATCAGGTTGGGGTAGATGACGCGCAGCTTTTGCGCGGCGTCGGGTTGGTCAAGCTCGTCCAACAGCGTCACCCGGTAGTAGTGCTCGCGGTTGAGATGCTCATAAAAGGCGCGGCTCGATACCTCCAGGTAGGTGCCGCGCAGATCGCGCAGGTCGCGCCGGGGCGTCAGCGGCAGCTCGCGGATGTCCAGGCTGCCCGGCTGCCCCAGCTCCACCACGCTGAGCGTCTTTTGGTGGCTGACCTCGCTGAAGGAGTACTTCAGCGGCGAGCCGCAGTAGCGCAGCCCGGGGCGCCCGATGGCCTGGGGACCGTGCAAATGCCCCAGCGCCACATAGTCAAAGCCCGAGAACACATCGGCGTCCACATTGTCCGCGCCGCCGACGGAAAACTCCTCGGAGTCGCAGGTCTGCCCGCCGGTGACGAACTGGTGCGCCACCAGCACCCGCCGCGCGCCCGGGCGCGCTTCAAGGCCGCTTAGGGCCACGCGCACGGCGTCCGTCCAGGAGGCGACCCGCTCATCCGGATAATAGCGGCGCACCATCGCCGGGCGCAGGAAGGGCAGCAGGCAGATGTCCACCTGGCCAAACTCATCCTCCATGGCGTGGCAGGCCACCTGCCCCTCGTAGGCCGGGGCGATGTGGATGCCCGAGGGTGCCATCAGCCGCGCGGCAAAGGCCAGCCGCGCGGCCGAGTCATGGTTGCCGGCAATGATGAAGACGCGGATGTTCAGCCCGGCCAGCCCCACCAGAAAGTCATCCAGCACGCGCAACGCCTCCGCGGGCGCGACCGAGCGGTCAAACACGTCGCCCGCGATCAGCGCGGCATCCGGGCGCTCTGCGCGCGCATGGGCCAGGATCTGCGCCAGGATGTATTCCTGCTCCTCCAGCATGGAAAACTGATGCACCAGCTTGCCCAGGTGCAGGTCTGACAGGTGAAAGAATTTCAAGCCCGAACTCCCCCTATCCTCATCGCTTCCATCCAATCTTAACGTCCGCGGGCTTCCCGGGTCAAGAAGACGCCGCCCCGGCCGGCTGAGGGCTTGTAACATTCCGTTTTAAACGTATAATGGGAGAAAACACGGAACCGGAGGATGTCGATGAAACATATGCACTCGGAATGGCGCCAGAGGCTGGAACACTGGGTCAACACCCTCAAGCAGGATGTCTACCGCCCGCTGCAGGACTTCAATTTTGAAGGCAGCCTGACCATGGAGCACCTGACGCTGGACCAGGCCAGGCAGCTTGCCTACCGTCCCATGCCACGCGGCACGCATTGGGGCAAAACCTATGAGTACTGCTGGCTGCGCGACACCGTCCAGATCCCGCCCTCTGCCGCCGGGGAGCGCATTGTAATGAACCTGCCCACAGGGGGCGAGGCCGCCATCTTTGTCAACGGCCAGCCCTTTGGCACCTACCGCTCCAACTGGGTACAAATTCCCCTGCACTACCTGGAGGACAACTTCCTCACCGCCTCCGCCAGGCCCGGTGAAAGCTTTGAGATCTATGTCGAGTCCTACGCCGGCCACTGGATAGGAGAAAGCCGCCTGGGCGGCTGCGCCACCGGCCCCGTGCTGCCGGGCGCCTACCAGGACCCCATGACCGAAGGCCGGCGCGCCATGATCGGCGAGTGCACCTGGGGCATCTGGAATGAAGAAGCCTGGCAGCTGATGGTGGATGTCGAGATCCTCATGCAGCTCATCGAGCAGGTTGACCCTGACAGCCTGCGCGCGGACAAGCTGGCCGCGGCGCTGGAAAACTTCACCCTGACGGTGGATTTTGAGCAGGACGCCCAGGCGCGCATCCGCGACTACAAAAAGGCGCGGGCGCTGCTGGCCCCCCTGTTCAAGGCCAAAAACGGGTCCACCGTGCCGGTGTTCTACGCGGTGGGCAACGCCCACCTGGACCTGGCCTGGCTGTGGCCCATGGCCGAGACCCACCGCAAGACCGCGCGCACCTTCGCGGCGCAGCTGCGCCTGCTGGAGCAGTACCCGGACTATGTGTTCATCCAGTCCCAGCCCGCCTCCTATGAGATGTGCCAGAAGCATTACCCCGGGTTGTTTGAGAAGGTCCGCCAGGCCGTCAAAGAGGGCCGCTGGGTGGCGGACGGCGCCATGTATGTGGAGCCTGACACCAACATGACCTCGGGCGAGTCGCTCATCCGCCAGCTGGTGTACGGCAAGCGCTATTACAAGGAAGTGTTCGGCGTGGACAGCCGCCTGCTGTGGCTGCCGGACACCTTTGGCTATTCGGCCGCGCTGCCGCAGATCCTCAAAGGCTGCGGCGTGGACCGCCTGGTGACCCAGAAGATCTTCTGGTCCTACAACGAGGGCGACCGCTTCCCCTATCACTACTTCACCTGGCAGGGCGCGGACGGCTCGCAGGTGACCTCCTTCCTGCCCACTTCCTATACCTATCGCACCGACCCGCGCGAGATCTGCGGCGTATGGAAGAACCGCGTGCAAAAGCGCGGCCTGGACGCCTTCCTGCTGCCCTACGGCTATGGCGACGGCGGGGGCGGGCCCTGCCGGCAGATGATCGAAAACGTCAGCCGCGAGAACAACCTGGAGGGCATGCCGCGGGTCATCCATGCCACGCCCAACCGCTTCTTTGACGACATGGAAGCTGCCGGCGGGCCGCAAAACACCTATGTGGGCGAGCTGTACTTCTCCGCCCACCGCGGCGTGTACACCACCCAGGCCCGGATCAAAAAGGGCAACCGCAAGGGCGAGGTCGCGCTGCGCGAGGCCGAGGCCTGGGGCAGCCTAGCCATGCTCAGGGGCTTTGCCTTCCCCTATGACGCGCTTCAGGACGCCTGGAAGAAGCTGCTGGTCAACCAGTTCCATGACATCCTGCCCGGCTCCTCCATCGGCCGCGTCAACGCGGAGGCCGTCCAGGTGTATGAACAGCTCATCCGGGAGGCCCGGCAGGCGCAGGAGGAGGCGCTCCACAGCCTGCAGGAAAGCGCCGACGGCGCCACGGTGTACAACTCCCTGTCCTTCCCGCGCGAGCAGCTTGTGCTGCTGCCCAGGTCCTTCACGCAGGGCGCGGTCACCGCGGACGGCGAGGCGCTCAAGACCCAGCAGACCGACGAGGGCCTGCTGGCGCTTGCCCCGCTGCCGGCTTTTGGCGCGCTGAGCCTGAAGCCCGCGGACAGGCAGCCCCGTTACAAGGCGGTCGCCGCCCGGCTCACCAAGACCGGCGCGGTCATGGAAAACGAGCTGGTGCGCGTGAAGATCAACCGACGCGGCGAGGTGGTTTCCTTTGTCGACAAGGAATCCGGCCGCGAGCACGCCGCGGGGCCGATGAACCGCTTTTTGATGTACAAGGATGTGCCGCGCCTGTTTGACGCCTGGGACATCGATTCCCACTATGAATTGCAGGAGGTGCCCCTGGACGAGCCGGTCACGCTCAGCCTGGCGCTCTCCGGCGGCCTGCGCGCCGTCATCCGCCTGACGCGGGACTTGCACAACTCCACCCTCACCCAGGACATTATGCTGGACTACGCCAGCCAGCGGCTGGACTTTGTGACCACCGTCCGCTGGGATGAGCTGCACCGCCTGCTCAAGGTATCCTTCCCCGTTGACGTCATGGCCACCGAGGGCCTCAATGAGATACAGTACGGCTACATGAGCCGGCCCACCCACCGCTCCCGGGCCTATGACAAGGACCGCTTTGAGGTATGCAACCAGCGCTGGAGCGCCCTGTGCGATGAGAACCACGGCGCCGCGGTGCTCAATGACTGCAAATACGGCATCAGCATGCACGGCAACGAGCTGCGGCTGACGCTGCTGCGCGCGGCGACCTGCCCGGAGATGAAGACCGACGGCGGCGAGCACCGCTTCACCTATTCCTTCACCGCCTGGGAAGGCCCCTTCATCAGCGCGCCGGTGGTGCGCGAAGCCTACGCGCTCAACGTGCCGCCGGTGGTCAGGCCCGGGCAGGCGGCTGACTTCAGCGCCTTCGCCCTGGACGAGGACAATGTCTTCATCGACGCCCTCAAGCCCGCGGAGGACCGCTCGGGCGACCTGATCCTGCGGCTGTACGAGGCCAAGAAGGCCGATACCGAATGCGTGCTGGCCGTCAACCTGCCCGTCAAGGCCGTGCACGCCTGCGACATGCTGGAAAACATTCAGGGGCAGCTGCCCCTGAATGAGGGCTGCGTGAAACTGCGCTTTGGCGCCTTTGAAGTCAAGACGCTGCGGCTGACGCTGTAAGTCTTTTCTGTTTTATCATCAGTCCTCATCCGTGAGAAGGTCCGCTTCGCACAGGCGCTCCAGGCGATAACGGTGCAGATCATACCCGCCAATGCTGAAGGGAACCGTGTGAAGCGAATTGATATAGGACATTTCATCGGAATCGTCAAATTCATACCAGAGGTCATAGTCATCAGGATCGATGTTGCGAAACGCCTCGGCCGGCGTTGTTGCGGCGTTAAACTGCGCGAGTGCGTCCCAATAATCAAGTTCCCTGCCGCGCTCCCGGTTGATGTAACGCCTGTATTTCCGGTAGTGGAGGCTGTCCAGTAAATCCGTTGCCGCGGGATGACCCTCCCGCTGCAGGGCGGGCACGATCTCCCTTACAAGATGGTTCAGCGTCAGATACCTGTAGGGCGTTTCCCGCTCCTGCTCACAGAGAAACCTCAGCAGCGCCCAGGTACATTTCCCCGGAAGGCAGGCGCGCACGATCTCGATATCGTCCTCGCGGAGACGATAGATCCTGTCAAGCGCCGCCTTGACGGCCCGGTCATCCTCTAAGGAGCGCAGGATCCGGCATAGCTTTTCCACATCGTCGATCTGCTCGATGTCCCGGGCTTTCAGCTCTTCCACGGGAAGGGAGGCGATCCTCTCCCGTTCCTGCGCTTTCCTCTGTTCCTCTCTCCGCGTTTCCCGCGCGAGGCGCTTTCGCTTTTCAAAGTCGCTCTCGGGCGGCTCTGTCCGAAGATCCATGTTTCTGACCGCTCTTGATATCAACCGGATAAATTCCAAAGCGGCGCCGTTCAGGCCCACATGTTTGTTGAAATCCGCGTCATCAGGTCCATCAGGTTCAACTTCATCATTGCGGCAGCGGTATTTCATCAGCAGCCAGGCGACCCGTTCCTCCGTGAGCTGCTCCTTGACGCAGTCCGCGTGAAACGCGGCGACGCGCTCCGAAAGCCCGGCATCCGTGAATTTTGTCAGAAACCGCTCCGTCTCCTCCCTGCGCAGGATGTCCGCGAGCTCCTGCGCCTCGTCGGAAAAGAGCCCCGCTTCGGCCTGAAGCTTTTTCGGCAGGAGGTTCTCGGCGGCATACTGCATGGCAAGATGCTTCAGGAACAGGTTCGGCGGATGCCAAAAGATCATCTCCGCGGGCGCGGCGCCATCGTAGCACTGCGGAAAGTCCTCGCGGAGCGTCTGCAATAAATACGCTTTGTCCGTCATGGCGCTGTTACAGCTGCCCGAGGCGTTTGCCGGCTTCCGCGCGCACGGAGTCATCCGGGTCCTCGTCCGCGATTTTTTGGAGTATGTCAATATGATGCAGCTCGCGCACCATCCGGCGGCGGACAAGGGGGGCGGGGTCCGAAAGCGCCGCCTGTTCCATCAGGCCCTCGTCGCCCAGACGGATCAGCGCCACGCGCCGCGCCTCCGCGCAGCGGGCGTTTTCGATGACGGTGCGCAGGCTTTCCAGGGGAAGGGAATGGACGTCCGCGGTCGCTTCCCTGGGATCCAGGCTCCTCCATCCGAGACCGCTTCTCATGCTGATGCTCCTTTCTTTTGGTTTACCCGATGCCGTACATGGCCATCCCGGGCAGGCCGTCCAGGGCTCTGAGCGGCAGCCGCCGGATGCGCAGCCGGTTCAGGCAGGCGACATCCCGCTGTACATTGCCGGCGCAGTAGGCCAGCAGCACCGCGTCCCCGGCTTCATAAATGGTGGTATAGCAATAGCCGCTGTCGGGATCATCCTCCAATACCAGGGGGCCTGTCCAATGCTGGCCGTCGTCCGCGCTCACGGCGGCGATCAGCGGGCTGCGCCCGCCGCTGCGCGGCGGATACCGCCTGGTCGGGTAGTCGGGAACGGGGTTCCACAAGGCCAGCAGCCGCCCGTCCGCCAGGCGCTTCATGCTCAGCGGCGACACGGGGGAGCTGAAGGGCGAGGGGAGGGGCATGGACCAGTTTTCTCCGCGGCTGGCGGACTTGAACTGATACTGCCGGGACAGGTCGGTCCGCGCCCAGCCGTACAGGCTGCCGTCGGCCAGCTCCACTACGCCGGGTTCCTGGAGGCCCGTAGCGCTGCGCACGCCCCCCAGCGCCAGCAAGGCGGGCCCCTCCCGCCAGGACTGCCCCTCATCATCCGAAAAGAAAAAGGTGCTGGTCGCCGGGCTGTAATGCGGCCGGTCTTCCCCGTGAAAGGTGGGGACGTGCTCGGCCGCCGGCACCAGGATGCGCCCGCAGCTCAGGCGGACCACCCGGTCATTGTTGACCACAAAGTAGCCGTTCCGCGGCATGCACAGCCGGGCTTCGCCCCAGGTATACCCTCCGTCCGAGCTTTCGCGCAGCCACATGCGCATATCGCGCCAGTCGCGGCGCACCAGATAGAACAGCCCGACGCGCCCGCCGGACAAGTCCAGCAGCGAAACGCTCATGATGTTCATGGCCTGATGATCCCGGCACCGCGTCACCGTCTGCGGGGCCGACCAGGTTTGGCCCTGGTCCCCGGAGCGGATCACGCGGATGTCCGCCGCGGCGTGGTCGTTGTCGGACTCGCTGATAAAGGCGGAGTAGCAAAACAGGATCTGGTCTCCGGCGCGTATAAAGGCGCCCTCGCTGTTGCGCGGGTTTCCGGGCCCCGGCCCCAGCTCATGCACGATGCTTCCGGTCATTTGAGCCTCCTGGTAGATCTGATAGCTTGCATCATACGTTCTTTTGAGGCTGCGGGCAAGCAGGATCGGCGTAAAAATGATAGAAAAAAAGTGCGGATTCCGCAGAAATTTATCGCGCCGTATTGAAGCATCTGTCATTCTGGCAGCAGGAAGAAACGCATATCATGGAAAACGTGCTTTTCTGTGATTTGATTCGCCGGGGGTTTTATGTTGACGTTGGCCTTGTTGTGCAGCATGTCAAAACAAAGGATGACCTGAAAATACGAAAACAATTAGAGGTGGACTTTGTGGTTAATCGCAGAACGCTTGCAGGAAACCAGCGAAGCGGCTATCCATGCTCGCATTCTGACGATAAACTTGTGGAAGCATCTGCAAGAGCTTCTTTTTGCACTGTTTCAATGGGCGCTTCGAATGCAGGCTTGGTGCAGAGAATTGGAGGTGACGAGCCTGATTGCAGTTTTATGTGTAGAGGTGAGTTTGAAAACGGCTATTGTTCAGTAGACTCTATTTAGGCAATATCTATAAAATGAGGGAGTTCCTGATTCTCAGATAATTTGTCTCGCCTTGGATGAAATCGCCAATGATAACAATTCATGTTTTATCCCATAACATTTTAATCAAACAGACTTTCAGGAATAGGTAAAACTCCTTCTCGAATCATATTATGAGCGCATTTTTGTTGGATTCTTGTAATATATGGCGGAAGAACCCTTCCGATACGCAACTCTTTGACACAGTCAAAATGTTTAATATGTATTTCTAAACCAAACTTTAAAATTTTTCCACCGGCAACACATCCTATAATTACACTGTCGCCACGCTCAAGAAAATTGCCTTTTCTGAAAAATATGTTGTCTCGATATTTTCTCAGCTTATTGTTTATTGAATTTCGCATACTGTTATTACAATTAATAATTGAACTCAGTTCATAAGCCTTATTTTTGTCTATTTCTAATTTATTTTCCGCAGTTATTTTTACATAATCAGTAGTGACATCTTGCGTATTTAATACTTCTCCTTTCAAACAATAGAGAGGATTGTATTTTTCTGTGTCTCTGTCTTTACGCGAAAGATCACATTGCGCTCGAATATTAAGCCAATATTCATCACCTTCTTGAAAAAGATCCCCTGTATATGGTTGTGTTGCCACGTCATCTTTTGAAAATGAAATATAACGTTCTCCTTGAAGCACTTTAACTATCTCTTCTTGATTCACTTCGCTATTAGTACCTTGTGCTGTATCTATATCTTCTTCTGTAGTATCACTACTAGCTAAGATAAAATTTTCATCAAAGTTATATTCTTGAATTCTATTGTTAAGACTTCT
>Ga0116141_10003442_pt1 | contig 13413 bp, 11 predicted proteins | sample AD_UKC097_MetaG_FD_89744 | JGI IMG/M metagenome (GOLD analysis project Ga0116141, IMG submission 89744) | Active sludge microbial communities of municipal wastewater-treating anaerobic digesters from USA - AD_UKC097_MetaG | ecosystem: Engineered > Bioreactor > Anaerobic > Digestate | place: USA... | reverse complement strand
CTGCAGGGCAAGCTCTGGCCAACCGACATTCCCGCTCTTACCGCCAAAGAAACCCGGCGGCTGATCTTTCAGTTTCTCAACAACGACCAGCGCGAACGACTTGAACGCGACCTCGAACTCGATATTTCATACGAGCTCGAAGGCGTGGCGCGTTTCCGCTGCAACATCTTTTTTACCCGTCTTGGCATGGGCGGGGTTTTCCGCGTAATTCCGACCCGCATCAAAACCCTGGCTGAACTGAAACTGCCCGCGATTCTCGGCGACCTTGCCAGACGCAACAAAGGCCTGATTCTGGTTACCGGCCCCACCGGCTCAGGTAAATCGACTACCCTGGCCGCCATGGTAGACCAGGTCAACAACGAACGCCAGGATCACATTCTCACCATCGAAGACCCGATCGAATTCGTTCACCAGCACAAAACCTGCCTGGTTAACCAGCGCGAAATCGGCCCAAATACCAAATCTTTCTCAGCCGCGCTGAGATCGGCACTGCGCGAAGACCCCGATATCATTCTCGTCGGCGAAATGCGCGATTACGAAACCATCTCGCTGGCAGTAACCGCCGCCGAAACCGGCCACCTTGTCTTTGCCACCCTGCACACCCCGTCTGCCGCCCAGTCAGTCGATCGTATCGTCGACGTTTTTCCGGCCCACCAGCAGGATCAGATCAGAACTCAGCTGGCCGACGCCCTGCAGGGCATCATCGCCCAGCAGCTTATTCCGACCATCGATGGCATGAGTCGCGAAGTCGCCCTGGAAATTCTCATCAACACTCCGGCTGTAGCCAACCTGATCCGCGACAATAAAACCTTCCAGCTGCCTTCGATCATGCAGACCAGCAAACAAGCCGGCATGCAGACCATGGATCAGTCACTCATGGACCTGGTCAAACAACGCAAGATCAGCCCCCAGGAAGCCTATCGCCGTGCCTTTGATAAAAAGGCCTTCGAACAGTACAAACCAAGGGAATACTGAACCCCGAACCAGAAAAAAATTCTCAACAAAAGCAGCCCGGCAAATTTTGCCCGGGCTGCTTTGTTTTTGCAGATCCCTGCCAGACAGCGTTGAGCTTCACGCCCGCAGACCAGTTAAAATTTGTCTTGCATGCAGAGAGTGCTTAATGTACACTATTGGCCTGCATTTCAGCATGACCTTATTTTTTGCCGGAGTACCGCCAAGTGAAAGCTCACAGACACATCACCAACCCAGAAATGATTCGCAACGTCGCAATTATCGCCCATGTCGACCACGGAAAAACAACCCTGGTAGACGCCCTGATCAAGCAGTCCGGTCTTTTTCGCGATAACCAGCGCGTCGAAGAATGTTTCATGGACAACAATGCCATCGAAAGAGAGCGCGGTATCACCATTCTGTCAAAGAATCTGTCGCTTGAATTCAACGGTTACCGCATCAACCTCGTCGATACCCCAGGTCACGTCGATTTTGGCGGCGAAGTTGAACGTGTTCTGCGCATGGCAAACGGCTGTCTGCTGCTTGTCGATTCTTTCGAAGGCCCGATGCCGCAAACCCGCTTCGTGCTGAAGAAGGCCCTGGCAGCTGGCCTGCGACCTGTGGTCGTCATCAACAAGATTGACCGACCTGACGCCCGCGTCGAAGCAGTCGAAGACGAAATCCTCGATCTGTTCATCGACGTCGGTGTTGAAGAAAGCATGCTCAACTACCCGGTTCTTTATGCATCCGGCCGCGCCGGCTACGCCGTTCGCAGCATGGAAGACCCAAGAACCGATATCAGACCGCTGCTCGAAGAAATGATCAAGCAGGTGCCACCGCCGTCAGGTGACCTCGATGTGCCAGGCAAAATGATGATCACCAGTCTCGACTATAATGACTATGTCGGCAGAATCGGCATCGGTCGTATGATTGGCGGCGTACTGACCGGCAAATCAGATGTTTACCGCATGCATCCCGGCGAAGTGGCCGAAAAACACAAAATCATGCGCCTCTATTCATTCAGAGGCATTCAGCGTGTTGAAGTCGAAGAAGCCGGCGCCGGCGACATTGTCGCTATCTGCGGCATCGACACCCTTTCGATCGGCGACACAGTCTGCACAGAACTTTGTGAACCTGAACAAATTGTTGCGGTCGACCAGCCGGTAATTTCCATGGCATTCGCCGCAAACACCAGCCCATTTTCAGGCCGTTCCGGCAAGTTCCTGACTTCCCGGCAGATTCGCGCCAGACTTGACCGCGAACTTGAAACCAACGTTGCAATGCGCGTTGAAGATGCAACCGAAGAACGCGATACTTTCCTCGTATCGGGTCGCGGTGAACTGCACCTCGGCATTCTTATCGAAACCATGCGCCGCGAAGGTTATGAACTGCAGGTAAGTAAACCTGCCGCAATCATGAAGCGCGACGAAAGCGGGCAGATGCTTGAACCCGTCGAAGAACTCGCTATCGATATTCCTGACAATTACATGGGCATCGTCATGGAAGTACTCGGGCCACGCCGTGCCATGCTCGAATCATCAAAACGCCTGCTCGACAATTACCTGCGCCTTATCTTCTCGGTGCCGGCACGTGGCCTGCTTGGCTTCAGATCGATGTTTCTCACCATGACCAACGGCACTGGCATCATGAATCAGTGTTTCAGAGCCTATGAGCCATATCGTGGCGATATCCCCGAAAGCCGCAATGGCGTCATGGTCGCCACCGACCCCGGCGTTGCCACCGCCTATGCTATTAAAAACCTCTCTGAACGCGGCACCATGTTCTACGCCCCCGGCGAAGAAATTTACGAAGGCCTGGTAGTCGGTGAACGCCCGCTCAGCGGCGATCTCAAGGTTAACATAGTTAAAAAGCGCCATGTTACCAACCATCGCTCAGCAACCTCCGAAGAACTCGAAAAACTGCCTTCACCGCGCCGCATGACCCTCGATCAGGCCCTTGAATACGTAGCCGACGACGAATGGGTTGAAGTGACTCCCGATGCAATCCGCCTGCGCAAAAAAGGCGAAGCACGCATCGGCCGAAAGTAAGCACATACCCGTTTTGCAATTGTTGAAAAGAGCATTACCGGCGCTGCTGGTGATGCTTTTTCTTTTTACCGCAAATCTGTCCGGCGCTCAATCGAGACTGGCTCAGCTCGCTGCCGCCAACCCGGCCGACCCTGATGTTTTGAACTCTTATGGCATAGAACTGGCCAACAGCGGTGACCTGATGGGTGCCATAGGCGTCTGGCGCCGCGCCCTCGATTTTGACCGCAGCAATGTTCATCTCTACAACAACATCGGCAGCGCACTAAAACGCCTTGGCCAGGACCAGCACGCCTTCGCCTGGTATGCCGCCGCCCTGCAGCTGCAGCCGGTTTACTGGACTTACTATAATATCGCCCTTCTCTATCGTGACCACAACCAGCCGGCAGAGGCCTGCTGGGCACTCGGTGAAGCACTGCGCCTCAACCCGCAGTTTGCCGAGGCAACGAACCTGCTGCAGAGAATCAGGGCCGGCGAGGCCGGCCGCGAGCAGAAAGTCAAAGCTGAAACCGCCACAGTCAAAAAGCCGGTTGCCGGCCCTGAACCAACCGAACTGCCCGGACCTGAAAAAAAGAAACTCCGCGAAACAGTCGTTACCAGCCGGCCTGAAACGACAAAGCCTGCTTCTGCAGGCAGTAATATCGCCCGGAAAACAAAGCCGCAGGTCGACGAAGAACCTCTGAGTATGCCTTCTGGGAGCGGTGGCCAGGTATTTCTCACCTTCGACGGCGGCGCTACTGACGCCGGGTTCGACTCAATTCTCAGCTCGCTTCGCCGTTTCGGGGTTAAATCGACATTTTTTCTTACCGGCAAATTCGCGCAGAATTATCCCGACAAATGCCGGCAACTATTGGTTGAAGGCCATGAAATCGGCAATCACAGCATGAACCACCCGGATATGAAAAATTTCAGCGCCGAAAAAATCGCCGCCGAAATCGAAGCCGCTGAACAGGCCTTCGAAAAAGTGCTTGGCCGGCGTGGCGCACCGTTTTTCCGCTTTCCTTACGGGCATCAGAACAAGCGCGTCGAACAGATTGTAGAAAACCTTGGTTACCGCCCTGTTTACTGGCATATCGACACGATTGACTGGCGCGAAGACCCGGTAGAAACGATTATCAGCCGCGTTAAAAACAAGCTGCGACGCAACTCGGTGATTCTCATGCACCTCGGCAGCAAAAACGGGGCAAAGGCTCTCGACCGGATTCTACAACATGTAATCGCAAGAGGTTATGCGCCAGTCAGACTTTCAGACCTTGACGCCAGTCAGCTGGTTTCGCTGCCCTGAGTATCTGATAGCTTTATAGCCGCATATCAGGATAAAGTCAGTTTAAAATCAGTTGCAGACCTGCATTGAATGGTGCCCACCTATCATTTTCATCAGCTGCTCAGGGGTATCGGCAACCTGAAACAGATTCAGATGCTCGACACGAATGGTTTTCTGTGCAATACCATGCTCGAACAGGGCCAATAACGGCCCGAAAAAATTGTCGATATTCAGCAGAAACATCGGCCGGTCATGCCTGGCAAGCTGTTTCATTGTCAGCAGGTCGAAAAACTCGTCATAAGTTCCGATGCCACCAGGCAGAGCGACAATATAATCAGATTTGTCGAGCATCGCCTGTTTGCGCGGCCTGAGGTCTTCAACAGCCTGCATTTCATCGAGAGCAGGGTGCTGAATTCCTCTATCGATCATATACTGCGGAATTACGCCAATCAGCCGACCACCGGCATTTTTGTGCGAATCGGCGACAATTTTCATTAACCCGCAGGTAGTGCCGCCATAAAGCACCGAAAAATGATTTTCAGCAAGCAGGCGGGCGAATTCAGCCGCACCGCTTTTGATATTTTCGGAGACATCAGAGCTTGAAGAACAGAAAATACAGACAACCGGTTTATTGCTTGTTTGCTTCATAATAGCCAGATTATATCACTTTCCCCCGCAGCTCGTACCGTTAAGCTGTCAGACTTACACGCAGGCGCTCTGCGGGCAGTTGCGTATTGTTGATTTTTCGGGGGCGGCCGCTTATAATTGCCTCTCAAACAGTTTCGCCAATTCTTAAATTTTGTCGTCGACGGGAGAAACAGATGGTAGATCTCGATAAAATCATTTCTTTGTGCAAGCGCCGCGGATTCATCTTTCAGGGAAGCGACCAGTACGGTGGTCTGCAGGGCACCTGGGACTACGGCCCCCTCGGCGTCGAACTGAAGAACAATGTAAAAAAAGCCTGGTGGCGCCGCGTTGTCTATGAACGCGACGACATGGAAGGCCTCGATTGCGCCATTCTGATGAACCGCCTGGTTCTCAAGTATTCAGGTCACGAAGAAACCTTCTCTGACCCGATGGTTGACTGCCGCAAATGCAAAAAGAGATTCAGAGCCGATCAGGTCGATCACAACGAAAAGTGTGCCGAAGGCGACAAGCACGACCTTACCGAACCGCGCCCGTTCAATCTGATGTTCAAAACCACCGTTGGCCCGGTTGCCGAAGAAAATAACATCGCCTACCTGCGCCCCGAAACCGCACAGGGCATTTTCATCAATTTCAAAAACGTTCTCGATTCTACCAACCGCAAACTGCCGTTCGGTATTGCCCAGATCGGCAAGTCATACCGCAATGAAATCACCCCCCGCAATTTCATCTTCAGAGTGCGCGAATTCGAACAGATGGAAATCGAATTTTTCGTAAAACCCGGCACTGACGATGAATGGCACAGCAAATGGGTCGAAGACCGCTTTAACTGGTATGTCGAGCTCGGCATCAAACCCGAGAATCTGCGCAAATACGAACAGAAGCCAGAAGAACTCGCCCACTACGCCAAGGCGACCGTCGACCTGCTCTACCGCTTTTTCCCTGAAAGAGAAGACGAAAACAAGCAGTTCGACGAAGTTGAAGGCATTGCCAACCGCACCGACTTCGACCTTAACTGCCACACCAAGGGCGGTAAGCTCGTACTCGCCGACGGCCGCGAAATACCGAACACCCATGCCGTCAATAAGCTGACCTACTTCGACCACGAAACCAATCAGCACATTCTGCCATACGTCGTCGAGCCTTCAGCCGGCGTCGACCGCGCCACTCTGGCGTTTCTCATGGATTCGTATTTTGAAGAAACCGTTAACGATGGCCAGCGCATCGTTCTCAGACTGCACCCGGAACTGGCCCCGATCAAGGTCGCCGTTCTGCCGCTGAAGAAGAACCACGACGGTATCCGCAACACCGCAATGCAGATCAAGAACACCCTGATGAAAAAGAGCGGCTGGCGCACCGTTTATGATGATACAGCCGGTATCGGCAAGCTCTATCGCCGTCAGGACGAAATCGGCACGCCGTTCTGCGTCACAGTCGACTTCGATACCCTCGAAAACCAGTCGGTTACCGTTCGCGACCGCGACACCATGGCACAGGAACGCGTCAAGATCGACGCCCTGCAGGATTATCTGGCAAAAAAACTTGGAAACTGCCGCTGAAAATAACGGCCGGATCATCAGAGGCGACATGCTGCATGTCGCCTCTTTGCTTACGCCCGAAACCTTCAGGCTGATCTACCTCGACCCGCCTTTTTTAACCGGGCGCGAACAGATCGGAACCGGCGAAGGCATGGCTTATGACGACCGCTGGGAAGGCGAGCTCGACAGCTACCTGCCCTGGCTGCAACAGCGCCTGCAGGCGATTTTTTCGCTGCTATGCGCCGACGGCAGTCTGGTATTGCATCTCGACTACCGTGCAGCCCATTACGCCAGGGTAATGCTCGACGGCATTTTCGGCCGCAGAGGCTTTATCAACGAGATCATCTGGCACTACACCGGCGGTGGCCGTTCAAAAAGCCGATTTTCGTGCAAACACGATACCCTTCTCTGGTATAGTCGCAGCAAAACACCGGTTTTTAACCTTGACGCCGTCAGAGTCCCATATAAACCTACTTCCGGCTATGCAAAAGGCGGCATTGTCGCGGCAAGCGGCCGCAAATATCTGCCAGATCCGCGAGGAACACCAGTTGACGATGTCTGGGATATTCCGATCATCAACCCGATGTCGCATGAAAGGGTTGGCTACCCGACGCAGAAACCGCTCGCACTGCTGCAACGGCTTATCAGCGCCCTCAGCAACCCAGGTGACCTGATCGGCGATTTCTGCTGTGGCAGTGGCACAACTGCGGTCGCCGCCCAAAAGCTCGGGCGCCGCTGGCTGGTCTGCGACGTTTCCGAAGCGGCAGTCAGTTGCGTCAGTCAGCGCCTGCAGAAAGAATGCGGCATAGATATCAGCCCCGAATAATAAAGCCGGATTTCGTCATTCCGGGCGTAGAAACTGAATCAGGAAGCTTAATACGTTTTCCCTGATTAAAGTGTCGGGTGCTTGCAGTTTAACAGACGGCCGGTATATCATTATGGAGCTTGTTTGAGAGAAAACTGTAAGCACATGGAGGAACACATGTCTGACGCCAGAAAAATGATTTTGAATATGCTCGCAGAAGGCAAAATCACGGTTGAAGAATCCGAAAAGCTGCTTGCAGCAATTAACGAAAAAGAAGCGCCCCGCGAAGAAACCAAAGGCGAAACCCGCCAGCAGAATCGCGAGAACGACCAGTATGCAAGAAGTGAAGAAAATTCTGAACGGGGCCGCGAACGCGACGACGACCCGTTCAATCCCTTCCTGAACGCCACCAAACTTGGCTTTGACCTGCGCAATCTTGCTCAGACAGTGCAACAGACAGTGCAGCAGGCCATAAAAAAAGCTGAACCGCGCCGGCGTGAATTCAAAGATAAAATGAAAGAATTCGGCAACTGGATGCAGGAAGTCGTCGGCAGCATGGCCAACGAACTGGGCAATGTCAAAGGCGAGCCATCAGACGGGGTTCCGGTTGATTTTGTCGTTACACCGCCTGAAGGCACTCAGGGCTGCGACACTTTCATAATTGAAAACGTGTTTGGCGAAATCCGCATTCACGAAGGCAGTGAATTTAAAATGCACATCAACGGCCAGGTCAGCAAGGCAACCCTGGGCGAGTATCAGCCGGCGCAGTGGTTCTCGCGCTATGGCATCGAAGTCGACGGTTACAAACTCATCATCGGTTTCGACCGTGCCCAGCCGGTAAAAGCTGCCATCGACATGGAAATCACCCTGCCGGCCGACATGCACATAACCTGTAAAACCGTTTCCGGAGCTGTCAGAATCCGCGGTAACTTCAAAATTGGTGATCTCAACACTGTCAGCGGGAATATTCGTGTTCAGGGCGCCAATCTCAAACAGTCGCGCATCGAAACTGTAAGCGGTGCGGTTCAGATTGAGGGTGGCGAAATCGCAATGGAAATCAAATCGACTTCCGGCGATTTCCTGGTTCGCGACTCGCGCATCGAAGAACTCAGAATCAACTCGGTTTCTGGCGATATCATGCTTACCGAAGGCAGCATTTCTGAAAGCACTAATGTTAAGCTCGTCACCACCTCTGGCGACATCATCGTCGAAAAGATGAGTGGTCCCTGGAAAGTCGTTGAAGCCACTACCCGCAGTGGCGACGTCGTATTAGACTGGAAAGGCGACGCCACACCAATGAACAACCAGGGCACAACTCTCAAATCAGGCAGCAGCGGTGCCGAGTTCAAAGCTGAATCAGTAAGCGGCGACATTCAGTTCACCTGAGACAATTTTCTTTTAAATAACGGCATTTAAACGGAGCATAAACCATGGAACCCCTGCAGATGATCGGTCTGATTCTTATCATCACCGCCCTGTTCGCCATTGGCGGCAAGTTTGTAATTTTCTTCAAAAATCGCGAAATCGCGCTGATCAAAGAAAAATACGAGCAACTGATCGCTTCGAACAAACATGAGTATGAATCGGTCAGAGCCACCCTTTCAGAAGACAGCTTCAAGCAGACCAAGAGGCTCGAAGAGCATTATCTGCGCAAACTCGACGATAAAGACAAAGAAATTCAGGATCTGGTAAACGATCTCGAAGCCCTGCAGAGCTGGAAAAAGGAACTCGAAATCAAATTCGCCAAATACGAAGGCGCGTCGCAGGGCAGCCCGCAGCACCTGATCATGAAGCTTCTCGACCACAATCAGAAGCTGAATCAGGCCCTGAATGCCAAATGGAAAGACATTGAAACGAATCTCAACAACGAACTGACCGCCACCCTCGGCAAAATCAAATCAATGTTTGCCGAAGCTGAAAAGCTGCACCACGACGGCATTGAAATCATTTCTGAATATGAATCTCGACTGCCCGACGATGTTAAGCGCAAAGTTCACGAAGACATGCTCAAGCTCCCCCAGTCGACCGGTCTTTAAGCAATAGTTATTTGTGGCAGACCGATTGTGTGATAGACTCGCAGCATGAGCCTGCTCGATATCACAACCGGCGTCATTCTGCTTTCGGCCCTGGCCGGTATTTTTACCGGTCTCGACAAGCTGGCCGGCACCCTGCTTTTTCTGGCTCTGCTGGTTGGCAGCCAATATTTCAACACTCTCTGCCGGCAGCTGACTGGTGATAATTGCTGGCTGCAGAATCTCCTTATGCGACGAGGTTTCAGCCGCATTCAGACCGGCAAAATCTTGCGCATCACCGGCGCACTGGCGGTTGCAGGTCTTTGCTGTCTGCTGCTTTACCAGATTTACTGGCTTTCGCTCGGTTTCAATCTGACGGTTTACGATTCTTTCAATTTTCGCTTTTTCTACCTGGCAGTTCATCTGCTCCTGGTCTTTTATGCAGTTTTTGCGGTCAGAACTCTGCAGGTACATGAAAACCCGGATACAGCCGCCCGCTGGTATCGGGGACTTGGTTATTTAAGCGGCTATCAGTCGCTCATCTTCGCAGTTTTTCTGCTGACTTCATATCTGCCGGAAGCAGAAAGCGATGTTTTGAATACTTACATTGACTATGGCTTCTTCTCGGTATTTATCAGTATGGCACTGCTGAGCGCCGAAATTTTGACCGCCGCCAGTCGCAGTCTGCGCCAGGCTTTTGCCGGTGACAATCAGACCGAACTGCCGGTTCCGTTTTTCATCAACTTCTTTGCCGCAGAAGACACGGTTAAAAAGAGCCTCATACGCAGCATTGAAACTATTTCGGGAATTGACGTATCACGGTCTGAGATCGTCGCTTTCGGTCTGCGCATCTTCGAACCGGTTCTCATAACTGCCTTTCTTGCCGTCTGGCTCACTTCGGCAATTGTCATCGTTCCGGCCGATCAGCAGGCGATTTTCAGGCATTTCGGCAAAATAGCCGGCAGCAATGCCGCCGGGCCCGGCCTGCATTTCAAGTTGCCATGGCCATTCGCGACCGTTGAGCTGCACCGACCGCACCAGATTCGCACTCTCAATATCGGTTTCGAACCCGACCCGAAACAGAAAAACATCATCTGGGCAAAGTCACATGCAACGAACTATTTTCACCTGATCGTCGGCAACGGTGTCGAAATCATCGCGATCGACTGTCAGATTCTCTTTCGGGTTGACGATCTTTTCAGATACGTCACCAGCATGCAGAACCCAGAAGAATTCATCAGCGCCACCGCCTACCGTCATCTGACCCGTGAAACCGTCTCGGCCGGGTTCGACGAAATCATCACGCGCGACCGCAGAATTCTTGCCGACCAGCTGCGCACAAACATTCAGGCCGAACTCGACACAGTCGGTCTTGGAGCCGCCATCGTCGAAGTGGTGTTTCTCGCCATGCACCCGCCAATCGAAGTTGCCGAAGCATACGAAGATGTCATCAGTGCCCAGACAGACAAATTGACCTACGTATTAAAGGCAAATACCGAAAATACTCACAAAATGTTCATGAGCAAAGCAAATGCCCACAGCAAAGAATTCGAAGCCCGCAGCTACGCGGCCAACACTGTTGCCAAAGCGGTTGGCGACGCTTCTTCGTTTTCAAGCCGCTCCGTCGCCTTTGAAGCCGAACCCGATCTCGAAAAGTTCAGGCTGCGTCTCGACCGCCTGCAGCAGCTTCTGGGCGGCAAACCATTTTACGTTATCGACAAAACTCTCATGCGCAGCAACGACAAGCTGTATCTGAATCTGCAAACATGGTAAAGAAGGTGATTATATGCAATTCTGGCTGAGGCTGCTTCTCGCAATACTGCTTCTGGCCCTCGTTTCTTACAAGGCTTTCATTCTGCCACTTCCTGAAGGCTTCAAAGCCGTGGTTGCCCATCTCGGCAAACCTGACCGCATTATCGAAACCGCGGGCGCACATCTTAAATGGCCATGGCCGGTCGACAACTTCTATCTGTTCGACTGTCGCAACCGCATTTACAACACCCGCTTCACCCAGACCCTGACCCGCGATAAAAAGGCGATAATTCTGCTCACCTACATCGTCTGGCGTATTCAACAGCCCCTCACCTTTCTGCAATCGGTCGGAACCATGGCCAACGCTGAAGACAAAATCGAAGGGCTGGTATCAAGCTCAAAAAATAACGTTCTCGGCAATTACGACCTCGCAAATCTGGTATCTACCGACCCGGCACAGCTCAAACTTGCTGAAATCGAAAATAAAATTCTCGAATCGGTCAGGGAAAAGGCCCGCGAAAGCTTTGGCGTCGAAATCGTCAGTCTCGGCGTCAAGCGTCTTGCTTACCCAGAAAACAATATCAAGGCGATTTTCAGCCAGATGCGTGCTGAAAGGGGTCAGTATGCTGCCAAATACCGCGCCGAAGGCCGCATGGAAGCAGCCATAATTCTCTCAGAAACCGACCTCGAAATTGCCCGTATCAACGCCGAAGCGGTAAAAACCTCGGCCGAAATCAAAGGCAAAGCCGACCGCGAAGCTGCCGAGATTTATGCCGAGGCCCACAAAAAGGGCCGGGAATTTTACAAGTTCAGCCGCTCGCTCGAAGCGCTCGAAAAGATGGTCAATGAAAACGCCGTATTCATTCTGCGCAGCGATCAGGCCCCATTCGATGCCCTAAACGGAAACCCGAGCAATGGCAACTGATAAAACCCGCACAATCAGCCCGCTGATAAAAACCATCGGCGACTTCATGACCATGCTGAAAGTGGTCATGGCGCTGGTTTTTATCGGCTACTGCCTCTCAGGACTGACGCTGATCAAACCCGACGAAATCGGCCTGATTCTCAGAATGGGCAAACTGCATGGCAGCACACCGGTAGACCAGGTTCTCAACCCAGGCTGGGTTCTCGCCCTTCCAAAGCCATTTGACGAAGTGCTGCGAATTCCGGTGAAGCAGATTCAGCAGATAAAAATCAGGGAACTGGCCGCCGTCGAAAAAAAGGAAGAGGCTGACTATCGCACGATTGACCCGCTGAACGAAGGCTACTGCGTCAGCGGCGATGCCAATATTTTTCAGGCCAGCATACTGGTTAAATACCAGATCAGCGACCCAATCAAGGCTGTATTCGGCTTTTCAGCGTCATATAACACCTTCAGCTCGCTCGTGCACGATCTCACGGTCGCAGAAATGACAAGGGTCGCCGCCGGATTCCCGATTGACGGGCTGCTCTCAGAGAGCAAAAAAGAACTGTCAACCCAGGTTAAAGAACGGGTTCAGAACCAGCTCGACAAAATTCAGACCGGTCTATCGGTGGTTTCACTCGAAATCGAAGAAATAGCGCCACCCACCTATCTCAAGAGAGACTTCGAAGAGGTCAACTCGGCCTTTATCAACCGTCACAATTTTATCAACGATGCCCGTAGCCTCAGCGAAGAAAAACTGCCAAAGGCCCGTGGAAACGCCGGCGAAATGGTTAACAAAGCCCGCTCTTATCACCAGACCATTGTTGCCGAGGCAACTGCCAATGCCGGCAGATTCAAGCAAATGCTGACCGCATGGCAGAATAACCCTGACGAGATAAGACTCGAAATGACAGCTAAAGTTCAAAAACTGGTTATCGAAAAAATGCGGCGCATGGTCGTTATTCCTGGTGGCGAAGCTGCCGCTGCCGGTATCAGACTGATGTTCGATACAAGTACCGGTTCTTCGCTTCCGGTTCCGACCAACGTCAACCCCGCTTATGACGAGCTTGCAGAAGAGGAAGAAGAAGATTAAATGACAAACGACCGGCAAGCCACCGTACAAGGCCAGCACTCAGTTGGTCTGAACAGCATTCTCAAGCTTAAACTTGCCAACTCGATCTTTGCGGCAGTCTTTCTGATAACCGGCATCGTGCTTGAAATGCTGCTGCCTGAGCAGAAGCAGACGGCTCAGCTGATCGTGGCCGTTGCCGCGCTGGCCGTTTCCCTGCCGGTCTTCATCAACGGCCTCAAAGGCCTTTTCACCCGTGAACCATGCTTCATGACAGAGCAGCTGGTGAGTCTGGCGATTCTTGCGGCTATGAGCGAAGGTGAATTCGCGGTCGCAACGATTATTCCGATCATTATGGTTTTCGGTCACCTGCTCGAAGAAAAGAGCATCATGGGCATCGAAGAAGCGATCGAGTCGATGCGGCGCCT
>Ga0116141_10003440_pt1 | contig 13419 bp, 9 predicted proteins | sample AD_UKC097_MetaG_FD_89744 | JGI IMG/M metagenome (GOLD analysis project Ga0116141, IMG submission 89744) | Active sludge microbial communities of municipal wastewater-treating anaerobic digesters from USA - AD_UKC097_MetaG | ecosystem: Engineered > Bioreactor > Anaerobic > Digestate | place: USA... | reverse complement strand
TCTCTCTCAAAGGGAACTCTTAAGCAGCTTTTATGGATCGGGGACGGTGACTTAAAAAAAGCCGGAAGAATGCGATTTACACCGCGGGGAGCGAAGGAAGGGCTGGATTTTTTAGAGGCGTTTGTGCCTTATCACCTGGAGAAGGAGCCTCGCAGCCTGAAATTTTTACGTGAAATCCGCCGATAGCAGATATCAAGGAATCGAGATACAAAACCGGGAATTTTCATCGCGCTTCGGAGGAATCGAAATGCGATGGGAAACGGGTTTGATTTTCAGATGAAAATTTTGTGAGTATGCCGCATCATTTCAAACATTGTCCGGAATTTCCGCTGGTGGAGGTTTCCGCTCCATGCAGAATCGACATGGGTGGAACGCTGGATATCAATACCTTTTATTTTCCGCTGCGATACCTGGACCCCTGTACCGCCAACATCGCAATTGAATTGAGAACCCGAGTGCGACTTTTCCCCTACCGTTCGGGTGTTGTAAAGGTTTCTTCCAAAGGGTTTGAGGCCGCGGAATATTCACTGCGGGACGCTCCTTTTAACCATCCGCTGGGCCTTATGTTTGCTATCGCGGCTTATTTCCGGGTGGATGGAGTCCATATCGCCATTGAATCCTCATCGCCGCCGAGAAGCGCTCTGGGTGGATCCTCCGCGGCTGCGGTTGCACTGGTTGCGGCATTTTCGAAGGTTCTGGAGAAAAGAGAAAACATGCCGCCTCTTTCCAGGCGGAAGATCGCCATGCTTGCCCATGATCTGGAGGGGAGTGTGGCGGGCGTGCCCTGCGGGTTGCAGGATCAACTTGCCGCCTCATATGGCGGGGCCCATGCATGGTACTGGCAGAGAAGGTTTGGTGAATCCTCTTTCAGAAAAGAGACCCTTGTCGGAAAACCGTCCTATCGAGAGCTTGAAGAGCATTTGCTGTTGGCTTACTGTGGAATTCCGCATGAGTCAAAAAATATTAACGGCCGATGGGTGCAGCAGTTTATTTCCGGACAAAACCGCGAGCGATGGGTTGAAATCGTCCGATGTACAAAAAATTTTGTTCGTGCCCTGAAAGCGGGTAACTATAAAGAGGCCCGCGGTTTCATGACCAGGGAAGTGGCTGTTCGGCGGGAGATGACACCCGATGTGCTCGATGAGATGGGAGAAAAACTGGTCGATTCCGCTCTTGAAAACAAATGCGGGGCAAGATTTACGGGTGCCGGCGGCGGGGGCTGTATATGGGCGATGGGTGAGACGGCGGATATCGGACGGCTAAAAAATGCTTGGATAAACGTGCTTTCCGGCAGAAAGGAGGCATGTCTGCTGGATGTGAAAATCGATGGCGGAGGGCTGAAGATCTCCTAAAAACCGGACCGGCCGTCGAAATGGCCGCCGCCTGAATATTGGAAGAGACAACATGGCAACGGACAACGAATATAGGATAAGAAAATGAATTTTCAGGACGTGATATTGTCGCTACAGAAATTCTGGTCGCGCAAGGGATGCATTTTAGTTCAACCCTATGATATGGAAGTCGGAGCCGGGACTTTTCATCCGGCTACCCTTTTACGGGCGCTGGGCCCCGAACCATGGAATGTGGCTTATGTGCAGCCTTCCAGGCGGCCGACCGATGGACGCTATGGCGAGAACCCGAACCGGTTGCAGCATTACTATCAGTTTCAGGTCATACTCAAACCCTCTCCCATGGATGTCCAGGAAAAATACCTGCAGAGCTTGAGAATACTTGGCATTGATCCGCTTGATCACGACATCCGATTCGTGGAGGATGATTGGGAATCCCCCACACTCGGTGCCTCCGGTCTCGGATGGGAAGTCTGGCTGGATGGAATGGAAATCACCCAGTTTACTTATTTTCAGCTGGCCGGCAGCATTGAATTGAAACCGGTATCGGTTGAAATTACTTACGGTATGGAACGGATTGCCATGTACCTGCAGGGGATCGATAATGTGTATGATCTGAAATGGAACGACCGGATCAGTTATGGCGACGTTCATCATCAGCAGGAAGTTGAACAATCCATTTACAATTTTGAACAGTCCGATGTAAATACCCTGCTGGATTTTTTCAACCAGTACGAAAGAGAAGCCCATCGGATCATTCAATCGTCCCTGGTTCTTCCGGCCTACGAATTTTGCTTGAAATGTTCACACACGTTCAACCTCCTCGATGCCCGAGGCGCCATCAGCGTTACCGAAAGAACCGGTTATATTACGCGGATCAGAAATCTTGCCAGGAGCTGCGCGGAAGCATATTTGAAGCAAAGAGAAGCAATGGGGTTTCCTATGATTCAAAAATGGAAGTAGCACTTCGTATTTTGGGAACGGTTCGGTTACGGTGTGCGAAGAAGATGATTCCCTTTCGCTGAAAATTTCATTTTGATACTTTGAATTCCTGATTTCCAGCAACGATACAGAGGTAGACATGGATAGCTTATTGGTCGAGATAGGAACGGAGGAGATTCCGGCGGGCTACATTCAGCCGGCATTAAACGCCTTTTCATCATTGCTTACCCAAAGGTTGAGGGAAGCCCGCATTGAACACGGCGAAGCCCGAGTTTATGGGACGCCGCGAAGGCTTGCGGTGGAAGTCGAACAGGTGGCAAAAAGGCAGGAATCCCTGACGGAGGAGGTTATCGGTCCTCCCCAAAGGGTCGGATATGATGAAACCGGTCGTCCCACGATGGCAGCCGAAAAATTTGCCGAGAAGATCGGTATTTCCGTGAACGATTTAAGAATTAAAGAGACCGAAAAAGGGGCGTATCTTTGCGCAATAAAAGCAGAGAAGGGCCTGACCACTAAAGCCCTTCTCCGTGTCATTCTTCCTGAAGTGATTCTGTCGCTATCGTTTCCCAAGACCATGCGGTGGGGTGATTTTGATATTCATTTCGCAAGGCCGATACACTCTGTCGCAGCTCTTTTAGGAAAAAATGTAATTTCGTTTGCTGTAGGAAATATCCGAAGCGGGAGATATGTGTCCGGTCATCGATTTATGAGCCCCGGCAGGATCAAGATTGTCGAGCCGGCTGATTATGTCGAAAGACTGCGCACCGCAAACGTATTCGTTGACATGGAGGAACGGAAGAAGATCATTGAAAAAGATATTTCGAAAGCCGCCCGCAACCTCGGCGGCAGGGTACTTCCGGATAATGAACTCGTTGATATCGTCAACAATCTGGTGGAGTATCCGGCCGTTGCGGCGGGAAAATTTGACGGCAAATTTCTTGAGCTTCCCCGTGAAGTACTGATTACCGCCATGCGTGAACATCAGAAATATTTCGCGGTGATTGATGAAAATGACGATCTGATGCCTTGCTTCATTGCAGTGAACAATACGCTGGCCAATGACATGGCACTTGTGGCAAAGGGGCATGAAAGGGTTTTGAGAGCCCGGTTGGAAGATGCCCGGTTTTTTTATAAAAGCGATCTGGATGAGTCGCTTGAAAGCAGGCTTGAAAAGCTGAAAGGAGTTCTTTTCCAGGCAAGTCTCGGGTCTGTATATGAAAAAGTGATGCGAATCCGGGAGATCGCGGTATTTTTGGCGGAGGCTGTTGAGAAGAATTCCGGTGCCCTGAAACAACAGGTCTCTGAGGCAGCCGGGCTTTGCAAAGCGGATCTTGTCAGTCAGGTTGTAGTTGAGTTTCCGAAACTTCAAGGTGTTATGGGGAGACATTACGCCCTTGCATCCGGTGTACCCGAACCGGTGGCCGTTGCCATCGAGGAACACTACCGGCCCGCCTATTCCGGGGGGCCGCTTCCTGAAACAATTCCCGGTGCGATCCTTGCGATCGCCGATAAAATGGATTCGATTTGCGGATGTTTCAGCGTTGGTTTGATTCCCACGGGAGTTTCGGACCCATATGCTCTTCGGCGCCAGGGAATCGGCATTGTTCAGATCATGCTTGAAAAAGAATTTTCTTTCTCCTTAAACGGTCTCATTGAAAAGAACTTGAAGCTTTTTGGGGAACGAAACGGCCAAAAAATTCAGGAGACGGCCGATAAGGTCCGCGGTTTTTTAAAAAATCGGATGGCTTATCTTCTGGCTGAAGATGGATATTCAAAAGATGCCATCGCAGCGGTAGTTGATGTTTCGGTAGATCATGTCCCCGATGTCTGGAAAAGAGTTCGTGCATTGGAAACGCTTAAATCCGAGCCCGATTTTGAACCGCTGGCGGTTGCCTTCAAACGAGTTGTCAATATTATAAAAAAAGCCGCCCGGTTTCAGGCCGGTGATATCAATGAAAATCTGTTTCAACATGAAAGCGAATCGGTTCTGTACGAAGCCTTTAAGGTAGTCAAAAAGAAAGTGGCCGACGATCTGGAAAAAGGTTTGTTTGACCGGGCCCTTCATGACATCGCATCTTTGCGGAATCCGGTAGATGCTTTTTTCGAGGGGGTCATGGTAATGGCGGAAGATGCGGACTTGCGGCAAAACCGGCTTAACCTGTTAAGCCATGTTTCCGGTTTGTTTGAAGTATTTGCCGATTTTTCGAAAATTTCAACATAGCCGGCATCGGTCTTCGGAACCCCCCTGTGTTCATTGCTTGCACAGACGGCCGAGGCATGTCGATCGCCAAGGAAAAAGCATAGGGTTAAAGGTAAAACCGTATGACCGGTAGTATACCGTTTGCCTTTCGTCTTACACTTTTCACCCTGCCTGAATGGTTGAAAATCAATCATGCCCCTCTGTTCGTATGCCCAGGCGTTTTACACATTTTCCGGCTTGCCTCGCTGAATTGATGAAATTCGGGCGATTGCCCACAGGCGGTTGTTGGTTTTATGCGCCGCCTTTTGATGGCTTGTAATCAACGGGTTAATAACCGGATCGCGATAAGATTTTAGAATCGTCTTTAACAGGGTGTTGAAAAACAAGAATCAGGCCGTCAGGCAAGGCGCGCGGCGAAGCGACAAGCGCAGCATATCAAGCATATGTGAGCATTGGAGAGAGCCGTGCAACGCTGAATGGCGGCCTCAGGCGCAGTTTTTCAACACCCTGTTAAGAAAAATGCCAAGGCCCCGTAAGTGGGTGCACAGGCTTTCATATCAATATACCAATACTCGGGTTGAAGGGATTGCGGAAAAAAATCGAAATGGAGGATCGGATGGCGTTTGAACCGGAAAAAGACAGAATTTTAAAAAAATGGAAATGTGATGAAACCGGACTGATCGTTTCAATCAATCAATATGACAAGGGGCAACCAAAGTTGCAGATCGGGCCGAGGATCCTGAAAAAGCAGGATGGAAGCGACAGGACCCCGGCGAAAGCCGGGCGTCTCAGCATCGAAGATCTGATGTGGTTCTATGATATTATTGATGAAGTAAAAGATGAACTTTCTCGTTTGGCGGGGCCGGAGTGATCCGATACGGCCGGCTTTGCTTGAGGATCGGGCCCGCGAAATCGGTGGGAATACGGAGCGGCATATGAATGAAGCGCCTCAAAGAAAAGGGAATGAAATGAAGCCGGCAAGCCCTGAATCCTCAACGAAGCGCTGCTTAACCCGGGCAGCTCTCAAAAGCGACGCTGTTTCATCGGAACACACCGGTGAGGATGCCATCGTAAATCCGGTAAAAGGGAAAAATAGCCCGGACCTCGCTCCCGCAGCCCTAATGGTGGCAAACGAGTCGGATCTTCTCTGCATTTGCCGCCGAATGGCGCTTGAAGATCCTTGCAGCCTGTTTATGAGCCGGGTATATGGCGGAAATCACCGCTCCGGAAGTATTTCCGTGACCGGGCCGTTTATCGGCGCGCCGTATGCGGCTATGCTTCTCGAAACGCTGGTTGCCTGGGGGGTAAGAAAAGTATTATTCTTCGGTTGGTGCGGATCAATCTCTCGCGAGGTCGAGATCGGAGATATGATTGTTCCGGCTTTCGCGATGATTGATGAAGGCACATCGATTCATTACCAAAAAATCAGACAGGCCGAGGTCTGGGCGACAAATCACGTCAATGAAAAGACCAGGGAAGCTTTGAGAAGGCGGGGGTTTTCCTTCCATGAGGGGGCGGTTTGGTCTACCGACGCTATTTTCAGAGAGACCCGTGAAAAAGTCGAGCATTTCCAGCAAAAAAATGTTCTGGCGGTTGAGATGGAACTTTCCGCCCTTTACAGCGTCGGGCGATTCCGCGGTATTGATATCGGCGCAATTCTTGTGGTTTCGGATGAACTTTCAACATTTAAATGGCGACACGGCTTCAGGGATGAACGGTTTAAAAAAAGCCGCCAGGCTGTATGCGAGGTGATCAACGATTTATGCAAGGAACTGTAGATCCCGTTCTGCTGAAAAAAATTGAGGCTTTAAGGAAATCGCTCCACTATCATAATTACCGGTACTATGTTCTGGACGATCCGGAAATATCGGATGCCGAATATGATCGGATGATGCAGGAACTGATTCAACTGGAGACCTCCTACCCGGAACTTTCAAGCCCGGATTCCCCATCTGTCCGAGTGGGTGCGCCTCCCCTCGATAAATTTGAAACCGCCGTTCATTCGCTTCCCATGCTGAGCCTGGATAACGCATTCGGAAATTCGGACGTCCTGGATTTCGACCGCCGAATCAAACGATTTCTGAATACCGGGGAGAATATCATATATACCGCCGAACCGAAAATGGACGGAGTGGCGGTTGAAATCATTTATAAAAACGGTAAGCTGGTTTTGGCTACCACACGGGGAGACGGGATCCGGGGCGAAGTCATAACATCCAATATAAAAACGATACGTTCGGTGCCTCTGGTCCTTCGGGAGGAAAAGAACGAGAAGATCCCATCGCTTCTTGAGATCCGGGGTGAAGTATTTATCAGCCTGGATGGATTTAAACGTTTAAACCGGGATCGTCTGGCCGGCAATCTGATGCCGTTTGCCAATCCGAGAAACGCGGCCGCGGGATCACTGCGACAGCTCGATTCCAAGGTAACCGCAAAACGCCCCCTGGAAATATTTTTTTATGGAGTGGGAAACCTTACGGATGTGGAGGTTCCGTCTCACTGGGATCTGTTGTGTTTATTGAAAGAAATGGGGTTTCGGATTAACCCGCTGATCCGACCGAAGATCACCATTGAAGAAGTCTTGGATTTTTATAAAGAACTGAGCGAAAAGCGGAATCAATTGGATTATGATATTGATGGAATGGTGATCAAAGTGGATGATCTTTCGATGCAGAAACGCCTGGGCGCTACATCCCGTAGCCCCAGATGGGCGATTGCCTATAAGTTCGAAGCACTTCAGGAAACAACCCGTGTCCTGAATATTGAAGTGCAGGTCGGCCGTACCGGCACGTTGACACCGGTCGCTCATCTTGCTCCCGTGATTGTGGGAGGGGTTACCGTCAGTCGCGCAACACTTCACAACGAAGATGAAATTGAAAGAAAAGATGTAAGAATCGGCGATTCGGTCCTGGTCCAGCGGGCCGGTGACGTAATTCCGGAAGTAGTGAAGGTTATCGAGTCAAAGCGAACCGGAAAAGAAAAAAAATTTACCATGCCGCACCGTTGCCCGGTTTGCAATTCCGGGGTTGTTCGACTGGAGGGGGAGGCTGCCACTCGATGCATCAATACCAATTGCCCGGCGCAGATTAAGGAAGGGATAAAACATTTTGCATCAAAAGGAGGATTCGACATCGACGGCCTCGGAGATAAACTGGTAAGTCAACTGGTGGATAAAGGACTGCTGGTTTCCTATGCGGATATATTTCATTTAAGCATGGAAGCGATTGAAAGCATGGAACGCATGGGGGCCAAGTCCGCCGAAAACCTCCTTCTCGCAATTGAAAAGAGCAAAAAAATTTCCTTTGAAAAGTTTCTTTATGCGATCGGCATCCGGTATGTAGGAGAACACGTTGCCGGTATCCTTGCGAACGAATTTCAAACCTTGGATCGCCTGATGCAGGCATCCCGGGAAGATATCGAAGCCGTTGAAGGATTGGGACCCGTTGTTGCCGAGAGCATCGTAAGATTTTTCCAGCAGAAGGAAAACCGTGATACGATTGATCGTATACTTGACAGTGGGGTAAAAATTATTTCGAAAGGTCCGCGAAAAAGCGGTAAACTCCGCGGTAAGATTTTTGTCCTGACCGGTACGCTTGAAACCATGACTAGATCCGAAGCGAAAGAAATGATCGAATCCTCCGGAGGAAAGGTAAGCACTACGGTCAGCCGCAATACCGACTATGTTGTCGCAGGCGGATTGCCGGGATCCAAACTGGACCGGGCAAAAAACTTGAATATTGAAATCATCGATGAAGCGGCTTTGAAGAGAATGCTATCGTCCGGGCAATGATCCGTAGTGGTTTCAAAATCTGCCTTTAGCCCCGAGCTCTGTGGCGGTGCCAGGCGTTCCGGTTTACAAATACGAAATATGTCCCTTAAAAAAGGGAAGCAAAGATTGAACCCGATACCACGAGGCGGATATGGAAAATATTGTCAGAGCAAGGGTCGTAGTAACCGGCAGGGTCCAAGGCGTTTTTTTCAGAATGGAAACCAAACGAACCGCCGACCGGTGGGGTGTGGCGGGATGGGTTAAAAACAGAAGGGATGGCGCAGTTGAGGCTGTATTCGAGGGCGAAAAAAAGAACGTTCTCGCAATTGTCGAGTGGTGTAAGACCGGACCGCCTCACTCAAAAGTTGAAGATATCGATATCAAATGGGAAGACGCTACGGAAGGATTGGAAGGGTTTTACATCAAATACTGAACCTGGGCGACTTATCGAGTGATTTCTTCCGCAATAAGCCGCCCCCGATATGTTTTCACCCTTATATGGATTCTTTGAATTTCTTCCCGGCCTTGAATTTTATCACATTCGTTGCCTTGATTTTAATCGGTTCGCCTGTCTGCGGATTACGTCCTTTTCGAGCTTTACGCCGGATTTTTGAAAAAGTCCCGAATCCGACCAGGGTAACCTTTCCGTCTTTTTTCTTCAACGCCTTCTGCACGCCGTCCATGAAAGAATCCAGAGCAGCCGCAGCCGCAACCTTTGAAATCTCAGCTTCTTTCGCCATTTTTTCTACCAATTCTGCTTTTGTCATAATGGATCCTCCTTTTTTATTAGTATTAAATTCATAGTTTTTAGGAGTCCATACAGCAGGTTATTTTTCATGTCAACATAAATCATTGTTCCATAAGACTTTTTTGCCCATATAGGATGGCAACTCCATTTGCGAGCGGGTCTTTGAAGAGTCATTTGCCAAGATAACGGACTATCATGGGTAAATCGGGTTGCATTCCGATACAAAACACTAGAAGAGCGCATTTACGAATTGTGTCGGGTCAAAATCCTGAAGATCTTCAATTTTTTCTCCGATTCCGATGTACCTCAACGGAATTTTCATATGGCTGCAGATGCTGATCACAATCCCTCCCTTGGCGGTTCCATCGAGTTTTGTGAGGGCGATTCCGGTAACTCCGATCGCCTCATGGAAAAGTTTGGCCTGGGAGAGAGCATTTTGACCCGTTGTAGCATCGAGAACCAGGAGAATTTCGTGAGGGGCATCCGGGAGCTTTTTTGAAATCGCCCGTTTGATTTTTTTTAATTCTTCCATCAGGTTTACTTTCGTATGTAACCTTCCGGCAGTATCTACCAAAACGATATCCGTACCCCTTGCGATGGCGGCTTCAATGCCGTCGTATGCCACGGCGGCCGGATCCGTTCTCTCGCCGTGTGTCACGATTTCCGCTCCCGCTCGGTCCGCCCATATCCGGAGTTGATCGATTGCCGCGGCTCGAAAGGTGTCCGCCGCTGCAATCAGAACTTTTTTGCCTTCAAGCACCGATCTCGCCGCCAGTTTTCCAATGGTGGTGGTTTTTCCGACACCGTTTACACCTAAGACCATAATGACATGAGGTTTTGTCCCATGTTCCTCGACCGGGGAGGAGGAAGCGTCAAGAATGGATAGTATTTCTTCTTTGAGTGCTTCCTTGAGCTGCTCAATGCCGGATATTTTAGAGGCTTTTTTAGAAATACGCCGCATCAACTCCATCGAGGTCTGAACGCCGATATCGGAAGTTATCAAATGCTCTTCCAGTTCCTCCAGCAAATCGTTGTTTATTTCTCTTTTCCCCGTAAAAATCGAGTCCAGACCGTTGGTGAACGTTTTTCGGGTTCTGGACAGGCGATCTTGCAACCGTTGAAAAAAACCGGTTGTTTTTTCCGGATCCGTTCCATCGCCTTCCTTCCCGGAGCGGACCGGACACCCCTTTTCTTTTTCAGGATTTTCTTTTCTGAACCAGCCGAATGCCATAAATATGCCTTACCCTTCCCCCTGTTCCAGATTCACGGAAACAACCTTGGAAATCCCCTTTTTTTCCATGGTGATCCCGAAGAGGGTATCCGCGAATCCCATAGACCTTTTGTTGTGAGTAATCATGATGAGCTGGGATTGTTTTCCGATCATTTTCAGCAGATTGTTAAAGCGAAAAACGTTCGCCTCGTCCAGCGCCGCGTCGATTTCATCCATGATACAGAAGGATGTCGGTTTAATTAAAAATATGGAGAACACAAAGGCGATCGCGGCAAGTGCTTTTTCTCCTCCGGAGAGGAGGCTCATTCGCGTCAGCTTCTTGCCCGGAGGATGAATCATAAATTCCACCCCGGTTTCCTGAAGATTTTCCGGTTCCGTTAGAGCAAGTTTTGCCGAACCCCCTTCGAAAAGGAGAGGAAAAACTTCTTTTATTTTTTCATTAACCGCATCGAATGTTTTCACGAATTTTTCTTGCGTAATTTTGTTTATTTTTTTTATTACTTTATGGAGATCATCGACGGCTTTGATAAGATCGTTGCGTTGCGTTTCAAGGAAATCAAAACGGGTTTGTAGTTGTTCATATTCCTTTATTGCCCCCAGATTGACATCTTTGAATTTTTCAATTTTTGACCGACACCGGCCAAGCTCGTCTTCCATTGTTTCGATGGAAGTTTCCTTCGAAAGGTTCGGTCCGGTTGTTGATTTGCGAAACTCTGATTTGAATTCCGAAAGCCGGTGGTGGTATTGTTCTTCCACCCGATTTTCAATATTTTCCCGCTTCATGTTCAGTTGGGATTGTTCAAGTTCGAGAATTCGCATTTTTTGCAGCGTCTTTTCCCGTTCGTTTTGAAGGTCCGATTTCACCATGTCGCTTTTTTTCAATTCCGCTTCGATCGCGTGGCAGGCTGCTTCGTTTCTTTCAAGCTCTTGTTCAAGATGCTTAATTTCATCATACCCGCTGGAAAGCGTTTGCTCATATTCCGCTATTTTTTGCTTCGTAAGGACGCTTTTTTGATTTTTCTGCAGTATATCCTGAAGAATCCCTTGGAGCCTTTTCCCGGCATCGTTACGGAATTCTTCGAGTCGTCTCAATGTATGGTTGCTGTGTTCCAGCTTGGCATGTAAAGCGGTCAGTCGGAGTTTAAGATCAACGGTCTTCTGATTAAAATTTTCCAATTCCGCCGATACGGCGCGGATTGCTTCCGACATTTTCGCAACCGAATCTTTTGAAGCTTGAATCTCGGTTTCCGTATCGGCTAATGCCCTGTCATACTTGGTGATTTCCTCGTCAAGATCCATTTCTTCGCCCAGCAGTCGTTCCTGTTCCAGGGATGCGATTTCGAAATGACGCCGTGCGTTTTTCAGGTTTTCGGTTGCCTTGTAAAATGATTTTTCGGCTTCGATCGCATTCTGCGTGGTCCGGTTGCGATGCTCGATCTGCTTTTGAAGGTCGGTTTCAATATCACGAACCTCCATCTCCATTTGCTTCTGGTCATGGCGAACGCTTTCAATTTTTTGGTTGAGCAAATGGATCTGGCGATCCAGTTTTTTCAGTTCCTGTTTCTTTGAAAGAATACCGGACAAAGTTTCCCTGCCGCCTCCAACCATGATCCCCTGGCAGGATAGGATGTGGCCTTCTTTTGTAACGATGGTTTGATTCACGCCGTTTTGGTTGTAAACATTTTTCGCCTTTTCGATATTTTCCGCGAGGGCGACATGTCCCAGAAGCGCTTCTGCAACGGCTTCAAAACCCGGTTTTACCGAGACATGATTTAAAAGCCGGGTTGAAGGATCGGGTTTTTTCCTTCCGTCGAATTCCAGGTTTTTGATCGATGAAACGGGAATAAAACCGCTGCGGCCTGCCTCTTTCTCTTGAAGATAACGGATGGAATTCAGGCCGGTATCCTGATCCTTGATCAAAATGTACTGCAAGGATTCGCCAAGTACCGCTTCTACCGCAGTTTCAAATGTCGGCCTTGGTTCAATCACATCCGCCATCAATCCGATAATACCGTCATGTATCCAGTCCGGGAGATCGCCGTCCGAATTTTCGGAAGATTCGTTTTCTTTCCTTTTTTTCATTAAGAGTTTGACACCGTCTTTGTACCATTCAAAGTTGTCTTCCATTTTTTTCAAGGCGGCGTATTTGGACCGGGCCTTGTTTCTTTGAAGTTCCAGGGTCTGAGCGATCTTTACCTGCCTGCCGAGCGCCTTGCTTTTTTTCTCCAGATGGGTTCCGGTGATGTCGATCCGCCGGTTTAGATCATCCGCCTGTTCTTTGAATGAATGAAGCTGATTCCGGGCTTCCGTTTCTTGCGCTTCGCACGCTCTCACATTTTTGCTTGCCATGGCTTGTTCTTCATCAATTCTTTTCAGGCGTCTTTTTAAACTCTCCTTGTTGTTTGCGGTATTTTGATAAATATTTTTGTAACGCGCTTCCTGGGCCACTCGGTTCATCAGCGTGGCTTTTTCATTTTCAAGATTTTGGTTCAGTTCAACCAATTGGTCTTTGATGCCCTGTGAAGCCGACTGCTCCCGGTCGAAATTCGTCGTTACCTCTTCTGCCTGTGCCTTCAAAATGATGTTCCGGTTTTCACACTCGGAAATTTCTTTTTCGATATCTTTCTTTTTCCCATCAAGCTCTGTTTTTCCCGATTCAAGATTTAATATTTCACCATCCAACCTTGACAGATCCTTACGGAGATGGTCGAGATCGTTCTCCATCCTGTCGATATTCCGCTGGATCTGGTATTTCTCAGTCTTTTGCTTTGTGATTTCCTGATTTTTCTGGGTGTACTTCAGCTTGATCTCCTCAACGGCGGCATCCAGTTTTTTCATTTCTGAAATATGCCCGATGTCTTTATCCTTAAGACTTTCCAGCAGCGCGTGGCTTTGATCGATCCGGCGGGTATAATCCTCATGATATTGAACGGCCAGGCAAATATCGAGTTCCTTGATACGGTCCTGAAGGCTTTTGAAGATCCCGGCTTTTTTGGCCTGGCGTTTAAGCCCCGTCATTTGGCGACGCAATTCTTCCAAAATGTCGTTTAAGCGCAGAAGGTTCTGGTTCGTGGCCTGGACTTTTTGTACCGCCTCTTTTTTACGGATCTTATATCGGGTAATTCCGGCAGCTTCTTCCAGAAAAAACCTTCTTTCTTCCGGACCGGCGTCGATCATTGT
>Ga0116141_10003437_pt1 | contig 13426 bp, 19 predicted proteins | sample AD_UKC097_MetaG_FD_89744 | JGI IMG/M metagenome (GOLD analysis project Ga0116141, IMG submission 89744) | Active sludge microbial communities of municipal wastewater-treating anaerobic digesters from USA - AD_UKC097_MetaG | ecosystem: Engineered > Bioreactor > Anaerobic > Digestate | place: USA... | reverse complement strand
GGGTTTGGGTTGGAAATACTTCTGGATCCAATGGAGAAATAATTGGATTTGTGTCTGCGGAGCTTTTATCTTCTTCTCCACGGAGATACAGATTAACAAATTTGCTTCGTGGATTGAGGGCAACTGAACACTATATATCAACGCATGTTGCAAATGAGCGTTTTGTATTCTTGACGAATCAAGAAATAAAATCAATAAATTATGGATATTCTGACCGTGGATTCTCGCGCAGATATAAAGCTGTTCCAACTTATTTCGCTGAGGAATACATAACTGATTACATAACTTTCAATAACACTTGTGAAAGAGCAAGGTGCAGAGCACCAATTAATGCAAAAGGAGAAAGGGATTCATCAAATAATTTAACAATATCATGGATTAGAAGAACAAGATTATTCCCACCTGGATTGGGCAATGGCGCAGTTCCACTTGATGAGCCAACAGAAAGTTATCAAGTTGATGTATATAATCCAGCTGGTAATACTGTTATGCGAACTTTATCTGTTACAGGTTCAAAAACTGTGACTTATACAGCAGCAGAACAAACAGCTGATGGATACACTCCTGGTAATAATGTGATAATACGAATTTTTCAAATTTCAGCAACCATTGGCAGAGGCAGATCAGGAGTTTATGTAATATGAGCACACCAGATTATGGAATACCGCTTTTAGCGCAGCAACAAGAAACTCCAGAAGTTACATTAAATGAAGCAATTTTTGCTTTACAATTACTATCTGGAATTGGAGTCATCACTGTAACAAATACACCTCCTGTTTCTCCAACAGAAGGTGATGCTTATGTAGTTGGAACTTCCCCAACTGGTGCTTGGGCAGGAAGGGCAAATTGTATAGCAGGTAGATATAATGGAGGTTGGATTTTTGTTCCAGGAAGAACTGTATCAGGTACGATAATAACACCAGGAGCAAGGCATGAAGGGATGAGTGCATGGCGTATGGATACAAACGTTTTAATACGCTGGAACGGCTCATCTTGGGCCTGATGGAGTTTGTGTGGACTATCAAGTATTATTCAACATAACTATTGGAATAATAGGGACAATTGGAGGTTGGTTTCTTCATACTTTTTATGGATCAATCCGTGAGTTGCAAAAGGCTGATTTTAGATTGAATGAAGAAATACACAAAGTGTCCTTGTTAATCGCTGATGATTATGCAAAGCAGTCAGATTTGGAAAAATTTGAAACTGCTATTTTGGGTAAGATTCAGTTGCTTGATGAGAAAATAGATAAAAGAATGGAAAAGATGGAAGAGAAATTAGAATACAGATTAGATAATGGAGTACACAGAAATGAGCAATAAATTGAAATCCGTGTTGAATCTTTTCAATTATGGGCAATCAGTTGCTAATCCAGAAGCGTGGAAGAAGGGACAAATAACTACGAACGCTCTTGTTGGTTTCATTTGGGCGATTTTTGAGGTATCTGTTGCTTATGGGTATCAAATCCCTTTATCTGTTGATCAAGACATTGTGAATGGCTCTGCTGTTGCGATTTTAGCAGTATCAAATTGGGTCTTCACAATTGTTAGCTCAGATAAAATAGGAATTGGTAAAAAATAACTTTCTATGCTTAGGTTTTAGCCTATCGGGTATCCCTTTAGGCTAAAACTATAAGCGTACGCCGCCGATAAAGGGGAAGAAAATGCCAAAAAGACTGAAGACAGAATATATTGTTGTTCATTGCAGTGCAAATGGTCCAGATTCGCAAATTGGTGCAAAAGAAATTGACGCACAGCACAGAAAACAAGGATGGGCAAAAATTGGATATCACAAAGTAATTAAAAGGGATGGAATTATTGAACAAGGAAGGGAAGATGATGAGGTTGGCGCGCACGCCCACGGCTACAATGCAGTAAGTTTTGGAATTTGTTTAATTGGTGGAATTACAAAAACTGGTAAACCAGAAAATAATTTCTCAATTGCTCAATTTGAATCTCTTGCAAAATTGTTAGAAGAATATTCTGCAAAATATCCAGATTCAAAAATTTTGGGCCACAGAGATTTACCAAAAGTCCAAAAGAGTTGCCCATGTTTTGATGTAAAAAGCTGGTGGGAATCCTATAATAAGCATTGATTTATAAGACTATAAATAGGCTATTTATTAACCTATAAGGAGGCTATATAATCGCGTAGGAGGGCTTTAAGAGAAAGGGGTATAGTAGGGTATAGGGGCAGGGTAGAAACCCCTTCAGAGCGGGAATGGGCGCCTCTGAAGGGGAGTAGGGGAAAGGGGTATAGAAGGGAGTAGCCTATTCCTGAGCGGTATCCCTAAAGGCTATCGCTACCGGGTGGAAGGGCTTCTTGTCGTTCGTCCATTCAAAAAATTCAATTTTGCAATAGCGCCCAATATAATCATCTCTGTCCAAATAAATTTCTGTTTTCTCTTCTATTGATCCAGGCGCAGAAACAGAAAACTTTTTCCCATCTTTTGTAACACAATCCAATATTGCCCAGCCATGTACTGATGGAACAATATCAACAACTAGGAATTCACCATCCATCGCTTTTTTCATTTTGATCAAACTACTTGATCTTTTACCATCCTGGTATTTTGTTTTGAAGTCTCGCAACATGGCACCTTCGTATCCATCATTCATGAACACATCACGGTACCAAATTGCTTCTTGTTCTGATCTTGTCGTAAATGTTGGTACTTGAACCAAAATTCCATCTTTGTTACTTTCTTTGATATTTTCAAATATGTTCTTGATACATTCATTTCTCAATGAGAAACCATAATCATCCATAATATCATAAACATGATATGTAATTTTCAAAGTGTTTGGTTGAAATCTTTTTACCCAGCTGTTAATTGTTTGCAACTTAGCTCCATGGCAATACAATTCTCCATCAAGAGTAAAATCTCCAGGTATTTTTGAAACAATATCAGTAATATGCTTCAAAGTTGTAAATTCAATTCCTTGTCTGCTATAGGCAGTTATTTCTCCATCATTTTTATTTATCAAGCATCGTTCACCATTCAATTTTGGTTGAATGCACATTCCTGCTTGCCAGTTTATTTTATCTGCCATGCCATTATATTTTTTGGCAAGCATTGGTCTTTTTAAACCAAGCAGATTAACACGCTTGTTGTTTTCTGCGTCTCGAATATTATCAACATATCCACTTTTCTTCTTATTGTGGATTCTGGAATTGATTCTTGAAAGAATTTGCTCTTCCAAATTTCTGCTTTGTAATCCTTCATAAACCCATTCAACTTCTTCTTGATACTCACCACTAACAACACCAAATATGAATTTTATTTGGCCAACTTCTTCCCCTTTTATATCTATTGTGTATCCAGTTATTGACCAAGACCTGATTGCACCTTTGCTATCTTTTGCATAAAAAGAAGTCAAAGGGAATATTGTTCTAATCTTTTTCGTTTTATTTTCTTCCATTTTACACCTCAAAGATTTTTCAGATCAAAAATTTGCTCAATCAAGATAACGCGCCAACCTTCGTTTACCTTGCCTTTTATAATAACCCAACTCTCATCTTCAATTAAAGTCTCAGACAAAACTTGGCCATTTAATCTCTCAAAATTTGTTCTGCTAATTGAACAGTGAATTTGGCCAGTATCATCTTCGACTAAAAGTTTGAAAGTCTTGCTGTCTTTTTCATAGCGCTTTCCTCCACGCTTCATCAACTCGTTGTATTCATTGAGATCGCGCAAGTCTTTACGCTTTACTTTTCCAATTACAACGTAGGTTCCAGCACCTTTTATATCTCCAATCAAACTTGGTGGGAATGCAAGTCCATACTCTCTTGGATTTTGGTAAATATCACCCCACTTATCCCTACACGGATATAATGTATCATATGGAGTTTTTGGTTCCATCAACGCACGAACCATACTTGGAGTCCATTTTTTCTGACCATTCCTGCAAGCAATCATTTCCTTCGCTTTCTTTTCTCCAACTCCAATAACATTCATCAATCCACCAACTAATTTTCCATTTTTTACTGACCAATCAATTTCTGATTCATCAGCGTCAACTGGAACATATTCAATACCTTCATTCTCATAAGCATCGCGCAAAATTTTCAAAGTGGCATCTTCTGATTTAGAATGTCGCAAATTGGCCACAGTAAATTCAAGAGGGAAATTCGCTTTCATATAAGCGCACCAATATGAAATGTATCCATAGCTTACTGTATGTGATTTATTCATACCCCAGCTACCAAACGTCATCATGTTTTCCCAAACTTCAGTTGCCTCTTCTTCTGGAAGACCATTTTCCAAAGCACCTTTCATAAATTTGCTGCGATATGAATCAAAGAATTCCTTTCCAAGAGTCTTGGAAGCGGCTTTTCTTATTTCAGAAACATCCTCCCAACTCATCTTGCCAAGATCACGGCAAATGTTCATCAATTGTTCTTGATAAACAATTACTCCATAAGTCTCTTTGGTATTCTCAATATAAATTGGACTATTGCTGATGTAAACAGTTTCTTGTCTTCCAGTTCTGCGCTCCACAAAACTATTTGCACCACCAGAGTGCAATGGGCCTGGTCTAGCAAGAGCAGTAATAACAACAATGTCATTAAAATTTTCAACACCCATCGCTTCACAAAGCATTCGCATTGCACCACCCTCAAATTGGAATATTCCATTGAGGCGCATTTTGTGAAATATTGCGTATGCTTTTGGATTATCTAAAGGCAATTTGTAATAATCTTTATAATCCATGCCAATCAATGCTGCGCATTCTTGCAAAATTGAAAGCGTGCGCAAGCCAAGAGCGTCAATTTTCAAAAGGTTCAGATATTCTGCACCTTTCTTGTCCATCATAATGGAGCCTTCACGAGAATTGATAGCACCATATTTACAAAGATCATCATTACAAACAATAATTCCAGCAGCATGTTTGCCTGCATGGGTTGCGTGGTTCTGGACTTTCTCTGCGAAACGCAATGATGGATATTTATACAACATATCCTTGCCAACATCAGTAGTCATCAAAGTATCAGACACTGCCATTTTTGCGCGCGCATCACCACCAGAGCGATCAACAATTGAGTCTTTCAGAATATCCATTTCATACCGTGGAATTCTGAGAGCGATGCCAACCTCTTCCAGAGCAGATTTGGCTGCGAACTTGTTGATGTTTGAAATATGGCAAACGTTTTCTTTCCCGTATGTTTTGAAGGTATCCTTGATTACAGATTCCCTTCCATCATCAGGAAAGTCAATGTCGATATCTGGCAAATCCTCACGGTTGATATCAATAAATCGCTCAAATATCAAATCAAATTTCAATGGATCAATTTCTGTTATTCCAAGAAGATAGCAAACTAAACTACCAGCAGAAGAACCACGCGATGGTCCAACAAGCATCGTCTTTTTTGCTTTTTGTATCATATCAGATACAATCATGAAATAATCAACATAATCCTTTTTTATTATCAATTCGATTTCTCGCTCAAAGCGATCTTTGTATTGTCCTTCGCTTACAATATCAATGCCTTTTTTCTTGGCATTGATTTTACATTCTGCGATGATATTTTTTGAGCCTTTGTACTTCACCATGCTCGCTTTTGGCAAAACAACATTGCACTGCTCAGCGATCTTATATGTATTTTCAATCGCTTCTTCATTCTTGTAAATTCGGTGAAATTCTTCCGTGGTGAGGATGTGCTGGAACGCGCGCTTTGTATCAAATTTATATTGGTACTCATCACCGCGCTTTGTTGCGCCTGCCATAAGCTGATAGATTTTTCTATCATCAGGAGTTATGAAGAAATTGTTGTTGATATAAACGCGAGGTATGTGCGAATAGGCACGATTATCCAATATATATTTTGGTGTATTTGGAGAAAGTGAAATATAATCAAGACGCAAATTCATATTTTCTGCGTAATCAGATATCACTATCACATCTTGAGACAAATCTGATAAATCTGACCAGAAAATCATAGGCTTGTAATAGAAATTTTCCCAAGCCTGAGTAACCAACTTATTTATTTCAAAAAGTCCATCGTTATTGCGGGCTATAAACGTATAGAACGGCCCGGCGGCTCCCCTTACTTTCTTTAAAGCGTCGTCTATAACCTCTAGGCGCACACCAAAGATTGGTTTAATACCTTTTTTCTTGCATTCCTTCTCAAGAAGAACATGAGCGAATGTATTATTGATATCAGCGACTCCAATATACTTTGTTTGTGCAGTCGCAACAATATCTTCAATCTTTCCATAAGTCTGGCGAAATGAGTATTCAGTTCTGAGTGCCAAGTCAACAATTGGTTTCATTCTGTTTCTACTCCACGGCGGCATTTTATGCCATAATAATTATTGGCGAAATCAAATCCAATTAATTCAATTTTTCCTTCTTGAACTAATTGCTCACAGATTTTTCTTTCGCCATCTTTTGCCCAATCAAGTTTGCTAACAGCGTATCCATCTTCCGATTCGCATTCAATTAAGATGAGCTCAACAATCTCATCCATTTTTGTTTGTTCTTTTGTCTTTTGTGGTTTTAATTTCTTCTCTTCTTCCACAATCTTTTCCAACTCATCTTGGAGAATAGGTTCACCAAGCATATCATCAATGACGCCTTTTTCATCATAAACAACAACAACATCACAAAGACGATTTGGAGTTATTGCATTTGTTCTGAAATTCAACTTGCGATTTTTTGGATCATTTTTGTATTCTATTCCAATTGCTTTGAGCAAGTGCATCATTTCTGATATTTTCATTGCTTTGAACCTCTTTTTATTTTTATCATTATTTCCAATTCAACAACACCTTCTGAATCTGGTTTTATTTTCTGCAAAATATTGACCAATTCATCATCAACAGTGCCTTCTTCTTTTTCATAACTTTGATCTTCTTTCACACCTGTGAATTTAATGCTTCCAATATTGATGTAATCAACAAGCAAATCTTCACCAGGTAGATGACCATGTTGCATATAAAAGAATGCAGCATCCCTTGATTCAAACCATTTATTTGAGGCAACATGCCAAGTTGAATCAGTTTTCAAAGCGCCGCATTCATTGCAGCGAATTACATCATAGCCAACATGAAGACTATTTTCATGTTTGCATTCTTTAAATTTCTTCATCTTCTAATCCTTTTAATCTACACATGTAATTTATTAGGCATCTTACAGCAGATACCGCGCTTTCGTATTCCATAACACATTCAAGCCAATCATATTCATGTGGTGAATATGTTACAAATTTTACAGTTATGTCAATTGGCTTTGTCATAGCAATCCGCGTTTTTTCATTCCAACAATGCACTCAACCATTGCAAGAACATCAACTTTAGCACGATGCCCAAATGGCATTTCTCTTCCAGTTATTTCTTTGTAAAGCTGACCAAGTTTGAGGCGTTTATTTGCTATGGGCATCGCAGCCTCCACGGTACAAATTTGATTAGCTGGCCATGGGAATCTGTAATCCAAATCAAATTTTCGCAACTCACAAGACAGAACGCCAATTTCATAACTGCAATTATGGGCAAAGAAAATTCTTTCACCCAAAAAGAAATCAACGAGATCATCATAAATCTCAATAAAAGTTGGAGCGTTTGCAACCATCTCATTTGTTATGCCAGTTATCTCTGTAACAATTTCTGGAATTGGAACAGGAGGCTTAACAAAAGATTCAAACTCAGCAGTTATTTTTCCATCCCAATCAAATTTACAAACATAAATTTCCGTGATGGCTGGTTGCAGTCTTGCATCTACAAGATCAGGTTTCAGGAGACCAGTTGTTTCAAGATCACAAGCTAACATTTCAAACCCCTAACATTTTTGCGATTGCTTTTGGATATTTCTTGTCTGAGTGGCGCCAAGTTGGATCATTGAATTTCTTGCGAATATATCCTTGTGCATTTTCATTTGCCAACTCTTCGCTGTAAGACAAATTTGTTCCAGAGTTGACGTGCTTATTTGATCCTGGAACATCAAATTTGTTTGGACAATTGAATCGTTTGGCGTAGTTGTAGCCTTCTGCTATTATGTTATAGCCAATAATTGGCTCACTCATAACACCAACAAAATCATGACACTCAATTGGGAATATTTTTTCAATTCCTATATTGCGAAACAATATTCCACCAGCGTTATTTTCTATTAATCCGTTTTTAGGATTCTTAACTATATTATACCCCCAAGCATAGCCACCAAAATATCCCCTATTGCTCAAGACTCCAACGTCTGGATTTTTCTCCATATATTCCAATGATGATAAATAATAATCATCACTAGACATTGGGAATAATTTCCCAGGTCTCTCTTCAACAAACTGGTGATCATCATCAAGACAAAGAATATATTCACAATCTTTTAACAACTCAATTCCATGGCGCCTCAATTGAAGCATTGGAAGAGGCTTTGACTTATCAAAGGCTGGTATTTCCTTTTTATAATCAAACCTACACGGAACGTCAATGATTGGCTTTTGATACACCAATCCATATACTGCAACTTATTCAAATTTTTCATCATAGAAATTGAATTAACAAATCTTTGCAATTTCGATGGACGATTTGAAACAATCATAACACCAAGTTTGTGCTTGAATTGCATATTTGAATCCTCAATTAAATGAATTGACTCTTCCACTCTAAAATTGCTGACCTTGGCAGAGTTATTTTCTTTTCATATTTTTTCAATATGTTTTCGATTAAAAACTCATGTCCTTTTTCAAGAATATCATATCCATATACTGGCAATCCAGTATCAAGATATATTTCAAAAGCTCTATTGTCTACGCCAATTATAAAGGTTCTCATCTTGTTGTGAATTGCGTGAACACCACCGTGAAGTCGAGCACCAACATAATCGCAACACCCAGACATTTCCATCATGAATTTTGAAAGGAATTCAAATTCTGATTGAATTTGGCATACATCAATATCATTGCCAGTTTCTGCCAGAATTTCCATTCCCAATTCTGACATGTACTGTTTATCATTTGGGGTTTGTGGATAGAAAAAAATCTTTTTATAAACAAGATCGAGACTTGACAATATTTTCTTGTCAATATCCTTTCTTCCTCTTGAAGAGTTGACAGTAAACAAAACACAATCCTTTAATTTATTTCCATATATGGAATGGAAATCACACTCCCACAAAGTGGGACAGCACGTATTTAATGTTCTTATTGGAATCTGTTTTGCTATCTGTCTTTGGCTGAATGAATCTCTAACGCTATGAATATAATTGCTAGACAAATTAGATTCATAAATCGCAACAGTATTTGAACTCATTTTGTCCAGGTTATAATTGTTGTACCCAACACCAAACAATATAACCTTTTTCATGTATTGGCCAAATATTAATGGCCAACGCATTGTTATTTTGTCAGTTATTGGAGCAGTACCCAAAAAGAATATCAAATGAGATTTTCTTGCTATCTCTGCAAGTCTTGAATCGTGCTCCATGTATGCTGGAACATCAATAAAGAAACAATCTGGAAACATTTTTGATATTATCTTTTTGGCATAATGGGAGACTATTTTGTCTCCCAAATTAAACGAAGCGATTGATGGATCAATTAGGGCTATTATTTTCATTTTCCACCTTTTATTTCATCAAGCTCTCTCAGCATATTGCTATATACTGAAATGTCTTTTAAAGAGTCATCGTGCCCACAATCATCAAAATTATTTGCATAGCGCAAAAGTTTTCCAATGATGATATCAAGAATTGCATATCTTGACATATCAATGCTGCTTTTCAATTCAACTCCATTAGGGAAAAGAGATTTGACAACAACACCATGCTGCTTGTATGCTTCAACATTGCTTGCGCTGCGATATGAAGAGTTTCTTTCAATCCTGGTATTTATCGCATCTTGGAGAAACTCCACTACACGGTCTTTATTTTCCATGTTACACCTTGAAGGCCTTAAGCGTCATTTTATGTCCATTTGAATAATCAAATTCTTTTGTGCTGTTGAAAATATCAACTATATCTTCTCTGTCATCAAAAAGAACAAGTTGATTATAGCGATTTAACCCATCAAATACTTTTCTTGCTGTTTCAATTTTGAATATTGGGGAAGTCCTGAAATCATCATTCTGGCGCATAATGATTGCATCATAGCCAATACCATTTGAGCGCAGCCAATCTTTGGCCATTTCTTTATGCTTTTCCATCATTCCAGTAAGAATGAACAAATCATTTCCTTGAAGCCACAATGCTTGCATTATGTTATAAATTGCTTCGTTGACTTCATCATTTGGAAATTCTGCGTGGAACTTATCCCAAGACTTATTAGGATCATTAAATGGTGCCCTTGGAGCAAGATGCTTCCTGTGCTCACAATTTGAAATTGTTCCTTCCAGATCGAAAACATAAACAATTCTACTCTTATTGAACTTCAACATTTTTGAATTCCTCAATTTTGTAGCCTTTATTTTGATAGCACTTCAACAATGCTTCAGCGCCTCTTTTATTAAGTTGACTATTATAATAATCATAGTCAATAATAAAACAATCTTCAGAATCTTCAAAAATATCGCAGCATAGAGTTCCATTTTCTCTCCAAACTCGATATTTCAAATTATTTCCAGGATCAGCAAACATAACCACCTCAAGATTTTTGCAATCTGTTCAACTTGTTGTAGTTTATTGAAACTATAATCTGTTTTGGTTTTGTTCTACGAAACGAAACGTTAATGAATTGAATTTTTTTCAAGGACTCAACAGTTTCATCAAGAACAAAATCATCAAATCGAACACAGAAACATTCAACTTTTTGTTTTACTCGTTTTTCGATTTCTGTTACTGCAATTTTAATTTGTTCAGAGGACATATTAAGACCTCAAAATATCAATTAATTTGATCAGGTCAGTTTTCTCTTTTTGATCAAGATCAATTCCAAGGATGAATTTTTCCAAATTCTCTGCTGCTTCAACTTTGCGATTGCGCAGAAACATTTTTGCCCATGGATGCTTTTCCAAAACTGCTGAAATCAATCCATCAAGAACGCTTCTGTATTCATCTTGTGTCCGTGATGAAGCGCGCTTTGATGCCATCTCAGCAAGAGTTCGCAGATTGCACTTGAAGGCGATGTTTGTTGAGATATTTGTTGGAAGAACTCCACGCGCATCTTCAATTTTCACACCATTGTTGATCAACATGTCATAAAAATACTGGATAACAGACATGCAATCTTGATAGACGCCATAATTTGCTTCATCATTTTTCAAATCATGTCCACAGACATAATCGAATTTATCCATCTTCAGAACGCGCATTGTTTGTTGAGCAAAAGAAGCATGGCGACTGCGCACAAACTGATGAGTAAATCCACGACCAACACCCTCAATTAAGAAGGTATAATCAACAAATTCCCAAGATGATGGAATTGTGTTGCTCATATATTCCAACTCTTTCATTTTCTCTTCAACTGGAAGAGATTTGATCCAGTCCATAGCTGCTGCCATGTTCAAGCGAGTGCTTTTTGTAAAAAGCAAAATATCAGCAGCATACATTGGACCTTCGTTGAAGCCAGTGCAATCAATCAAAGTCACTTTCATTTTTAATTACCTCGTTATATATCCATTTGATTCAATCAGCTTTTTGATTACGAAAACATCATTGTGTACATCATCCAACAAAATGTTACGCCACGTCGCATACCTTCCAAGAGAATAGATATTGTGCTTATCTGTCAAATACTTTATGAAATCTTTTCTTTCTTGGGAATTTACATTTTTGATTTTCCCATACTTATTATTTTTCAAAGAGAAATTATCAAAATATATTTTGTTCGAGGATATACCAAAAGCGTATTGGAGTATATCCTTCAAATAATCATCTTTGAACCATTGAACATTTTCTGGAATTATGTTTGAACCAATATGTTCAATTATAAAACGATTGCCAGTAATTGAAGCCCTGTAAATCTTTGTAGTTGGAGAAGGGAAGTATACAGTTTGATATAGATCAATATCAACTCCTGCAATATCGCAACTCAACACGGTAATTTCACGGTACTCAAAATCAAAATTTAATTTAACTCCAACCATGTTTGCAATAACTGGCATTGGCATCGTTGAGATAATTGGACATTTTGATTTTGTTTTTGTAATCTTGAAGTCTTGACCATATCGAATATCAAGACCGTGTGAAAGAAGTTTTATGAAGTCAGGAGGAGCAATGTATCTTTCAACAGGATCCAAATTGCCAATTGACCTGTTGTGATATCCACCAGTGACTTTCATTGAATAATTATTCATGTGAATAATATTTGGAGTTGTAGTGATTCTTTGCTTACCATCAACAGTTTCACAAATTGCTTTTTGTACTTTTACTTTTTGAAAATGAATAGCTGTCGCTTCTGCGATTTTGTTTTCTCTGTGCCTCAGCAAAGCAGTGTGATTGTTTGGAAGAGAATTTGCTTTTTCAATTATCACAGGTTGCATTTTTCTCAAAATGTTTCCTGCCAACAAACCTGCTAAACCAGCACCAATTATTTTCATAACATGAACCCCTTTTTTGAATCCCGTATTATCTCCTAATAATTATACCAAATAAATAGGCGAGCGTTTTCTATTTTCAATAACGCCAAAGGTAAGGGACGCAAGAGAATAGGTTAAAAAATATACGATTCTTATAAGTCTATAAGGAGGCTACTATTTAGCCTATAGGACGCCCAAAGCCTCCCCCGTACTACCCTACAGGGTAGGGTTGACTAAGCGCTCTCAGAGGGGATTCTAGGCTGATTTCTAGGGTATCTTTTCGGCGGATTAGGCTACTATATAAGCGGTTAATTTATAGCCTTATAAGGCTAATACCCCTACAGCTTATAGGGGTATTAGGAGGGAGCAGGAACGACTAAGCGCTATCTAAAACCAAACGATTCTGAAATATTTGAAACCTCATCTTCATCATTGAGCTGCCAAATGTAAAACATAAAACAGAAAAATGGAATTGCCACATCAGGAATTTGCGGCACAGTGAGGTATTTCATGATGCAGGTGTAATAATACTTGCGATACATATCACTGAGTACTTCAATAACTTCTTCAATTGCTTGTTCATTTTCAGTTTTCATATTCGAGTTCATTTTCATTTTCCTTTTTCAAAGACAAAAAAAAAAGAGCATCTGCGAACAGATGCTCTTTTGGTTAGTTTTTGATGAACAACATCGTTCCTCAAAAACAGCTGACCTTATTCGCGTTTTGTTACGCGGCGTCCAGGTCAGCAGATTGCACAGCGGAGTGTTTCGCTGCATAATCTTTGCACAGCTGCATGATTGGCGCAAAACGCTTGGCCAGCTTTTCACCATCACGCTCATTTTCCACAATGTACTCTTTGAGCTGATCAACAGTACCATTAGGATTATTGAGAATCCAATTGAACAGCTTACGCTTGAAGCCACTTGCGCCAGGCTCACGTCCAGCTTTCTTCTCGCCTTTTTCGCGCTTTGGCAGAGC
>Ga0116141_10003435_pt1 | contig 13432 bp, 14 predicted proteins | sample AD_UKC097_MetaG_FD_89744 | JGI IMG/M metagenome (GOLD analysis project Ga0116141, IMG submission 89744) | Active sludge microbial communities of municipal wastewater-treating anaerobic digesters from USA - AD_UKC097_MetaG | ecosystem: Engineered > Bioreactor > Anaerobic > Digestate | place: USA... | reverse complement strand
GCCGCCACCAGTTCGCGCCCGAGTGCGTCCAGCTGCAGGGGGGCTTGCAGCGGTGCGTCGTCGAACCGCGGTGCGGTGCCGGAGGCCAGCAGGCGCCCGGAGGCGATCGCGCGCACCGTGGCCGGCAGCAGGCGGTGCTCGCGTTCCAGCACGCGCGCCGCCAGCCGCTCGGGCGTGTCGCCCGGTTCGATGTCCACGCGCGCCTGCGCCAGCAGCGGGCCGGCGTCGAGTTCGGCGGTGACCACGTGCACGCTGCAGCCGTGCTGCGCGTCGCCCGCCGCCAGCGCACGGGCGTGGGTGTCCAGGCCGGGATAGAGAGGGAGCAGCGAGGGGTGGATGTTGAGCATCGGGGGGGCGAGCCGGGAAAGGGCTTCGGCGGAAATGATGCGCATGTATCCCGCACAGACGATGAGGTCCGGCTGAACCCCGGCCACGCGCGCGAACATCCGCGCATCGTGCGACTGGCGCGTTTCGCCCTTGGCGCGCGGCACCGCATCCGCCTCGATTCCGGCTTCGCGCGCCAGCCCGAGCGCGCCGGCGTCGGGCTGGTCGGAGAACGCGCCGACGACGGAAAAGCCCGCGCCGGCCTCGCGGCTGGCCGCGATCAGCGCGCCCAGATTGCTGCCCCGGCCCGAGGCCAGCACCGCCACGCGCAGCATCAGCCGATCCGCACGCGCGGTTCGCCCGGGGCGGGAACCACTTCGCCGATCAGGCGGTTGTCCAGCCCGGCCGCGTGCAGCATCGCCTGCATCGCCGCGGCCTCGTCGGGCGAGGCGATCAGCACGAAACCGATGCCGCAGTTGAAGGTACGCCACATTTCCGCATCGGTGATGCCGCCTTCGCGCTGCAGCCAGTCGAACACCGGAGGCAGTGCCAGCGCGCTGGCCTCGATGTCCAGTCCCAGGCCATCGGGCACCACGCGGATGATGTTCTCGGAGAGACCACCGCCGGTGATGTGCGCCAGCGCGTGCGGGGCGTGCGCGGCGAGCAGGGCGAGGATCGGCTGGACGTAGATTTCGGTCGGCGCCATCAACGCGTCGCCCAGCGTGGTGCTGCCCAGCGCCATTTCCGGCGTGGCGCCACTGCGCGCCAGCACGCGGCGGATCAGCGAGTAGCCGTTGGAGTGCGGGCCGCTGGAGGCCACGCCGATCAGCATGTCGCCGGCGCGCACCGCGCGGCCGTCGAGCAGCTTCGACTTTTCGACCCCGCCGACGCAGAAGCCGGCGAGGTCGTATTCGCCCGGCGGATACATGTCCGGCATTTCCGCGGTCTCGCCGCCGATCAGGGCGCAGCCGGAGCGCACGCAGCCTTCGGTGATCCCGGCCACCACCCGTGCGGCGGTATCCACCTCGAGCTTGCCGGTGGCGAAGTAGTCCAGGAAGAACAGCGGTTCTGCGCCCTGCACCAGCACGTCGTTGACGCACATGCCGACCAGGTCGATGCCGATCGTGTCGTGGCGGTTCCAGTCCTGCGCGAGCTTGAGCTTGGTGCCCACGCCGTCGGTGCCCGAGACCAGTACCGGCTCGCGATACTTGCCGGAAAGATCGAACAGCGCGCCGAAACCGCCCAGGCCGCCCATCACCTCGGGGCGGAAGCTGCGCCGCACCAGCGGCTTGATGCGGTCCACGAGAGCATTTCCGGCGTCGATGTCGACGCCCGCGTCGCGGTAGGTGAGCGGCGGCTTGGCGGCAGTCACGGGGCAGTCCAGAAGATGGGGGGCGCAATTGTAGCCGCTCGCCCTCGGCTGCGTGGCTTTCCGTGGACGCTGCCGCCCGCCTTGCGGCACCATGCGCGTCTGTTTCCGAGGGTTGCCCCATGGCGCATGCACCGTTTTTCCTCCGCCTGATCCTGAGCCTTGCGCTGGCGTGGCTGGTCGTGCCTGCGGCGCAGGCGCAGGCTCCCGGTCCTTACGAGGGCGAGGTCGAAGTGGCCAGCCAGTCCGACGCCGATCGCGCTGCCGCCCTGCCGCAGGCGCTGGCGCAGGTGCTGGCCAAGTCCGGCGTCAGCGCGCAGTCGGGGCGCGATGCCGATGCCGCCCGCCTGCTGCAGCAATATCGTTACCGGCAGGACGCGCAGACGGTTGATGGCGTGCCGGTGCGGCGTCTGTACCTGATCGCGCGCTTCGACGCCGCCGCAATCCAGCGTCTCCTGGATGGCAGCGGCGCCGTGGTGGTGGCGCCGCCGCGCGTCCAGCCGATCCTGTGGCTGGCGATCGATGACGGCAGCGGAGCGCGCATCGTGTCACAGGATGCGGCCGCTGCCGTGTTGCCGTTGACCACACGCGCCGGCCAGCGCGGCCTGCGCCTGCGTCTGCCGGCCTGGGACGCCCAGGACCAGTCCATCCTGTATGCGCGTGATCTGGCTGGCGAGGAAACCTATGCGGTGGATACCGCGACACGCCGCTACGGCGGACCGGCGCTGGTCGGCTGGTTGCGCCGCGAGGCAAGCGGCTGGGTCGCGGACTGGCGTCTGCGCGAGGGCGAGAGCGAGATCGCGCGCTGGCAAAGCCGCGACCTGCAGGCCGCCGCCGTGCTGGCAGCCGGGGCGGACGGTGCCGTCGATGCGCTGGTGCGGCGCCGCAACGAGGTGGTGCTGACGGGCGCGGCCGGGCGCTATCGCGTGGTGGTGCAAGGACTGATCGGTGGCGCCGACTACGCGCGCGTGCTCGATGCGCTGCGGCGCCAGTCGATCGTGCGTGCGGTCGAGCCCAGGGCGCTGGAGGGCGACCGGCTGGAAATGGATCTGGATCTGGGCGCGGGCGTGGAAAGCCTGTTGCTACTGCTGGAAGGCGGCGTGCTGGAAACGGTGGCGGTCGGGGATGCCGGAACGCCCACCGTTCTCGCCCTGCGCCGCTGATTGCGGTCACGCCGGGCGGCCGGTGGCGTCGCAGGCAGGAGCCCGGGCGATGCGATTGGAGGAGTGAACAGATGACGGATGCACACAAATGGCAGCTGGCCGCGCTGACGCTGGGCATCGGCCTGCTGCTCTGGCTGCTGGGTCCGGTGCTCACGCCCTTCGTGGTCGCGGCGCTGCTGGCCTATCTCGGCGATCCGCTGGTGGACCGGCTGGATCGTCTGGGACTGTCGCGCACCGGCTCGGTGGCCCTGGTATTCCTGTTGATGACGCTGGCCCTGGTGGGCGTGGTGCTGCTGCTGATCCCGATGCTGGAGCGGCAGATATCCACCCTCATCGAGCAGTTCCCGCGCTACCGCGACTGGTTCACCGGCACGGTGCTGCCGTGGATCACCGAGCGCACCGGGATTGCGATCGAAGGCATCGACCTCGAATACCTGTACGGCATGCTGCGCGACCACTGGAAACAGGCCGGCGGTTTTGCCGCGACGGTACTGGGAGGAATCTCGCGTTCGGGCATGGTGATCATCAGCTGGCTGGTCAACCTGGCGCTGATTCCGGTGGTGGCCTTTTACCTGCTGCGCGACTGGGACGTGATGGTCGAGAAGATCCGCCTGCTGCTGCCGCGCAGCGTGGAGCCGATCGTCTCGCGCCTTTCGCGCGAGGCCGACAGCGTGTTGGGCGGCTTCCTGCGCGGCCAGATCAGCGTGATGCTGGCGCTGGGAGCGATCTATTCGATCGGACTGTGGATGGCCGGCATCGACCTTGCGCTCCTGATCGGAATGCTGGCCGGGCTGGTGAGCTTCATTCCCTACCTCGGTGCCATCGTGGGCGTGGGCGCGGGCCTGATCGCCGCGCTGGTGCAGCACGGCGACCTGACCCATGTGCTGCTGGTGGCGCTGGTGTTCGGCGCAGGGCAGACGCTGGAGAGCGTGGTGCTGACGCCCTTTTTGGTCGGCGACCGGATCGGCATGCATCCGGTCGCGGTGATCTTCGCGGTGATGGCCGGCGGCCAGCTCTTCGGTTTCATCGGCGTGCTGGTGGCGCTGCCGGTGGCTGCCGTGGTGATGGTGATCCTGCGCTACCTCTATCAGGAATACACCGCCAGCCGCCTGTACGCGGGCGTGCAGGCGACGGCGGTGCGCGCAGGGGCAGTCGAGGAGGGCGCGGTGGCAGGTTCCGGGCGTCGTGCCGCGCCGCGCTCGCGTCGCCGCCGCAGGCGCAGGCCCGACACCGATCCGGGCAGCGACCCCGGCCCCGGCGCCACACCGGACGGACCTTCGTCTTGAGCCTGACGCCGCAGCTTCCGCTGGCCCTGCGCCCCGCGCCCGATTCCCGTTTCGACACCTTCGTCGGTGCGCCAGAGGTGGTCGGCCGTCTGCGCGAGATGGCCCGCGGCGAGCCGGGTTTCGCGCTGCTTTCCGGCGAGGAGGGCAGCGGCAAGACCCATCTTGCCATCGCCACCGCGCAGGCCGCGGCAGCGGCCGGGATCGCGGTGCAGTACGTGCCGATGGCGCGGCTGGGCGGTTTGGTGGAGCGCGGCGTTTCCGGATTGGAGCGGCTCGGACTGGTGCTGCTCGACGGACTCGACGCGGTGCTGGGGTCACGCGAGGACGAGGTCGCGCTGTTCGATTTCCACAACCGCTGCATCGCCTCGGGCTGCTGCGTGCTTTACACCGCGATCGCGCCGGCGGCGGGGCTTGCCGTGGGCCTGCCGGATCTGCGCTCGCGCCTGGCGCAATGCATCCAGCTGACCCTGCCGCGCTCCGACGATGCGCTGCGCGCGGCGATCCTGCAGCGCAAGGCGCAGGAGCGCGGCTGGGTGCTGGAGGAGGCGGCGGTCGGCTATCTGCTGCGCCGCGTCGGGCGCGACATGGCCTCGCTGGCGGCGCTGCTGGATCGGCTCGACCGCGCCAGCCTGGCCCAGCAGCGGCGCGTCACCGTGCCGCTGATCCGCGACGTGCTCGAACAGGCCGAAAAAGACGCGGCGCGGCCGGCATGAGCTCGGCGCTCGCGCCGGGTTCGCGTGATTTCAGAACAGGTCGCCGCCGGCGGAAAAGCTGCGCTCCATGCGGTCGCCCAGCCCGCCGATCTCCAGCACGATGCGGTCGATTTCCGCCGCGGTGAGCGAGGCGTAGGGGCGGTTCTCGCACAGGTGCAGATAGGGCACGCCGTCGAGATCGGAGAGCGCCAGATAGCCCACGCGCTGCTCCCAGTTGAAGTGCAGGGCGCGGCGCGCATCCACGCCGGTGATCGGGGCGATCGCGGTGCTCACGCGCAGGAAGTGGCGGCCGTCGTCGTCCTGCATTTCGGTCAGGTAGATGGTCTGGCGGCGCGCGCCCTGGTCGAGCGAAAGCTCGACGCCGAGAAGATAGGCGTCGTCGGTGCGGACTGCGTAGTGAGCAAGGACGTGGGCGCGGATCTGGTCGAAGGTCTGCATCGGGAAGGCCGGAACGGAAGTCGGGCCGGTATTCTAGCGGGCATCGCGGGAGGTCCCGCCACGGAAGCGCAGGTCATGGCTCAGAACCCGACCGAACAGCGCCGCCTGCGGATTCTGGCCGCGGTGCGGCAGGTGCCCGAAGGGCGCACCGCCGGCTATGGCCAGATCGCCGCGCGCGCAGGCTGTCCGCGCTGCGCGCGTCTGGTGGCGAAACTCCTCGCACAGGCCGACGAGGCGCTGCCCTGGCATCGCATCCTGCGTTCGGACGGTCGCATCGCCTTTCCTGCGGGGTCGCCGGAATTCGAGGAGCAGGTGGCGAGACTGCGCGGCGAGGGCGTGGTGGTCGAGAACGGGCGGGTGCGACGGAACGACGAGGCGCAGGACTGGCTCGACCAGGCACTGTGGGGCGAGGTTTTGCCCGGGCCGCGTGGCGCCGGGCGACGCCGTTCGGTTCGGCCCGCGTAGAATCGCGGCTTTCCCTGCTGCGGCACCCGGCCCCATGCTCGACAACGTCCCCCCGATCACCCGCGCCCTGCTGATCGCCAACGTGCTGCTGTTCCTGGCGATGATGGGCATGGGCGAGGCGCGCTTCCTCGACCTGATGCTCTGGCCCGCGGGCGATTACCCGGTGCGCCTGCCGGACGGATCCTCCGGGCTGGTCGGTTTCCTGCCCTGGCAGCTTCTGACCTACGGATTCCTGCACGGCGGCCTGACCCACCTGTTCTTCAACATGTTCGCGCTGTGGATGTTCGGCGGCCCGCTGGAGGCCACCTGGGGTTCCCGGCGCTTTCTTCAGTACTACCTGGTCTGCGTCGTGGGCGCGGGCGCGGTGCAGCTGGTGGTGGCCACCGCGGCGGCCAGCGGCGGGCTGGGGCCGTATCCGACGGTCGGCGCTTCGGGCGGCGTGTTCGGCCTGCTGCTGGCCTATGGACTGCTGTTCCCCAACCATCGCCTGATGCTGCTGTTTCCGCCGATCCCGATGCGGGCGCGCACCTTCGTGATCTGCTACGGCCTGCTCGAACTGTTCCTGGGCGTGACCGGCACCGCCTCCGGCGTGGCGCACTTCGCCCACCTGGGTGGCATGGCCTTCGGCTTCCTGCTGATCCAGTTCTGGCGCGGGCGCTGGCCGTTTCGCCGCACCCGGCGCTGAGGTGAAGCACTTCACGAACCAGCCTCGGCTTGTTGTCGCAAGTCCCCGCAGCGCCTAGACTTGCCGCACGATTTTTCAGGGATGCGGCAATGTTCAGGACGATGACGAAGGGTGCGGTGCTGTTGGCCGCTGCGGTGCTGGCCGGCGATGCGCTGGCGATCAGTTGCAACAGCGAGGTCGGGCAGCCGCTGCCGGTGCGCACCACGCCGGTGCCGCCGCTGTTTTCGGGCATGCTGGGCCGGCCTGCGGCGCTGGCCGCGCCGCGTACCCTGCTGGCCGAGAGCCGCGATGAGTCGCTGGCGCTCGATGTGGTGCTGATGCGCCTGCGCCTGGAAGCCTGCGCCGCGCAGCCCAAGGACGAGTTCGCCAACTACGTGCCCAAGACCCAGTACGACAACACGCCGTACCGGTTCAACATGGACAAGGGCAAGAAGTTCACCGCGGCCGAGTTCGACGCCTGGATGAAGAGCCGCGGCGTGCGCGTGGTGCAGGCCCGGCCTGCGGCTGCGGGCGCGGCACCGGCGGACGGCAGCGCAGCCAGCGCGCCGAAAACCGCCACGGTTTCCGACTGAATGGTGCAGACGCCGGTGCTGCCGCGCGGGCCGGAGGGTCTGCGCGTAGTAGCATGTCCGGATGAAGAAGAACACGAGCAGCCGGCGCGGGAAGTCCGGCAAGGACGCGCCACAGCGCCCCGGCTGGATGCCCGAGTCGCTGGTTCGCGCCGAGGCCGGCGAAAAGCCTGCGCCCAGGCGTTCGAGTGCCTCCGGGCGCGCGCAAGCGCCCTCCGCTTCGACGAAGAAGTCCCGAGCCGACGGCGAGTCGCCGCGGCCGTCGCGCCGCAAGCCGGAAGCCTCGCCACCGTCTGTCGCGTCTCGGGGCGCGGCAAAGCCTGCCCGCCCGCCCATCACCGACCGCTACGCCGAACGCGAAGCGCTGCGCTATGAGCGCCCCATCGCCAGCCGCGAGGCGATCCTGGCGCTGGTGGATGAGGCCGATGGCCCGCAGACGGCCGAACAGCTCGCCGCCCACCTCGGCCTGACCGCGCCGGACCGCTTCGAGGCGCTCAGCCGGCGCCTCGCCGCGATGCTGCGCGATGGCCAGCTGCACGTGAATCGCCGCGGCGGCTATGTCCCGGCGCAGAAAACCGCGCTGATCGCCGGCACCGTCACGGCCAATCCGGAAGGCTTCGGCTTCCTGAGACCGGAGGCGGGCGGCGAGGATCTGTTCCTGCCGCCGCGCGAGATGCGCAAGGTTTTCCACGGCGACCGCGTGCTGGCCAACGTGGTGAATGTGGATGCACGCGGGCGACGCGAGGGCAGCATCGTGGAAGTGCTCGAACGCCGCGTCACGCGCCTGGTCGGGCGTTTCGAGGAGCGCGCCGGCATAGGCCACGTCACCCCGGATGATCGCCGCCTCCTGCAGGACGTGCTGGTTCCGCCGGACGCGCGCAAGGGCGCGCGGCCCGGGCAGCTGGTGGTCTGCGAGGTGCTGGAAGCGCCGGCGCACGGCCGACCGCCCATCGGCCGCGTGCTGACCGTGCTGGGCGATGCGCTGACCCCGTCGCTGGTGGTGGAGGTGGCGATCCACGGCCACGGCTTGCCGCACGTCTTCCCCGAGGCGGTGCTGGACGAAGCCGCCGCGGTGCCGCAGGAAGTGCCGGCCGCGCTCGCCGGCACGCGCGTCGATCTGCGCGCGCTGCCCCTGGTCACCATCGACGGCGAGGACGCGCGCGATTTCGACGATGCGGTCTGGTGCGAGCCCAACCGCGACGGGTTCCGACTGGTGGTGGCGATCGCCGACGTTTCGCACTACGTCACGCCCGGCTCGCCTCTGGACGCCGAAGCGCAGAACCGTGCCACCTCGGTGTATTTCCCCGGCTACGTCATCCCGATGCTGCCGCAGACGCTGTCCAACGGCATCTGCTCGCTGCGTCCGGACGGCGACCGCCTGTGCTTCGTGTGCGACATGCAGGTAGACCGCGATGGCGAGGTCACGCGCTCGAAGTTCTACGAGGCGGTGATGCGCTCGCACGCGCGGCTGACCTACACCCAGGTCTGGAAGGCGGTGGGCGAGGACGATCCGGAAGCCCTCGCCCAGGTGGGCGAGCGCCTGCCCCAGCTGCGCCATCTGCACCAGCTCTATCAGCTGCTGGCGCGCGCGCGCGCGGCGCGCGGGGCGATCGAGTTCGAGACCGGCGAGGTGCACTTCCTGCTGGGACCGGGCGGCGAGGTGGTGCAGGGCGGCATGAGCGAGCGCAACGATGCGCACAAGCTGATCGAAGAGTGCATGATCGCGGCCAACGTCGAGGCCGCGCGCTTCCTCCTGAAGAAGCAGATTCCCGCGCCGTACCGCGTGCATGACCGCCCGCCCGAGCAGAAATACGCCGAACTGCAGGAGTTCCTGGCCGAGTTCAGGCTCTCGATGCCGCCCTGGTCCAAGGTACAGCCGCGCGACTTCACCGCGCTGCTGAAGAAAGTGCGCAAGCGCGCCGATGCGGCCCTGATCGAATCGGTGCTGCTGCGTTCGCAGAGCCTTGCGACCTATTCCACCCAGAACATCGGCCACTTCGGGCTGGCGCTGGAGGCCTACGCGCACTTCACCTCGCCCATCCGCCGCTACGCCGACCTGCTGGTGCACCGCGCGCTCAAGCATGCGCTGGGCGGCGGTCGCGCCAACGATTTCCGCTACGCCCCGCACGACATGGCCAGCCTGTGCCTGCACTGCTCCGAGCGCAGCCGCCGCGCCGAAGAGGCCGAGCGCGAAGTGGACGAACGCTACCGCGCGGCGTGGATGGAACAGCACGTCGGCGGCGAGTTCGACGGCATCGTTTCCGGCGTCACCTCGTTCGGCCTGTTCGTGGAAATGACCGAATCCCGCGTCACCGGGCTGGTGCACGTCACCCAGCTGCCCAACGACTGGTATCACTTCGATCCGGTGCGCAAGCGCCTGGAAGGCGAGCGCAGCGGCGCGGCATGGCGGCAGGGCGATGCGGTGCGGGTGCAGGTGCTGCGCGCCAGCGTCGAGGATCGCCGCATCGACCTGCGTCTGGTGCCGCCCAGGCCGGCTCCCGCCGCGGCGCGGCGCAAGCCGCGGGCGGCGTCCTGATCCCTTTTCCGGAGTGATTTTCCATGGCTGACAACGACCGCTGGATCGCCGGCATCAACGCCGCAGCCGCCGTGCTCGATGGCGATGCGGTGGGCGTGCGCGAGGTGATGGTCGAGGCGCGGGCGCGCAATCCGCGCCTGGTCGAGCTGGCCGAGCTGGCGCGCGCGCAGGGCATCGCGGTGAACCGCGTCGGCAGCGAGGCGCTCGACCGCATGGCCGGCGGGGTGCGGCATCAGGGCATCGTGCTGCGCTGCATGGCCGCGCGCAGCCTCGACGAGCACGATCTCGACGCCCTTCTTGCCGCCACCGAGCGCCCGCTGCTGCTGGTGCTCGACGGCGTGCAGGACCCGCACAACCTCGGCGCCTGCCTGCGCAGCGCCGCGGCGGCCGGCGTGACCGCGGTGGTGCTTCCGAAGGATCGCAGCGCGCCGGTCAACGCCACCGTGCACAAGACCTCGGCCGGCGCCGCCGACCGCATCTCCGTGGTGCGGGTCACCAATCTGGCGCGCACGCTGGAATCGCTCAAGCAGGCCGGGGTCTGGCTGGTGGGTCTGGCCGGCGAGGCGCAGGCCAGCCTGTATTCGATGGACCTGGCCGGCGCGGTCGGCATCGTCGTGGGCGGGGAAGGCGAGGGTCTGCGACGGCTTACCCGCGAACGCTGCGACTTCCTCGCGCGCATCCCCATGCCGGGCGAAATGGAAAGCCTCAATGTTTCGGTGGCCACCGGCATCGCGCTGTTCGAGGCGGTGCGCCAGCGCGCCGGCTGAATCGGCGCTGGCCGCCGTTCGTCGGGCGCGCCGCGTCCGGCACGGCAGCGGCGCAGTAAGCTGCTCGCGCCATTGACGCAGAAGGGGAATTGGCATGTCGTCGATACAGGATTTCAGCGCAATCGACATCAACGGACAGGAGCGCCCGCTGTCGCTGTGGCGAGGCCAGGTGCTGCTGGTGGTCAACGTCGCCTCGCGCTGCGGATTCACGCCCCAGTACGAAGGCTTGCAGGCGCTGTACGAGGAGTTCTCGCCGCGCGGCTTCTCGGTGCTGGGCTTTCCCTGCAACCAGTTCGGCCATCAGGAGCCGGGCGACGCCGAGGAGATCAAGCGATTCTGTTCTCTCAGCTACGGCGTCGACTTTCCGATGTTCGCAAAGATCGACGTCAACGGCCCCGATGCCAGCGCGCTCTATGTCTGGCTCAAGAAGCAGAAGCCGGGGCTGCTGGGCAGCGAGGCGATCAAGTGGAACTTCACCAAGTTCCTGATCGACCGCCAGGGCCAGGTGCGGCAGCGCTACGCGCCGGTGGACGCGCCGGAGAAGCTCAGGAAGGACATCGTCGCGCTGCTGTGATCGCCCCGGTCAGCCGGACGGCGTCTTGTCAGGGAACGCGCACAGGTCGGCGATCGCGCAGTGCGGGCAGGCGGGCTTGCGCGCCTTGCAGACGTAGCGCCCGTGCAGGATGAGCCAGTGGTGGGCGTTCATGCGATAGGCCGCCGGCACGCTGCGCAGCAGTTTGCGTTCGACTTCTTCCACGGTCCTGCCGCGCGCCAGCCCGGTGCGGTTGGCTACGCGGAAGATGTGGGTATCGACCGCGATGGTCGGTTCGCCGAAGGCGACGTTCAGCACCACGTTGGCGGTCTTGCGGCCGACGCCGGGCAGCGCCTCGAGCGCGGCGCGGTCGTGCGGCACCTCGCCGCCGTGGCGTTCGAGCAGCAGGCGGCAGGTGGCGATGAGGTTCCTGGCCTTGGCGTTGAAGAGGCCGAGGGTGGCGATGTGCTGGCGCAGGCCGTCCTCGCCCAGATCGAGCAGGGCACGGGGCGTGTTGGCGACCGGGAACAGCCGCCGCGTGGCGCGGTTGACGCCCACGTCGGTGGCCTGCGCCGAAAGGATCACCGCCACCAGCAGTTCGAACGGCGTGCGGTACTCCAGCTCGGTTTCCGGATGCGGGTCGAGCTCGGCCAGACGGCGGAACAGTTCGATGCGGTCGGCGGGCTTCACGTCGCCGCCTTGCGCGCTGCGTGCGCCGGCAGGGTGAGGTCCTCGATCCACGGCGTCAGCGCACCGCCCAGCACGAGGACCGCGCCGATGGTTGCGGGCGGGGCGCCGCGCAGCCAGACGATGGCGCAGCCGGCGCCGGCCAGTGCGGCCAGCGCGATGCGGCCGGATGGCGTGGCGGGAAGGTGGCGCGGATCGGCGAGGAGGAACGTGGCAACGGCAGCGGCGACCAGCGCCGCCGCCGGCAGTTCGCCCACGATGAACCAGGCGAAGGCCAGGGGCAGTGCGAAAGCCAGCGCGGGCGCGAGCCGCAGCAGGCCGAGCGCGCCGAGCGCCAGCGCGCCGGCGAGCCAGAGGCCGGCGACCTGCATCGCGGAGGGGAGGAGCAGGCGTCCGGGAGCAAGTTCGTGCCCCAGCATCGGCGCCAGCCCGGCCGCCAGGGCCAGCGCCAGCGCCGCGGGCGCAAAGGGATTGTTCGCCGCGCCGCCGAGCAGGCGTGCGCAGGCCAGCGCCAGCACGAGGCACGCCGCAGGAATCCAGGGCGGCGCGCCGGGTGGCCACAGCGCCGCCAGCAGCAGGGCGTGGAGCAGGAGGTGGAGCGGTTCGACGCCCACCGCGTTGCGTGCGGAATGGCGAATCGCGGTATCGGCCGCGAGCGCGGCAAGCCCCAGCAGGCCGGCGCGTGCCGCCAGCGCGGGGTCGAGCCGAGCGGTTTGCCAGGCCAGCGCCGGCAGCGCGGCGGCGAGGAGGCATGCGCTGCGGCGAGCCGGCGTGCGCCGCCAGGCCGGAAGGGCCGGGGCCGTCACGCCGGATCCTTCGCGTCCGGCGGGCGCTTGGCGCGGGCGCGCGCCAGCGCAGCGGCCACGGCCTGTGCGGATGCGTTGGCGGCGCGCTGGCGCTCGCGCTCGGCGGCAAGCTCTTCTTCCCGCCGCCGCAGGCGCGCGTCGCGTGCCTCGAAGCGCTGGCGGGAAATTTCGGCAAACGCCTGCCGCTGCCGCTCCTGCCGCAGCGCGTCACGGGCCGCGGTGAAGCGTGCGGCCAGCGGGATTCCGCTGGGGCAGCGCGCATCGCAGGCGGCGCAGCCGGTGCAGTCTTGCAGCCCCAGCGCCTGCGCCGCGGAAGGCTCGTCGCGGCGCAGCGCGGCGAGCAGGAGCTGGGGATCAAGATCGGCCGGGCAGGCCGGCGCGCACTCGCCGCAGCGGATGCAGGGCTGAATCACGGAAAGCCCGTGTACTCAGCGGCCGGTGAAGGCGGGCTTGCGGCGTTCCAGGAAGGCGCGGGTGCCTTCGCGCATGTCCTCGGTGGCCGCCGCGGTCGCAAAGGCCTGGGCCTCGTAGTCCAGGCCGGTCACGAGATCGGCTTCGCCGCCCAGGATCACCGCGTCGAGCACGCCGCGCAGTGCCTCGGGCGCGGAGGCGGCGAGCTGTTCGGCCAGCGCCAGGGTTTCGGCTTCCAGCGCCTCGGGCGCCGCCACGCGGTTGACCAGGCCGAGCTCGTAGGCGCGCGCCGCGCCGATCTGGACGCCGGTCAGGCACAGCTCCAGCGCCGCGCCGCGGCCGGTGACGCGCAGCAGGCGCTGGGTGCCGCCGAAGCCCGGCAGCACGCCCAGGTTCACCTCGGGCTGGCCCAGGCGCGCCTTTTCGCTGGCGATGCGCAGGTGGCAGGCCAGCGCCAGCTCCATGCCGCCGCCGAGCGCATAGCCGCCGATCTGCGCGATCACCGGCTTGCCGAGGAGTTCGACGGTGCGCATGGTGCGCTGGCCGCGCCGCGCGAAGTCGCGCGCCTGCACCGGCGTGACTGTGGCCAGTTCGGAAATGTCGGCACCGGCCACGAAGGCCTTGTCGCCCGCGCCGCGCAGGATCACCACGCGCACGGAGACGTCGGCGCCGGCCTCCTCG
>Ga0116141_10003433_pt1 | contig 13435 bp, 9 predicted proteins | sample AD_UKC097_MetaG_FD_89744 | JGI IMG/M metagenome (GOLD analysis project Ga0116141, IMG submission 89744) | Active sludge microbial communities of municipal wastewater-treating anaerobic digesters from USA - AD_UKC097_MetaG | ecosystem: Engineered > Bioreactor > Anaerobic > Digestate | place: USA... | reverse complement strand
GGGCCAGACCCAGGGCGGTCAGATAGCCACCATAAGACCCACCTCACAGACCAATTCGTTTTGGATCGACGGCCGAATGGTTTTTCAAAAATTCAGCTGCGGCCAGAATGTCCTGATACTCGGAGGCTCCACGCGGTCCCTGATTCGGGGCCTCACGGAACCTGGCCCCATAGCCAATTCCGCATCGGTAATTGACCGATAGTACCACATAGCCGGCAGCAACCAGATACTGGTTGAAAGCGTAGCAGTTGTGGTAATAACTGCTGTGGTGCCAGGCTGGATACATCTGGCGGGTCGGGCCACCGTGCATGAAAATGACTGCTGGTAGCCTTTGGCCCGCTTTTACTCCACGTGGCATAAATAGCTGCCCATAGATTTGAAGTCCGTCAGGCGACTTAAAAGACACCACCTGAGGAAGAGCGAGTTTTTCTTCAGGAAATTCGGGGGCTACCGATTTTATCGACACGAGTGGCGGCAGTTCTAAGCTCGACGGAGAGTGGCGGCTGTTGAGCGCCTTCATCACCGGTAAGCCTGGCCTTCTGCCGCTCGATTGAATAAAGAAAACATGCCTACCATCGGCAGAAATGACCGGCGCCCACTCCAGGGTTTGTCCATCAGTCAGAATTTCAACCGGCCCACCTTTGATTGAGACCTTATACAGGTGTTTACGATTGGGATCATTTTTGTTCGCACTAAAAACCACAAATTGCCTGTCGGGCGAGAGTCTGGCCTGCTCGACTTCATATTCGCCTGAAGTCAGGGCCAGTAGTTCGCCGGTTGTGGCCGAGAGCGAGTAAAGATGTATCCAGCCGGTATGCTCTGAGTAGAAAACAAGGCGGTCGTCGGCTGCCCAGAAGAGCGGTTGAGACGGGTAGCTGTGGGCAAAGCCGCCACCGGTTCTTGTCTCCCAGACAACTCGACCTTTGAGGGTGGCCAGATCCACGACCCAGATAGAATAAGAGACGGCCTGACTGCGGCCGAAAGATTCGGTTTGGCCCTGGGCGCGCCCCGGAAGCATCCTGATAAAGGCCACGCGCTGGCTATCGGGCGACCAGACCGGGTACATATCGCGGTAAACATCGGGCAGGAGCCAGGTAATTTTATCCTGGGCAAGGTCGTAAACACCGATAAAGCTGTGAGCTTCACGGATACTCACAAAAAGAATTTTTTTGCCATCGGGTGACCAGCTGTAGGAACGGCTGGTGCCGCGGGCCTGGAAGAGTGCCCTGGCCTGGGAAGCGCCTTCCAGAGAAATAACATATGGCTGGCCGGCGCGGGTAAAAAGCAGGTTCTGTCCGTCCGGCGAAACCAGTGGATCCTGGCCCTCGGTGAGAAAGCGCTCCTGGCCAGATTGAAGATCGATAACCTTGATGACCTGCTCGGGACGGCGGGGGCTACTGGTCGGATTAAAGGCGCTGCCGTGGGCATAGAGCAGAGATTGACCGTCTGGAGTAAACTGGAGGCCGGAAATCTCTCGGCCGTCATCGACATCATAGAGAATGAGCCGACGTGCTTTGTAGTCGGGGGCCTCAGCCAGCCAGATGCTTTTTGCCCCTTTGACGCTTATGACCCAGGCCAGGCGGTTGCCTGAAGGGGAAACGGTAAGCTGCGAAGTGTGGGGTGCGCTGAGGACAGCTTCCAGGCTGAAGGCTGGTTGCGGTTGTGTCGGGGCAGAAAATAGCGGTGGCGCCGGGAGAATTAAAAGCAAGGCCAGAAGAAAGGTTAAGAATGGTGGCAGAACTGCTGGCCATAACCTCAATCGACCTGCGTCCGAGGGAGTTGACTCCGTGGTGGCTGAGTCGACGGCTGCGTCTGGGGCGGCTGCATGCGCAGGTGCTGGGGCCGCCGGCTGAGATCGCCTCCAGCTAAAAAGGCTAAAAAAGATTTTTAGGCTCAAAACTTTCTTATGATAGAGATCATTAGAGATATTCATTTTCCCTCCCTCCTTATCGGGTAATATCTGGCGATACTTACCATTTTCACAATTCATATCAACCACACCAGCATACATAGCATATTAAGAAACAACCTGGCAATACCCTGAAGAAAGACAGGCATATTTAAACCGGGGACGGAGTATGGGGACGGAGTGTTCCGTCACCGGCTTTACACAAAGTCTACTTTAGAGAAGTCTACTCTAGAGTAGACTTCGTAGAGAATTTGGCAAGGAAAGCCAGGCTCGTTGATTGGAAACGGGAGGAGCGGCAAGAATATTACTGCCTGTTCAGCAGGAGCGGATTTACTAAGGCTTTGATTAAGCGAGCCAGGGAAGCTAATGACGCCAGCCAGGTTAGCCGCTCCGGTGAGAGAATATTTTTGTTTAATAAAGATGAGTTAATAAGTTAATAAGCTTGATGAGTTAATATGTTTAACAGACTTATCCTAGAAGACAGCTGTCTTCTCGCAACAGTTATTTACCGGGCATAAAACGCAATTAGGGTTATCCGCAAAACACCATTTCCGGCCGATGCTCCAGAGTGCGGCATCGAGCTCTCCAGGGCATTCTGGATGGACCTTTCTGGCGGCGGCGATGGCAGCCTCCGGAGAAGTGGTCTCAGCGAGTCCAATTCTGAACAGCACCCTCATTGTATGAACGTCAGGTTTTATATCAAGCTCCTCTCTATCCTTAAACCTGACGCCAAAAACACTTTCAATCAGTAGAAGAGTCATACTGGCGATCCCCTCCCCAACTCCATAAATGCTCTTAAGAACTCTCTTGGTTTGGGTTGCAGTCTTATTTCGCCAGACTAAGGAAGCATCCGCAGCGCATTCATTTACAACTATTGTTGTTAACTCTTTAATCGTTCGTGGAGCAGCATTGATAAATCTTGGCTTAAAAGGAAGCTTGTAAAACACTTCAGATAAGTCAGGAAGACTCAACTTGGCAATTCTATTTGGGTCAAGATGTCCCAACAGCTTTTTTAGTTCAAAGGGGATACCCCAGATAATCTCGGCTTTGGTCCCCCGATCAAGGCAAGCAGCCATCAGGAAGGCGTACGGGTCAGTTGCTACCAATCTAGCTGCTTCCTGATTGGAAGCGGGAATAAGTTCAGCCGGGTCTATCGTCTTGCCGTACTCTAATAGAGCCGGGACAACCCTGTTTATAACGTCAGGTCGGTCTAACTCAGGATTGGTATTGCTTGGCATATTCTTATCTCTGGACCTGATATCAGATGGACAATTCGATCTGATAAGCTTATTCCTCTTGATTTTCATCCATTAGATTTCTAAGAAATTTAATAAGAACTGGAGGGAAACCTATTCCTTTGTTCACATGCCTTATAGATATATTTTTGCCTTCGAAAGCCTGCCGGACAGTATCATAATAGTTTTTGCTGCCGATAACTTCTATTTGTTGAAACCGGTTCAGGCCTTTTTCTTCAATCTGTCGGTGAAGCTCATCAACAGAAATCGACTTTTCATCACCCATTTTCACGTCATAATTCTCAGGGATTAAGAAGTCCGGTTCAATAAATCCATATTTAGCTGAAATAATGAGCCACTTTTCGCCAAACTTTTCTGCATATTGCTTGCTGACCTTAAAGACCGAGCTGATATAAGCTTCGCTTGCCGGAGTCGGTCCAGCAGCAGGATTTTTCTTCCATATTTTCGCGGCACCGCAGGAAATAATAACCAATAACCCTTTTTTGCTCAACTTTGCCTCCGTTTCTTAGGAATTTATTCCAATCGTCCATTTTGTCAAGGTACCTGTGAGCCATGACTTTCTTTTTGGAGGAGAAGCCAACTGCCTTATGATCGCAGACAGATTCTCCCCTGATTGAAAGGCTTGATTGAAAAAAATGACTCAGGGTGTTAAATTTGGCCTGACTTGATAATGCCTTTATCAACCGACCTGGAGGGGGAACATGCCAGACCTTATCTTAATTTCCTGCTCAGACCATAAGATGCCTTATGGCTGGCGAATGGTCGAGGGGACGGATCCGATCCCGTGGTTGCAGGATGCCGAGCTTCGTCAAAAGCTCTTTAAAACACGTAGCTTGGTCTTCCATTACATCAAGACAAAGAAGCTTTGCGATGCGGAAAGAAAACAGGGAAATCGTGGCTATGACCCGGTTAACAGGGGTCTGGTCAAGGGACCGGATTTTAATGGCGACGATTATAGCGGTCTCTACCTTCCAGCCTGCCTGAGATATATCGGAAGATTTTTTCGTGAAGTCAGAGGAAATTTGTCAGACGATGATGCTCTAAAATTATGGCAGAGAAGTTGCGGCGGTTATCAGGTGCTTATCGTTTCCGGGCTTTACGGCCTGGTCTCGCCTTTCGATCCGATCCAGGAGTACACCTGCCATTTTACCGATAGAATTATCGGCACCAGGCAGGGCCTTCAGACGATCTGGCGTGATTTGCTGGCCGAAATAATTTGTCATCTGGCCCAGGAGGCAGGCGCAGGGTGCAAGGTAAAGCTGGTAGATCTTCTTTCTGAAGAAAGCTATCAGGATGCTTTTGACTGGGGATTAATTAGTAAGCATGCAACCTGCTTTAATCGGGCCTATAAGTTAAAAGCAGGGCCGGAAACGCTGATTAATTCGGCGCGGTTTTTCAGGAATGAATTTCTTTATGATAAAAAAGAACCTCCTGAGCTTTTCCACAATAAATTCATCCATAAGGAATATTTTGATAATCCCGCAGAGCAAATATTATTCGAATCACAACCCAAAACTACCAGGAAAGAAGTAGCTCGAGAGGGGATCGCCGAATTCATACCGCAACTCAAGCACCTTTATGGAGAATCCTGGGATCCTTTGCTTGACAGAGTAAAAAATGAAATAGCCAATTCTGAGTATAGTTATCAACATCATTGCGATCTGCGGGGCTTCGATTTCACCGCTGCTGGCATCTGTTTGAGCAAAGCAATCGAAATATGGCTGGAAAAAAAGGTGGTAAGGCCTTTAGTTGGAATAGAAGGGTTGGCAGAGCTGCTAAAAGATAGAACAGGTCACCAAATTTCCCCAGAGGAGGCTACTCTTGGTGATATAACACAATTCCTAAAAGAAGTTGTCAATAAAATTTACCAAGATCCAAAAGTGCGGTACGCACTAAATCGACGTTTCTCTGAGATTACTCCTGACAAAATTGCGGGGTTTAAGAATGATTTGATAGAAATAAAAGATAACCATAGAAACGGCTGGGCCCATAAAAAAATAATGCGGAAAAAAGACTATGAGGACTTTCGAGACTTTTCGCCAAACTTTTTCAAAACATGGGTGCCAAAATGGAAACAAGGTTAAAAGTCAAGCGCCGGTAAATGTTAAACTGAGAAATTTCTTATTTCACTCTTCAGAAAAATAATCGTTATCTATTGTTTTCCACCATATAAGCAGCTTGCAAAGAGCTACAAAGTGATCCTGTAGGATTTTACTTTCTTAAGTAATCCGAGAAATAAAACCTTGTCTCAGTCTTGTGAAGATTACAATATAGACAAAACTAGCTTTTATTTGCCTAGACTATACTGACAACGTGGCCAATGTTCTCCCTTTTATTTCTGACCCAGCACATTTTCATATCCACTAGTTAATTACTCTTATCCTGATTGTCACTGTCCTATTTTTGAGCATCTCCTTTTCTCCTTGGTTTTCAAAAGGGGATTTCTGATCAGAACAAGAATAGTAGATCAACTTATCATGAGGAACCTTACATTCCTGCTGGAAAAAGTCAGCGACCTTTCTTGCGCGTTCTAGGGCTAAGTTAAAGTTATTTTTAAAAGGACTTTCTTTGAAAACCGGCAATTGGTCAGCATGACCTTCTATAATGATCATAACTTGATCAATATGACCTCCAATTCGTTCGGCTATTTGCTTCAATATATCCTGACTGCCAGGAGCAAACTCGCATGCTTGCGAATATATTCCTTCGTTAAATACGATCTTTATCTCCTTATTATTCTCAATTACGGTATCAACTCCTGTTAGTCTTAAGTTTTCATACCAGTTGATCAAGGGAAAAGAGCCATCATTGGATCTTGACTCTTCAGATCGGGCAATGAAAGGAGTACTAACCGCTATTGGAGCCCCTGCATGCTTGACAGTCTTAAGAACACCAATTACCCCGACGGCAACAATTAGTATAGAAAGAGCAAGCACTGGTTTTAACATCTTTCTAAGTTTAATTAATTTGGGCAAGGCATTAAGAGCTTCTTTTGGAGCTTGGTTGCATGGATCGTATGAAATCGCCTTTTGAAAGTAAGACCTAGCTTCATCATAATGTCTTTGACCAACTCGAATTCTGCCTATCAAATCATAATAGACAGAAAGAATAGATTCATCTGACGATTCAAGACATTTTAAAAGTTCTTCAGCTTCTTTAAACTTATTTTGAAAGGCTAAGGCTGAAGCCTGCCAGATTAATAGTGCCTCAAGTGGGTATTTCTCTACGTCTATGACTTTTTCCACTTTGTAATCTCCATATCCTTAATTCACTTTTCGTACCCAGACGTTCCCATATAAATCAGACTTGTTTTGAACATCTATAGGAAGCAATTTAATCAGTTGCCTAACAGCTTGTTGTAGAGAGTCAAAGTCATTGTTAGCAATTGCGGTTCTGCCCTGCGCAAAGAGAATATTTGCTTTCGCTTTGTCCTCCATTATATCTATATCTTGCTCAAGGCTCCTGAAGATGGCGACCCACCATGCCGGATATTTAGCATAAATAGAGTGAATGAAGCTTTCTAATTTTTCTACTGCCCTTTCAAGTGCAGGCTTATCGGATTCTTTTATGGCATCTGATATTTCCTTCTCTAAACTATTATAAATGAGAGCATCTTTTGCCGAGTTCTCTTCGGCAATGATCTGTTTTCCGTTCTGAATTGCCAAATGAGCTCTTTTCTCGAGAGCTGGCATTTCTTTTCTATTTTCAGCATCATCTAACATTTCACCTAAATGCAATAATAAATTATGGCATTTAGATGCCTGATCTGGGTCGGTTTTTGCCGCCTTTAAGGTTTCCTTTATTTGATTAATTAAATCCTCTGATTCAATCCGCAAGAAAATCCCAGCTGTTATTGAATCTCCAGTAGAAGAGGATTGCAGATTTGTAAGCCGGTCAAGCAATCCTTCCATCATCCGCTCTAATTCCTGATATTTAATACTCTCATAAATATTTTGTGTATTCCAAACAATTTGATAGGGCTCTTCTAAATCAAAGATAAGAACTTCGGCCGTACCTTCTATATTCCCGTTCTCGTCGAGTCTAATCTTGATTTCTACCTCTTGGTTTGCAGGCAAATCTCTTGGGAATTGATTAGCTCCTATTCTGAGTTCGCCAATGAGTTTATTTCTTAATGCATTCAACGTATTATTTCCCTCGAATAACTTTATAATAAGCGCATCTGATGAGTCTTTTCCTATTAGGTGATCAGTTAGGCAAATAACCGACCCTTTCACAGGGAGAGGCATACCCTTTCTAAGAATTATATCTGGAGTGCCATCTGGATTGCTTATAGAGATATTGTGCATTAAAGTTTTCGCTTGTATATCTATTCCGGTTAAATTATAAGTAAGGGTTTCCGGGGTAGTCTTTATTAAGTTTCCCGACTGATCCCTGAGTTCAATTTTATACTCATTTAGCCCTTTATCTGCCAAAGCACTAATCATAAAGGCTCCATTAGGAGCCAAAGCAATCTTTCCACTTCTCCATTGGGATTTTATGCCAATTATTTCTATAGAGAACGATTCTGGTTTTTTATCGGCTGATAGTTTTACAATGCCACCTATAGTTGGCTCAGGATCCGCTCCTGATGGCTCATAATTCAATTCTATTAAAACCGAATCTTTAGATGCTTTTAACGGAGTCTTGTGAATAATCTTGCGCGATCCAGCAAATACTGCTGCTCCTTCAGCAACTACAGTCATCACATCTCTTGAAAAATCCAAAGGAGCTTTTAAACTGGACGATAAAGCTTCCCTTATTAAGGGATATTGAGTAGGCCCCCCAACCAATATTATTTTTTCAATCGCATTATTACTAAGATGACTCTCCTGAAGAAGATTCTTGATATAGTTAAGGGTCTTTTCAATAACAGTGCTATAGAGTGGACTCAGCTCACTCTGAGTTAATTCATATTCAAAGTCTTCCAAATAAATCTTATCATTTTTTTCAGGATCAAAAATATAATCAATATGGAAATCAACACTATTAGATTTTGTCAGTTCTATTTTGGCCATTTCTACAAAATACCTCAAACGAGATATTGCATATTTCCACCTCGGATTGCCGCGATTAAAATCATCCAGGCCAACGTCTTTGGCCAGGGTAGGCATAATAATCCTGTCTAGGATAGCATTATCAATATCTTTGCCCCCTAAATAATTGTCACCACAATGGTTTACCACCCTAATTGTTCCCTGGTTCAATTGAAGAAGAGCAGCATCAAATGTCCCCCCACCTAAATCATAGACGAGCCAGTATCCCTCGGCATTGGCTTCTAGCATTCCGTATGAAAGTGCTGCTGCCACTGGTTCTTGAATAAGTTCACATTGAATTAGCCCAGCCTTTTCAGCAGCTCTCTTCGTGGCAGCAATTTGAGGCTGTTCAAAGGCAGCTGGTATAGAAATGACTGAAGCTCCTATACTTTCGCCACATCTTCTCTCAACGGAAGCACGTAGTTCCTTCAGGACTTCAGCAGATAGTTCTTCTGGCGTATATGCTTTACCACAATAAGGAAAAAGGCATTTATCATCTGTGCCCATCCTTCTTTTAAATTGGATATGCACATTATCAACATCCTCCCAGCGGTGGGAAACGAAAAACATATAGGCGGTTTTCCCTACAAGAATCTGACCTTTCTTTGTGCAGGCAACAGCTGACGGTGTGGTCCTTTCATTATAGTTATTTTCGATGACCCTGGCGTGTGTGCCATGATCCATGACTGCTATCTCGCTATTGGTTGTTCCCAAATCGATACCATAATCGATAGTTTGTCGCTCCATTTAAACTCTCCTTCGATTGCTTTAATTTTTATCTGGCCCTTTGAACATAGGACCTTCAATTATTACATCGCCAGACTGAATGAACTTATCACGGAAATATATTGTTGGCTTTAACGTTTCACATACTCGGTCATTATCAATAGCATTATTTGGCTGGGAGGATATTACATTAACAGCCATACCCGGTGCATATTGCTGGCCCGTATAATCGATTATCCTTATGCCGATATTTTCCGCGCTTTCTATTGCTGACTCAATATTTCTCAGCACTTTTTTTGCCTCTTTACTTTCTCCGCTTTTAGTTAAAATATCCAATAATTTCTTTTTAGCTCTCCATAAGCTATTAACTAGGTAGATAATATCCTGCATGTCTTTGCCAGAAAGCATATAACATTTACCATCGTCATCTTTCGATTCATAAATTTTCTGCATTCTCGATCGGATCATTTGTCCCGCTAGTCCACCTGGAAAAGAGTAACTTATAAGCTTTAGCTCTTTAGGAATGAATGAATATCTTAATCTCCTCATCATTTCTGTTACCTCTTATCAATCAAGTTCCTTCGTTGTAGGCCTTAATCTTTTGGTTTGTCTCATTAATTAATTTTTGATAGTCGTTGTAAAGAGATTTATATCTGGACACAGTGAGGTTATAGGTTGGCACCAGATTATTGTATTCGTCTATCATTGAAGCCGCTTCATAAAAGTTTAGCGAAGCTTTATAATTGTCCAGTGTTCTTGATAGGCTTTCAAGCTCAGTCTCAAGCCTTTCTATTTTTGCTCTATTAGCCTCTATTTCTTCTTTTAACTTTAGCCTTGTCAGGTTTCGCTCATTTTGCCCAATATATTGATTATTATTCCGGCTGCTTTCTGTGAATAAATCGGCATTGGTTGTATAGCTGGCAGTGGGATTACTCGGTGAAATATCAGATTTATACTTTTTGCCTTCTGAATCAGGGCAAACTGATGCCATCAAAGCGATAAAAACAAGAATCCCGATACCAGTTAGAATATCTTTCCAATTGGAAGAATTTTCCTTTCTTACATCTATATTATTATTAAGAACAATGGCATCAGACATCAGTGCTTTTGATAACTCAATATCCTTTACTATCTTTTGGGCAAACCGTATTGCTTTTAAAGCCTCAAATGGGGATTTACCGATGTTGTTTAGGGCTAATGCTATTTGCCTCAAACAGACTGCGCACAAGTTTAATATTTCCTTGATATCTTCAGATTCATCGCCATATCGATTCACAAGTTCTGTAACCAGGGGAACAACATTTGTGTCGAATTCTTTTTGAATAACTCTTGGCTTACTTTTTTCATATGCACCCAAAGCTTTTATTTCAGCCATTATGCTGGCACAGAGCTGTTCTATCTTTTCTAATAACGAATACATCGGTGCATTTTCTATACTTGATCTTATAATCCTTACATTCTCTGATATCCGATTCTTCGTCACTTGGCCCTTGGCGATAGACAGAAGAGACTCATTTATATTTAAAACTGCCTCATAGTCATGAGTCTCATTCACATAATTTGCCAGCCCTGTTTGAGCTGAATCAGCAACAGTATCACAAACCGCTGCACCAAACCCTTCCAGCTTCGTATTAATCAACTCAATGCATCCGATTCCTTTGGCCGCCGTCTTTAATAGGGCTTCGACTTCTTTTAGGCCCTCTTTGGGAAACTTCTTCGAATTCTGCTCGCAGCTCTCACTTGCCTGATAAATCTGCATAAATATCGAATTTGTTGCTTCTTTTAAGCAAGATGTTATATGATCCTCACCGAAACCAGAAGCAAATATGATATCAAGATGGAGGCTGGCTTCGTCACGCCTTTCAGCTAAAGCATAATCAATGAGCAGTGAACTGTTGATAGCGATAAGTACCGATAGAAGATTGTGTTTTATTTCCTCTATAAAATCTTCGTCAATATTTCTATCGAGTTCCCCGGCCTTTTTTGTAAGAAATGTCCAAAATCCAGAAGTTTCGTATAATGTTCCCCAGTACTTATAGGCTTCTTTCCACAAATAAAGCAGATGATCGACTTTATTATTTTTTTGCTTTACATCGGTTGATATTTTTAACCTTGTTTGACAATTTGGGCATTCAGTTATTGTAGAATCTTCTAAAAATATGGAAAAGTATTCATTGCATTTAGGGCATATTACATAAAACAACTCTTTCCGTTTTAATATTTCCTGTTCCTTTTCTAAGGCTCTCAAGTGATACAACACTGCAAGATTATGTAGGGCAATTATCTTGTTAGCTCTTGAATTCAAAGCTTCTTTCCAAATTTCAGCAGCACCATCGGGATTGTGCGCCTTAAGCTGTAAAAGAGCCTTATCCTCAGCAGCACTTTTATTTATGAATGGCCAGAACCAAAATAATTCTTCTATCAACCTTTTAAATGAGTCCGAAAGTTTTTGATCTACTGCTAGTTTTAAATCTTCTACTGTAGTTGTCGAACTTATGGGGAAATAAGCACTATCCGCATATTTAAATGGTAATTTAAGCTGTCTAGACTGTTCTACCGCTCTAATAAATTTTTTGGCTTCTCTTAAGGATGAAGATACATCCAAACGAGTTAGGCGGAAAGCATTATTTATATAGATCTCAGGCTTTGCAATCTCCTTAAGATATCGCACTATTGTATTTTCTCGCTTGTCAATCATTTCTTTTGTCCATAAAATTAAGCGATAAGATATTTAAACCCTAATTTCATCTCGGGTTTTACATTATCACTCCTTTCCTCCATAACTGTAACTGGTATGAATACTTAGTTCGTAGCTCTGGCGCTGCATTAATAGCCTCTTCCAGCAGGTCTGCAGCTTCTTTTAGCTGTCCGGGCAACAAAGCAAGTTCAAAAGCCGCTTTTATCATTTCATTTGCTTTACTTAGGCTGATGGGTGGAGAACCAGAAAGTGCTGTCTTTTCTGTCAAGGCATAGTGCTTATCCTTATATTTTGTAATTGCCCTGCCTTTTTGCCACTCTTTTAAAGCCAGAAGCATTTCTATTGCATCTTTGTACCTTTTTTCTGGTTCAATAGAGAGCGCTTTCATCACGATCGCTTCGAGATGCTTGTCTACGTCTATATTATGTCGGCTTGGCGGAATCAAAGCACGATTGAATCTCTTCCGATAGGCAAAATCTTCTCCTTCTTCAATTTGAAATGGTAATTGGTCGGTTAGGAGAAGATACATCACAGACCCGACAGCAAACACATCAGTTCTTGTAGAGTCGTTATCCTCAAAGGATTCTGGTGCTTTAAAAGCCAATGTGCCTTTCGCGCTTGCCATCAGAGTCAACGGATTCACCTGCTTAGCAAGACCAAAGTCAGATATCTTGATGTTTATTCCCGATGCATCATAGCCGACCAAGATATTCTGGGGTTTAATATCTCTATGAATTATAGGTGGTTGATAAGAATGGGCCACAGATAGACCTTGACATATTTGAATCATAACTTCAACTGTTTGTGAGATTGGTATAAAGTTTTGAATAAAAGATTTCCAAAATTGTTCTAGGGTTCCTCCAGCTACATACTCCATAGTAAAGAAGCCAAATATACCAATAGCACTTTCGAAGGTATCCGCATTATAAACTCTGATAATATTGGGATGACCGAGTTTTGAAAGCAAAATCGCTTCGCTTAATATCTCCTCAGTTTCTTCTTGAGAAAGGTTCATTCTTTTGAATACCTTCATAGCCTGTCGGCCAAGGAACCGATGCCTAACTCTATAAACGTTGGCAAAGGCCCCTTCTCCAAGAAACCGCTCTACCTCGTATATGTTGTTAATTTTCTGACCTTCTCTTATGATAGTTGTTTCATCCTTTAGATAACCCATTTGGTAAATTGCCTAAATGTTCTTAACCCATTCCAGAATCAAACCGCCAATGTCTCTGATTTCAATATAATTCTATTAAAGAATTTTTTAATCTCAACATAAATTTATGCAATAATCAAGGGGGATGAATAACAAGATGATTTTATCTCACCCCTAAAAGTTAAGGCCTCCAACTGTGCGAACCATGTTATGCGCTAGCTATAAACATCGATCTAAACCTTGTATATGTAGGACTCTGACTTTATGTACTGAAGTTCTTTTTTGTCTTTTGCTACGTTTATTTATCCTAAGAGCATCGATAAAACGATTAAAAAGACGTCTTATATTTTCATCAATCTTTGGAGAATAGCTTAAGATTTTCTATTTTCAAAATTAATCGATAAGACTCAGATTGGAGGCAATACATTTTTCTAATCCGTCGAAATCTAATTTCCCGTTCCGATAAATCGCATAAGGTTTTCACTCTTCAGAAAAATAATCGTTATCTATCTTCTTCAGGGTATAGGTCATATAGTTCGAAACACCGATATCATGGTCGATCATGAGCTGGGCCAGGGTTTCACCGTCGATGAGAACAATCTTGCTCTCAATTTTATCTGCATATTCAATAGCATCCTTAGAAAAACTTGACGTAGTTAT
>Ga0116141_10003428_pt1 | contig 13440 bp, 13 predicted proteins | sample AD_UKC097_MetaG_FD_89744 | JGI IMG/M metagenome (GOLD analysis project Ga0116141, IMG submission 89744) | Active sludge microbial communities of municipal wastewater-treating anaerobic digesters from USA - AD_UKC097_MetaG | ecosystem: Engineered > Bioreactor > Anaerobic > Digestate | place: USA... | reverse complement strand
GCCCCCGCTGCGAGCCCTCCTCCGCCAGCAGGCGGGTGATCGCGATCTGCGCGTTCTGCTCGGCCATCTCGAGCCAGGTGCGACGCTGCCCGATCGGGCGTCCCACCCAGTGCACCGGCCGCTGGGCCTGCTGGTGCAGGAACTCCACCACGCCCTCCGAGGCCGGGTCGGACTGCGCGATGATCAGCGGCGGAATGAAGCTGTCGGCATAGTGCTGCGTGACGAAGGCCTCGAGCACCTCCTGCACGACCTCGTCGGGTTCGTCGCCGCCCGCGTGCACCGGGAAGTACGCCTTGTCGCCCAGGTGCCGTCCACCCCGGACCATCGCCAGGTTCACGCACACGCGCCCGCCGCGCATCAGCACGGCGAGGATGTCGGCATCGAGATCGGTGCCGGTGTCCATCGACTGCTGGTGCAGCACGCGCGACAGCGCGCTGATGCGGTTGCGCAGCACCGCGGCGTCCTCGAAGCGCAGTTCGCCGGCCGCCTCGAGCATCTGCCGCTCGAGGTCCTGCAGCACTTCGCGGTGCCCGCCCTTCAGGAAGCGCACCGCGTCGGCGACATCGGACGCATACGCCTCCGGGGTGATCGCCTGCACGCACGGACCGCTGCAGCGCTGGATCTGGTACAGCAGACAGGGGCGCGAGCGGTTCGCGAACACCGTGTCCTCGCAGGTGCGCAGGCGGAAGGCCTTCTGCAGCACCTGGATGCTCTCCTTCACCGACCACGCGCTGGGATACGGCCCGAAGAACTGGCTGCGGCGATCGACCGCACCGCGGTAGTACGCGATCCGCGGATAGGCATGGGCGGTGAACTTCAGGTACGGGTACGACTTGTCGTCGCGGAACAGGATGTTGTAGCGCGGCTGCCCGGACTTGATCAGGTTGCTCTCGAGCAGCAGCGCCTCGGCTTCCGACCGCGTCACGGTCGTCTCGATGCGCTGCACCTTGGCCACCATGTGCCCGATGCGCGGGCTCGACGGCGTCTTCTGGAAGTACGACGCGACGCGCTTTTTCAGGTCGCGCGCCTTGCCGACGTACAGCAGCGCATCCTGCTCGCCGAGCATCCGGTATACACCGGGCAGGTGCGGCAGCTGCGCGAGATAGGCGCGCAGGTCGAAGGCCTCGGGCGCGTCGGTCGCACTCACGCCCGCAGCCTCAGGCGAGGTGCACCGTCGGGCGCAGGCGCGCCAGGCGTTCGTCGAAGCCGCGCGTGCGCCGCCACTGCAGCCCCGCGAGGAGCTCGTCGGCGAGGTCGGGACGGTTGCAGACCAGCACCATGTCGCAGCCGGCGGCGAACGCCGCCTGGCCGCGCTGCACGATGTTGCCGGCGCGCGCTGCGCCTTCCATGGTCAGGTCGTCGGAGAAGATCAGCCCCTTGAACCCGAGACGCCGGCGCAGGATGCCCTGAAGCCACCGGCGCGAGAACCCGGCCGGCGCGTCGTCGACCTTCGGATACACGACGTGCGCGGGCATCACGGCCGACAGGGCGTCGCTGAGCCAGCCGTACGGGGCGGCGTCGTCCGACAGGATCTGCTTCAGCGGCCGGTCGTCGACGGGCAGGTCGACGTGCGAGTCGGCATGGGCCCAGCCGTGTCCGGGGAAATGCTTGCCGCAGTTCGCCATGCCCGCCAGCAGCAGGCCGTGGTTCAGGCTCTTGGCCAGCAGCGTGACGACCCGCGGATCGCGATGGAATGCGCGGTCGCCGATCACGCCGGACGGCCCGTGGTCGAGGTCGAGCACGGGCGTGAAGCTGAGGTCGACGCCCACCGCGCGCAGTTCGGACCCGATCGTGCGGCCGATGTCGGTCGCGCGGGCGCAGGCGGCCAGCGGATCGCGATCCCACAGCGCGCCCAGCGCGCGCATCGGTTCGATCGCGGTGAACCCGGTGCGGAAGCGCTGCACCCGGCCGCCTTCGTGGTCCACGCAGATCAGCGGCGCGGGCGTGCGCAGCGCACGGATCTCGGCGCACAGCGCCGTCACCTGCGCGCGCGACGCGAAGTTGCGCGCAAACAGGATCACGCCGCCGGTGAGCGGATGCTGGATCCGCGCGCGGTCGGCCGCCGTGAGGGTGAGTCCTTCGACATCGAGGACCACCGGCCCCGGCCGGCGTTCGATCGCATTCATCCATTCGCTCCTTGTTCGATCCGTTCCAGCACCACGAAGGCGACCACGCTGTCGACCTCGTCGGTGAGCGACACGTGGGCACGCAGTCCGCGGGCCTCGACGTACGGCGCGAGCGCCTTGCGTGCATGGGCGACCGGCTTGCCGCGCGCGTCGTTGAGCACCTGCAGCGACAGCAGCGTCATCGGCCCCCGCAGGCCCAGTCCCAGCGCCTTCGAGTACGCCTCCTTCGCGGCGAACCGCTTGGCCAGGTAGCGCGCCGCATAGCCGGCGCCGTGCGCGCCGCGCCCGGCACGCCGGTGGAACTCGGCAAGCTCCTCGGGGCCGAGCACGCGGCGCGCGAACCGGTCTCCGTAGCGGGCGAGCAGATCCTCGATGCGGCGCACCTGGACGATGTCGGTGCCGATGCCGTAGATCATGGTGCGGCGCGCGCCCGCTGCGCCGCACCGTGCGACTGGCCTTCGCGCATCAGCTGCTTCATCTCGCGCACGGCCTCGCGCATGCCGGTCAGCACGGCGCGCGAGACGATCGCATGCCCGATGTGCAGCTCGCGCACGCCCTCGAGGGCTGCGACCGGCTGCACGTTGTAGTAGTTCAGCGCGTGGCCGGCGTTGAAGCGCATGCCGAGCCCGCGGATCGCCTCGCCCGCCGCGCGGATGCGGGCGAGCTCCTCCACCACCGCCGGCGCCTGCGCGTCTCGCCCCTTGGCGTGGAACGCATGCGCGTACGGCCCGGTGTGGATCTCGCACACGCGTGCGCCGATGCGCGCGGCCGCCTCGACCTGCGCGATGTCCGCGTCGATGAACACGCTGGTGACGATGCCCGCGCCCGCCAGGCGCGCGATCACCTCGCGCAGACGGGCCTCCTGGGACCGGATGTCGAGTCCGCCTTCGGTGGTCACCTCATGGCGGCCTTCGGGCACCAGCATCGCCATCTCGGGGCGGATCTCCGTTGCGATCGCGACCATCTCGTCGGTGGCCGCCATCTCGAAGTTCAGCTTGATGTGCGTGTGCGCGCGCAGCCGCCGGACATCGTCGTCCTGGATGTGCCGCCGGTCTTCGCGCAGGTGCACGGTAATGCCGTCGGCCCCACCGAGGTGGGCTTCGACCGCCGCCCAGACCGGATCGGGTTCGTAGGTGCGACGCGCCTGACGCACGGTCGCGACGTGGTCGATGTTCACGCCCAGTTCGATCATAGTTTCTGCAGGTCGATGAGGATTTGTCGGGTGTTCAGGCTGGCGCCGTCCAGGCAGTGCGAGAGGATCGCGCGCGTCAGGTATTTTGCCTGCGCGCGGCTGCTGGCGGAGTCGAACCGGCCCTCCTGCAGACCCGACAGCGTGCTGCCGTCGACCAGCACCGAACGGGCGTCGTGTGCCGCGTCGGGCTCGGTGGCGACGAACCCGGCGGCGGGCTGCCAGCGATAACGCAGCGCCGCCACGATCGGACGGTGCTCGGTGTCGTGACCGAGATCGGGGGCATAACCCGTCTCGCGCAGCAGCGTCCATTCGAAGCGGCGCAGCACCTCGTCGACCGTGCCGCCTGCGGCGAGCTCGTCGAGCGTCTGCGCATAGCGGTCGAACAGTGCGGGATGGGGGTCCTCGCGCGGCAGCAGCCGCACCAGCAGTTCGTTCAGGTAGAACGCACAGAGCAGTGCGTCGCCGCGCGGCGCGATGCTGCCGCCGGCCCATTCCGCCGCGGTCAGCGTGCGCAGCTCGTTGCGCCCGGTGTAGGACACCTTCAGCGGCTGGAACTGCAGCAGCGCCGCGCGCAGGCTCGAGTGGGGGCGCTTGGCCCCCTTGGCGACGGCCACGATGCGACCGTGCGTGCGCGTGAAGAGGTCGACGATCAGGCTCGTCTCGCGATACGGCGTGGAATGCAGCAGGTAGGCTGCTTCCTCGATCCGACGGGTCATCGGCGCACCCCGGCCGGCGCGCTCATTCGTAGCCGTAGGCGCGCAGGCTCTGCTCGGTGTCCGACCACCCGCTGCGCACCTTCACGAACAGCTCGAGGTACACGCGGCAGCCCAGCATGCGCTCGAGGTCGAGGCGCGATTCGGTGGCGATGCGCTTGATGCGCTCGCCGCCCGCACCCAGCACGATCGCCTTCTGCGCGTCGCGCGCCACCAGGATCGTCGCGTGGATGCGCCGCAGCCGGGGCAGCTCCTCGTACTGCTCGATCACCACGGTGCTCTCGTAGGGCAGCTCGTCGCCCAGCAGCCGGAAGAGCTTCTCGCGCACCAGCTCGGCCGCCAGGAAGCGCTCGCTGCGGTCGGTGAGCTGGTCTTCCTCGAAGGCGCGCGGCGCTTCCGGCAGGCGCGCCACGCACAGGTCGACGAGCAGGTCGACCTGCTTGCCGGTGCGCGCGCTGATCGGCACCACCTCGTCGAACACGCGCGCCCGGTTCGCGCGCTCGACCATCGGCAGCAGCCGCGCCTTGTCGGCCACCGTGTCGACCTTGTTGACCGCCAGCAGCACCGGCCGGTCCTTGGGCAGCTGGCGCGCGAACTGTTCGTCGCCGGAGGTCCAGGACGACGCGTCGCAGACCAGCACGATCACGTCGGCGTCGCTGGCGACCTGCAGTGCAGTGCGGTTCAGAACGCGGTTCAGCGCGCCCGTGTTGCGCGTCTGGTAGCCGGGCGTGTCGAGGAACAGCAGCTGCGCGTCGGGCCGGGTAAGCACGCCCATCACGCGGTGGCGGGTGGTCTGCGCCTTGCGCGAGGTGATCGACAGCTTCTGCCCGACCAGCCGGTTGAGCAGCGTGGACTTGCCCACGTTGGGCCGGCCGACGATTGCGACATAGCCGCAGCGGAAGCCCGGCGGACTCGGGGGGGCGTCGGTGTTCATCCGGCCAGCCGTGCGCGGTGCGGTGGAGGTTCGATGTCGGCCGGGGCCGATCCGGTGGCGCCCGCCTGCGTTGCGTCGGTGGCGTCGGTGGCGTCGAGATGGCTCGCGTCGTGGGGCGACGCGGCCTTCGCGTCACGGTCGCGTGCGCCGGTCATACCGGCCGCAGCGGACGCAGTGGACGCAGCGGCGGCCGAAGCGGCGGCTGTGGCCGAAGGGGCTGCGCCGGTCGTTCGACCGCGCGTACGGCGGTTCGCCACCGGCAGGACGGCGGCCGCCGCCTCGAGCGCGAGCTTCGCGGCCGCCTGCTCGGCAGCGCGTCGGCTGCCGCCGCCGCCCAGCACGCGGATGTCGAGCTTGGGGATCGAGCACTCGACCTCGAACGTCTGGCTGTGGGCCGCACCGTGCGTGGCCACCACCGCGTAGACCGGGAGCGGGATCCGGCGGCCCTGCAGGTACTCCTGCAGGAGGGTCTTGGCATCCTTGCCGAGCGTGCGCGGGTCGACGTTGCGCAGGATCGGGGCGTACAGGCTGGCGATCACGGTGCGCGCCGCGGAGAACCCGCCATCGAGCAGCACCGCGCCGAACAGCGCCTCGAGGGTGTCGCCCAGGATCGACGGGCGCCGGAAGCCGCCGCTGCGCAGTTCGCCTTCCCCCAGCAGCAGATCCTGGCTCAGGTCGAGACGCTGGGCGATCTCGTACAGGGACTGCTGCTTGACCAGGTTGGCCCGCGAGCGCGACAGGTCCCCCTCGTCGATGTTGGCGAACTGGTCGAACAGCAAGGCGGCGACGACGCAGTTGAGCACGCTGTCGCCGAGGAATTCGAGCCGCTCGTTGTTGGGCTGACCGTAGCTGCGATGGGTGAGTGCCTGCCGCAGCAACGCCGGGTCGCTGAAGCGATACCCCAGTCGCTGCTGCAGGGAATCGAGGCTCATGCAGGTGCGCTCATTTCCGGGTCGCCGTGCCTTCGTACGCGAGGACGAGGCTGGCCGGCCCGACGAGCGGAATGCGCTTCTCGTACTCGAACGAGATCGTCACGACCTGCCCGTTGCGGGTGTACTTCAGGTCCTTGCCCTGGAGCGTGGTGATGTCGTCGATCGCCGCGGCGCGGTCGAAGGCACGCTGCAACGCCGGGATGTCGGTCTCTCCCGACTTTGCCATGTTGTCGACGGCCCGCTTGATCGCGAGATACTCGAGCGCCGTGGGCAGCACCCGCATGCCGACCACCACGAACATCACGAGCACGATGCCGAAGAACAGCAGGCCGAACAGGCTCAGTCCGCCCTGCCGGTCGCGTCGGGCCGGCACGCGCGGGCGCCCGCCGGGAATCAGCCCGCCAAGATGGCGGCGCAAGGAGTGTGCACGCATCAGTGAAACCGTCCGATCCGTTTGAAGTCGCCGAAGTTCATCCAGATGAAGAACGCCTTGCCCACTATATGGCTTTCGGGCACGAATCCCCAGAACCGGCTGTCGAGACTGTTCTCCCGATTGTCCCCCATCACGAAGTAATGCCCCTCGGGCACCTTGCAGGTGACACCGGCGGTCACGTACTCGCAGCGCTCCCGGAACGGGAACGCGTCCACCGCGGAGATGAAAGACGGTTTATCCAATTCTGTCAATATCTTATGATCGATCGTTCCCAGCTTTTCTGAGAATTGCGGCGTGTAGGAAAGGCGGTCTGCATCGTAGAAATCGCCGGCTCCCTCGAGCGCGACCGGCCGACCGTTGATCGTCAGGCGCTTGTTCAGGTAGGCCACCGTGTCCCCCGGCAGACCGACCACGCGTTTGATGTAGTCCATCGACGGGTCGCGCGGGTAGCGGAACACCATCACGTCGCCCCGCTGCGGCAGGCCGACGTCGAACAGCTTGGTGTGCACGACCGGCAGCCGCACGCCGTAGCTGAACTTGTTGACCAGGATCAGGTCGCCGACCAGCAGCGTCGGGATCATCGACCCGGACGGGATCTTGAACGGCTCGACCAGGAACGAACGCAGGAAGAACACCACGGCGATGACCGGGAACAGGCCGGCCGTGTACTCCAGCCAGATCGGCTGGCGCAGCGCCGCCTGGCTGATCGCCGCCCGCGCCTCGGCATCGCGCGCACTGCGCTGGCCCTCCGGCACCCCACCCTGCGCGGCGTCGAACTCGGCCAGGCGCGTGCGCGCCAGCGCTTTGCGGCGCGGCAGGAACACGAAGCGATCCGCCAGCCACGCCACGAAGGTCAGCAGCAGCAGAAAGAACAGGATCAGCGCGAAATTCAGCGAGGTGCTCTCTTCCAAGGCGATCTCCCGGGACCTGCGTCAACGATCATCGACCTGGAGCACGGCCAGGAAGGCTTCCTGCGGAATCTCGACGGTGCCGACCTGCTTCATGCGCTTCTTGCCCGCCTTCTGCTTCTCGAGCAGCTTCTTCTTGCGCGTGATGTCACCGCCGTAACACTTCGCCAGCACGTTCTTGCGCAGCGCCTTCACGTTCTCGCGCGCGACGATGTTGCTGCCGATGGCCGCCTGGATGGCCACGTCGTACATCTGCCGCGGGATGAGCTCGCGCATCTTGGCCGCCACGTCGCGGCCGCGGCTCGCCGCCACCGTGCGGTGCACGATCAGGCTCAGCGCGTCGACCTTGTCGCCGTTGACGAGGATGTCCATCTTGACGACATCGGAGGCGCGGTACTCCTTGAACTCGTAGTCCATCGACGCATAGCCGCGCGACGTGGACTTCAGCTTGTCGAAGAAGTCCATCACGATCTCGTTCATCGGCAGCTCGTAGTGCAGATGCACCTGCCGTCCGTGGTACGCGAGATTGGTCTGCACGCCGCGCTTGTTCGTGCACAGCGTGATCACGTTGCCCACGTACTCCTGCGGGGTGAAGATCGTGACGCTGACGATCGGCTCGCGGATCTCCTCGATCTTGCCCGGATCGGGCATCTTCGACGGGTTCTCGACCATCAGCAGCGTGCCGTCACGCATCAGGATTTCGTAGACCACCGTGGGCGCGGTGGTGATGAGGTCCATGTCGAACTCGCGCTCGAGCCGCTCCTGCACGATGTCCATGTGCAGCAGGCCGAGGAAGCCGCAGCGGAAGCCGAAGCCCAGCGCCTGCGACACCTCGGGCTCGAACTGCAGCGACGCGTCGTTCAGCTGCAGCTTCTCGAGCGCCTCGCGCATCGCCTCGTACTGGTTGGCCTCGACCGGATACAGCCCCGCGAACACCGACGGCTTGATCTCCTTGAAGCCCGGCAGCGCCTTTTCGGCCGGTGCGATGACGTGCGTGACGGTGTCGCCCACCTTGGCGGCCTTCAGCTCCTTGATGCCGGAGATCACGAAGCCCACCTGCCCCGCCGACAGCTGCTCGCGCTGCGACGACTTGGGGGTGAACACGCCGACCTGCTCGCACAGCACGGTGGCGCCCGTCGCCATCAGGCGGATCTTGTCCTTGGGACGCAGCGTGCCGTTCACGACCCGCACGAGCATCACCACGCCGACGTAGTTGTCGAACCACGAGTCGACGATCAGCGCCTGCAGCGGCGCCGCCGGATCGCCCTTGGGCGGCGGCATGCGGCCGATCACGGCCTCCAGGATGTCGTCGATGCCCTCGCCGGTCTTGGCGCTGGCGCGGATCGCGTCGGTCGCGTCGATGCCGATCACGTCCTCGATCTCGGCGGCGGCGGCATCGGGATCGGCCGACGGCAGGTCCATCTTGTTCAGCACCGGCACGACCTCGACGCCGAGCTCGATCGCCGTGTAGCAGTTGGCGACCGTCTGCGCCTCGACCCCCTGGGTGGCATCGACGACCAGCAGCGCGCCTTCACAGGCGGACAGCGAACGGCTGACCTCGTAGGAGAAGTCGACGTGTCCGGGGGTGTCGATCAGGTTCAGCTGGTACGTCTGGCCGTCGCGCGCCTTGTACTGCAGCGACGCCGTCTGGGCCTTGATCGTGATGCCGCGCTCGCGCTCGAGGTCCATGGAGTCGAGCACCTGCGCCTCCATCTCGCGGTCGGACAAGCCGCCGCAGCGCTGGATCAGCCGGTCGGCCAGCGTCGACTTGCCATGGTCGATGTGGGCGATGATGGAGAAGTTTCGGATGTGTTGCATACGCCCCGCGCGGGCCAGATCGTTCCAGACAGAAACGGAAAGAGGCGCCTGTCGCGCCTCAGTACGGGCGCGCCAGGCGCCGGCTGCTGCGGATTCTACCGGAAGGCGCGCACCAGCCCCGCCCGGCGCGCGTCTGCGCCCGGGCGGCCCGCCTCAGCGCGACATCGCGCCCGGCCGGATCGGCACGAACGAGGCGTTGTCGCCCCGACGCACCAGCAGCACGTGCGCCTTGGCCTTGTCGGCCTTCGCGACGAGGTCGTTGAACTGCTTGACGCCGGTGATGTCCTGATTGTCGAGCGACAGCAGCACGTCCCCCGCGCGCAGGCCGGCACGCGCGGCCGCCCCCTCGGCCGAATCGACGATCACACCGCCCCGGATGCGCAGCTGCGCCCGTCGTTCCTCCGGGATCTCGGAGACCACCAGCCCGAAGGCGTTGGCGGCGGCCGGCGCGGCCTGCCCGCCGCCCGGCTGCCCGGGGCTGCGACTGGCGCGCTGGTTGCGCTCGGGCTCCATCTCGACGACCGTGACCTGCAGCTCGCGATTGGCCCCCTTGCGCCAGACCTGCACCGGCACCTTCGAGCCCGGCTTCGTGCCGCCGACGATGCGCGGCAGGTCGCTCGACTTCTCGATCGGCTTGCCGTCGAAGCGCAGGATGATGTCGCCCACCTCGATGCCGGCGCGCTCCGCCGGGCCCGAGGCTTCCACGCTGCGCACCAGCGCACCGGCCGCACGCGGCAGGCCCAGCGGCTCGGCCACGTCCTTGGTGACCTCGGCGATCCCCACGCCGATGCGGCCGCGCACGACGCGTCCGCTGGTCTTGAGCTGATCGGCCACACGCATCGCCTCGTCGATCGGGATGGCGAACGAGATGCCCATGAACCCGCCGGTGCGGCTGTAGATCTGCGAGTTGATGCCGATCACCTCACCGCGCATGTTCAGCAGCGGGCCGCCGGAATTGCCCGGGTTCACGGCGACGTCGGTCTGGATGAACGGCAGGTAGTCACCCGTGTCTCGGCCTTTGGCCGACACGATGCCCGCGGTGACGGTGTTCTCCAGGCCGAAGGGCGAGCCGATCGCCACCACCCATTCGCCGACGCGCAGACGGCTGGAATCGCCGATGGCCAGGCGGGGAAGGTTCGATGCCTCGATCTTCACCAGGGCGACGTCGGTGCGCCGGTCGGAGCCGATCAGGCGCCCCTTGAACTCGCGCTTGTCGGTGAGCGTCACGTAGATCTCGTCCGCGCCGTCGACCACGTGGTGGTTGGTGAGCACGAAGCCGTCGGCCGAGATGATGAACCCGGATCCGACGCCGCGCGGGACTTCCTCGCCGCCCCGGCCGCGCGGCGCGTTGCCGGGTCCGGGCGACTGGCGAGGGGGGAAGAAGCGGCGGAAGAACTCGTAGAACGGATCGTTCTCGTCGAGCCCTTCGGGCATCTGCGGCTGGCCGGCGGAGGGTGTCTGGTTGGCACGCGCCCGTTCGGTCGTGCGGATATTGACGACCGCGGGGCCGGTGCGCTCGACCAGGTCGGCGAAATCCGGCAGTTCGCGTGTCTGGGCCTGTGCGGCTGGCATGGACACCGTTCCGGCCATCAGGGCCAGGGAGAGAGGCAGCAACGCAAGCAGTCGTTTCATGGCGTTCGTCGTCGAGGGGAGATCGGCAGGCCGATGATCGGTGAAACCGCCCGCACGCGGAAGCGCGGGGCGCCCAGCGTGCAGTTGGAGGCACGAGCGGAGGTTTTCAATCGCACGCGGTCGCCACCGTCGACCGCCCGACGATCAGCCACGCACACCACCGCCCCGTTCCAGCCACAGCAGCCACCGCATGAGCCGCGCCCAGTCTGCGTCGTCATGGGCATCGGCCCCTGACAGCAGGTGCAGGCGCCGCCCGCCGGCCGTGCCCGAGATCCACGCGCAGCCCGCGATCACGCACCAGCGGTCGGGCACGAACGGCAGCGCCGCGCGCGCATGCGCGTCGTTCCAGTTGGAGAGTCCGTCGACTTCGACCCGCAGCACCCCGCGCGCGATGCGGCGCACCGCCCACCCCTGCCCCACCCAGCAGGTGGCCGGAACGAGCAGCGCGAGCAGCGACGCCGGCAGCGGCCAGCCGCCCTGCGCGCATTGCCAGGCCCCGAGCAGACCGCCCGCCGTTCCGACGACCGCCGCCGCATGGAACAAGGCCGTCAGTCGCGCGGAGCGACCGACGGCCAGGGATTGTGCAAAGGACACGCCGGTGCGCCGGGCGTGGCGACCGGACGCGTCAGACGCGCCGGATCACCAGGGTGCCGTTCGTGCCGCCGAACCCGAAGGAGTTCTTCATCGCGACGTCGATCTTCATGTCCCGCGCCGTGTTGGCGCAGTAGTCGAGATCGCACTCCGGGTCCTGGTTGAAGATGTTGATCGTGGGCGGAGAGATCTGGTGGTGCACCGCCAGCACGGTCAGCAGCGTCTCGAGGCCACCGGCGCCGCCGAGCAGGTGGCCGGTCATCGACTTGGTCGAGTTCACGACCACCTTCGATGCATGGGCGCCCAGTGCCAGCTTGATCGCGTCGGTCTCGTTCTTGTCGCCCAGCGGCGTGGAGGTGCCGTGCGCATTCAGGTAGGACACCTGGTCGACGTCGATCCCCGCGTTGCGCAGCGCCGACAGCATGCAGCGGCGAGGCCCGTCGGTGCTGGGCGCGGTGATGTGGTTGGCATCGGCGCTCATGCCGAACCCGGAGATCTCGGCATAGATGCGCGCACCACGGCGCCGCGCGTGCTCGTACTCCTCGAGCACCATGACGCCTGCGCCCTCGCCCAGCACGAACCCGTCGCGATCCTTGTCCCACGGGCGGCTGGCCGTCTGCGGGTCGTCGTTTCGGGTGGACATCGCCCGGGCGGAACAGAAGCCGCCGACGCCCAGGGGCGAGATCGTCGCCTCCGCGCCGCCGGCGATCATCACGTCGGCATCGCCGTACTCGATCATGCGTGCCGACTGACCGATGCAGTGCAGGCCCGTGGTACAGGCCGTCACCACCGCCAGATTGGGCCCCTGCAGCCCGAACATGATGGACAGCTGGCCGGAGATCATGTTGATGATCGAGCCCGGCACGAAGAACGGCGAGATGCGCCGCGGACCGCGCGTCGTGTACTCGGTATGGTTGTCCTCGATCATCGGCAGACCGCCGATGCCCGAGCCGATCATCACGCCGATGCTGGTGCGGTTGGCGTCCGTGACCTCCAGGCCGCTGTCGCGCAGCGCCTGGGTGCCCGCGGCGAGCCCGAAATGGATGAAGGTGTCGAAATGACGCGCCTCTTTCGCCGGCAGGTACTCATCGATGGAGAAATCCTTCACCTCCCCAGCGATGCGGCACGGAAACGCGCTGGCGTCGAAACGGGTGATCGGGCCGATCCCGGACTTGCCCGCGACGATGTTCCGCCAGGCCGTATCCACGTCGTTACCGACCGGAGAGACCACGCCCAGTCCGGTGACGACCACTCTGCGGCGACTCATGGCAGCGCCCTCCGATCAGCCTTTTTGGTGGGACTTCACGTAGTCGATCGCCTGCTGCACGGTGGTGATCTTCTCCGCTTCCTCGTCCGGAATCTCGGTCTCGAATTCGTCTTCGAGGGCCATCACGAGCTCGACCGTGTCCAGCGAGTCGGCACCCAGGTCGTCGACGAACGAAGACTCGATCTTGATGTCGGCTTCGTTCACGCCCAGTTGCTCGGCGACGATCTTCTTCACGCGTTGTTCGATGTTTTCCATTCGGTCGGCTCCTCAGTGCGGATGCGGGAGGGTCCGCACATCCGGGTTGTCGTCAATCGTTCTGCCCTCGGCGGCACACGTGGTGCTGCCGCGGGATCCGGCCGCGGGGGCGGCCGGAACGGCGCGCCGGATTTTACCAGCTAGCCGCCCATTCAAGCCGCCTGTCGCCAAGCAGCTTCGAAATTGCATCAACGTGCCGGCTTCGTCCATCGACCGTGCAGCCTTCGGTCGTCTGGTCGATGCCGTCGCGCATCACTCCATGTACATGCCACCGTTCACGTGCAGCGTGGTCCCGGTGATGTACCCCGCCTGCGGAGACGCCAGGAAGGCCACCGCGGCGGCCACGTCGTCGGGCTGGCCGAAACGGCCGAGCGGGATCGATTGCGTGAGCGCCGACGTCTGCGCCTCGGACAGCGCGCGGGTCATGTCGGTCTCGATGAAGCCGGGTGCGACACAGTTCACCGTGATGTTGCGGCTGCCGAGCTCGCGGGCCAGCGCCCGGCTCATGCCGGCGACTCCCGCCTTGGCGGCCGCGTAGTTGGCCTGGCCGGCGTTGCCGCTGGAGCCGACGACCGAGGTCACGTTCACGATGCGCCCGAAGCGCGCCTTCATCATCCCGCGCATCACCAGACGCGACAG
>Ga0116141_10003426_pt1 | contig 13442 bp, 12 predicted proteins | sample AD_UKC097_MetaG_FD_89744 | JGI IMG/M metagenome (GOLD analysis project Ga0116141, IMG submission 89744) | Active sludge microbial communities of municipal wastewater-treating anaerobic digesters from USA - AD_UKC097_MetaG | ecosystem: Engineered > Bioreactor > Anaerobic > Digestate | place: USA... | reverse complement strand
TCTCGGAAGCAACTTCAGCATTCTTTTCAGCGCCGAAGCCCCTGACACCGATCTTTGATTCCTCAGCACCGCCGCGATCAAATGCCGGAACGGACGACTCACTTTTTAAACATGAACAAAGCAGAGCGGCACAAATCACCGCGATATAAAGAGTTTGATTCAAAATTCTCATGATCTCCTCCTGAAAAAATATTTAAACAACTTGAAAATAATAAACTAAATCAGTTTTTTATCAAACTTTCCTAAACTCTTTTTCTTGAATCTATGACGAATGTGACTGGACCGTCATTGATAAGTGACACTTCCATGTGAGCGCCGAAACTGCCTGTTTTTACAGTTGATATTGTTTGTGACAGCATTTTTACGAAATCATCGAACATCGCTTTTGCGATTTCAGGCGGCATTGCGTTGTCAAATCCGGGACGGCGCCCTTTTTGCACATTGCCTAAAAGTGTGAACTGGCTGACGGCAAGAATTTCTCCGTTTACATCGGCAACTGAGAGGTTCATTTTGCCTGCATCATCCTCAAATATCCTTAATTCCGTTATTTTTTTTGCCGAGTATTCAAGATCTGCCGCAGTGTCCCCTTTTTCAATTCCTGCAAGAACTAAAAGCCCTTTGTTTATTAAAGAAATGATACTTCCATCAACTGAAACCGATGCGTTTGCCACTCTCTGAATGACTGAGATCATAGACAACTCCTAAAAAAACTTGTCAATTTTAACAATCATCAAAAAATTGTCTATTTTTCCCTTATCATTAAAATATATGCGCTGATTTGATGGAGTAAAAAATTGAAAGGGATTGCAACAGTTCTGATCTTATCCGGAATATGTTTTTCAGTTTATGCGAGTTCGCTCAAAAAAGAAAATGCAAAAATAACTGCCGACCGCAAAATAATCGCCGACCTTGAAAAAGGACTTTCAAAAGATGAAAGGGGCTGCGAAAAACCATCGGAAGGACTTGATAAAAGCGTCCTGATCGAACTTCAGATATATTGCAATGCAAGAAATTCCGCAAAAAGACGGCTCGTGCCTTTAAAAGATCACATTTCCGCCTACGAAACCGCTGTAACAAACTATTATGCAAACTGCAAAATCGTTGACACAGATGAGTTGTTCGTACTTTGCGAAGCCCTTGACGACAAAGTGGTAAAAGCCGCTGAACTCGTAAATGATGAAAAGGAAAGTTTAAGAAAAGATCTTGATGAAATGGAAAATTCGGCAAAAAAAGCGGCAATCATCAATAAAGAAAAGAACGACTGGTCAAAAAAAGAGCACGATCAGCAGATAAACGATTCTCTCAGAGTCAAAAGAGACCTTGTAATGACCATGCAGAAAGGGCTTATTGACGACTCGGTAATTCTTGAAAAATCCAGAATTAAATTCTCGTCCGCACTCAATAACAGTTCAGGAGAGATCAGAGATAGAACTGAATATCTGCTCAAAGGGGTTACTTCACTTATTTCAGTCAACAAAAATCTGCGTGATACCTGCCAGTCAATGACACGGAACATAGACATTACAAACAGTTCATGCACTATAAAATATTCTGAGAAGGCGTGTACAGAAGCTGAAAATAAGCTCACTCAGGTATTTGATGAAGGAAATGCCAAACTCAAGGCATATACCGGCGAAAAAGAACGACTCAGAACTCTTGAAATGGAGCTTCATAAACTCTCTATTGCTGAAATTGCTGTCAAAATGGAAAATGCGAACCGTCAGATTTCGTTTTACATCGGGAATCTTCAGCTTCAGAACGATCAGCTTAAACAGAGGATTGAGCTCAGCGGAAACGATCTTGAAGTGCTCAAGGGAATGGATGGAAAAGGGTTTGTGGAAACTTATCTTGGATATGTTGAAACGATGAAATCACTTGAAAAGGAAAGTGCCGGATTTATTGAGTTTTTGGGTCTCAGCACCGTCAGAATTAATGAATTCATCAAAAACTGTACGCAAAATAAAAGTGAATATTCAACTGAATGCAGGATCGAAGGAGACAACATAGTCAAAGATGTTGATTCCATTATGAAAAAGATCTCTCAATACGGGGCAAAGTTCAGCCGGCTTAACAGCGATCTTGCCGCTTTTGCAAAGAAAGTTTCGGGGAAATAATCTCTCAACATTTCCACCTGAAATTACAAGTCCTACTTTTTTCCCGGCAAATATTTCTTTATTTTTATTTATTCCGAAAGGTTATGTCCACACCTTAGAAAAGAGAATAATATCGGAATATTGCAACAATTTATGTAAATTGCAAGTACAACTTTCAATTTGCACGAATTTTCTTAAGATATTGTAGTTACTCTTTTTTTTCCAGAGCTTTTGCGGTTGTGAATCCGCCAATAATTAAAACCAGAATCACCGATGCGATGATAATTAAAACTTTTTTCATTTTGTTCCCTCTCACTATTTAAAAAATCCAGTAAAATTATATGATTCAGCAAAAGCTTGTCAATTAAAGCAATTAGCAATTAAAGGAATAAACCAGGCGCATAATTCAATTCATAATTTCCTGTTTTTCTGCGAGTTAGATAACCTTATCTGTTTTCTTGCATATTTAATTTGATTGTTGCATTATCTATCGGCAAATAAACTATTGGAGTTGGAAAATGAGCGGAAATGAACTTATAAAAGTTGATGATATTAGAAGTAGGATTTTCACGATCAGGGGAATGCAGGTGATGATAGATAGTGACTTGGCTGAGTTGTATGGAGTTGAGACAAAAAACCTCAACTTAGCTGTAAAAAGAAATATCGAAAGATTTCCAGTTAATTTCAGATTTCAACTCACAGAAGAAGAGTACAAAGTTTTGAGGTTGCAAATTGAAACCTCAAATGAAAAAAGGGGTGGAAGACGATACGCACCATTCGTTTTTACAGAACAGGGAGTTGCTATGCTTTCTGCTGTTCTGAGGAGTGAAACTGCTATTAAAGTAAGTATAAGAATAATGGAAGCTTTTGTTTCAATGCGACATTTTATATTGGAAAATGAGCAGATATCTAAAAGGTTTGAAATTATTGAGAAAAGGCAGATGGAATATAAAATAGAAACCGATAGTAGAATTGAAAAAGTTTTGTCGGCCCTTGAATCAAAGCAAATTCAGCCAAAGCAAGGAATCTTTTTTGACGGTCAGGTTTTTGACGCACATAAATTTGTCTCAGATATTGTCCGTTCAGCTGAAAAATCGATCATTCTCATTGACAATTATGTTGATGACACCGTTCTCACTCTTTTTTCAAAACGGAAACAAGGAGTTACGCTCAAGATTCTCACTAAAAACCTTTCAAAACAGATTCAACTCGACATGCAAAAATTCAATGAACAGTTCCCACCTGCTGAAATAATTGAATTCAATCACTCCCACGACCGCTTCATGATAATTGATAATCACGACCTATCTTTTCGGAGCATCACTCAAAGACCTCGGCAGAAAATGGTTCGGATTTGCAAAAATGGATATAGAATCAACAGAAATACTTGCGAAATTAGGTGGTTAAACCCCTACGAATTAAAAAGACTCTTGTTTATCCTGAACAACATAACCTTTCTTTTCTTTTAATTTTTCCCGCTATCCACAAAATCATTAATATTTGACCTATTGGAGAGTGTGTGCTATTTTCCATTCCATATGGAAGAAGATTGAGAAAAGAGGAGATTTAGTTGAACAATAAATTCAAAGAGTTATGCGAAAAAATCTGGCAGGACTGGAAAAATGAAACTTTGACAATTCCAGATGAATTAAAAAACCGGTTTGATCTTCAACCGGAGTTTCTTCCTGAGCCATATCTGATTTTTAACACAGGAAAAGAAACCGCAAAAAGCGATATTCTGAGTTATAAAACTTACACACATTTCTTTAATCCTCAAACAATTTAAGTTGCTTTTCAGCAACAACGAAATGGGTTTCATAATTACTTCTGTATTCTGTCATTCCAGTTGTTCTAGCAGCCGCGGTAACTTCACCCCAGTTGATAAAATAATTCTCAAAATATTCAATTGGAAATTCACTTAGTTGCTGAACTTCTTCTTTTGTTGGAATGTGTCCAATTTTTTTTGAAATATTTTTTATTTCAAGTTGCAAAACTTTCTTACTTACTTCATACTTTTGTTTTTTTAAACGCTCTACAGGACTATTTTTAACTTTTGGTTTGCCATCATTTATTTTTCTAAACGGATCAAATCCATCTGCAAGTTCACAATGCCTTTGAGTCGCAATATTATGATAATATTCTGAAAGCTCAACACCAACATACTTCCTATTCATCTGTTGTGCAGTTAATGTTGTTGTACCGGCACCATTAAACGGATCTAAAACAAATTCTCCTTCGTTTGTGAAAAGTGAAATTAAACGATACATAAACATTGGAGGAAGTTGGCAAGGGTGATCAACTCTTCGACTGTTATGCTTCAATCGATGGATGTCATGCCAAACATTTGAAACAAATTCACTGTCATGAATTCTCATTAGTTTGCGTGCGGCGATACAGTTTGGACGGGCACAATAGTTTTCTTCTAATGTTTCAATTGCTTTTTTCTCTAAAACAGTGCTGTTTTTTCTTTCGATTCCGGGCAATGACCGTGGCACACCTTTGCTAAAACAGAGAATTGAATAGTGAGAAGGCATTATCATTCTTACCGGCATTGAAAGACCCTCCCATACTATCCAATCCTGATAATCTAAAATCGTATTTAAATGCTTAAAGTGCCTTATACACCACTGCGGAATGTTCAGAACAGCAAGTGTGTGTCCCGGTTTTAATACTCTTGCCAATTCACTTAACCACAAATCGCACCATTCAAAATATTCCTGAATATCAATGCCATCATTCCAACTTTCGTATTTCTTTTTTAAGTTATATGGTGGGTCAGCAAAACAAAAATCAATGCTGTTGTCTGGAATAGCTTTAAGCTGTTCAATGCAGTCACCATGAAGTAATACAGAATTATCAGAAAAAAAATTGGGTTTTTGAGAAAACGTTAGAAACTCATGTTTTATGCTTAATGGCTTGTAAAAATCTCTTTGGTCATAAACATTCAAATACTTATAATCAGAAATCCCAAACAAATCGACCAATCTGTTCTCAACTTCTTCAGGATATTTATCAAAGTTTACAGATATATCTCGCCAAACATCAGACATTAAAGTTCCGAACTCGTGATATAAATGCTTCTTCCCACCATAATCTTTTGTTGTTTTGTCACAAAAAGGACAGTATGTATAGCCAATTCGGGTTTTAGTATGTTTTAAGCTTTCTTTGTATTTGGTAAAAACAAGCAAAGCCGCATGTTGTTCTGTTAAAGAATCTTTGTGAGTTATCGGATTTTCAAGCTTTACAGCAATCCAAAGTTTTAGATTTATTTTGTTACTCATTTGTGAGCAAAAGTCCGTAGCGAAAATTGGAGAAGTAAGGATGACAATAGTTGCGGCTTTGTCCGTTAAGTGAATAAAATTATTTATTTCTAAATATAGTTCATCTTTTTGCGGAATTGCTTCAATAGATTTGTAAAATGGAAGAATGATAAACTCCACATTTTCTGAAATTGGTTTGGTTTCAGAAATTTTCCCGTTTATTCTTCGGGTTTTTAAAGGTATGGTGTTTTCACTTTGGTGCATTGCTATTTATCTAAAGTCATTAAGAATTCTGAAAGTTTTTTTAACTCACTATCTTTGAATGTAACAGTGCAATCGCTGAACTGGCAAATCGTTCTTAGCGCAGAACTTCTTTCAAAGTTTCCTGCTCCGTCAATTATATAAGCGATTTTGTGTCCTGCTTTTTTAAGCTGAATTTGTCGTGCTTGTGCTTGCCCTGCTTTTCTTTCGATAGTGCTATTTGTCGTCACTTGAAAACTAACTTCAATAGCACAAATTTTTCCTTTGGGTGATTTTGCAACGATGTCGTAAGAAAGAAGCGTTCTTTTGTTTTGGCTGATTTTATCTATATGCTTTTTGCTGAAATCCCATTTTGGCAAACGCTCTTGTAAAAATTCAACCACAAATCTTTGAGCAAGATTGCCCAAAGAATTTGCTGCAGCTCCACCTGTAATTCTGCTCACCCAAATATAACGTTGTCTCACAAAAGCATCTAACTCTTTTTTTTGTCCGATAAGAGTTCCTATGTTACATTTTTCTTCAATCTCATTAGGGATATTATCAGCAATCGCAGAACCACCGAATAAAATCAGGTTTGTAATATCTTCAATTATGGGATTTAATTCTTCAGCTGTTGTAAGTCCAACACCATCAACTTTTAAGTGCTTGTTATTCCAAGTTTTTTTTCCTGATAGTGTTTGGAATTCGTATAAATAATTTCTGCCGTTCCAAGAAAATTCCATTGTGTCGTTTTCAAACACTTTGGGAAGTTCTGTTTTAAATCTCATTAACTTTTCGCCGCTAATATCAGAAAGTACTATGAGGTGTTTAAGAAAAAGATTTGCTGAAAGTTGCTTTGAATTTTCCAATACTTTTTTCCAGGCATACGGTTCAGCATCTGCGATATTGAGTAAACTTATAAACTTGTCCTGTGTCTCAATAAGTTTGGGTATAATACTGGAGTTGCGTTCCATTTCAGCAATTCCATCTGGCCAAAATTTCAGTGCATTCTTTTCCAACTCTTTAATATCTATTATCATCTTATTATTCCTCCACAACAGAAAACTAACAAACTTAAATATTATACTATTTAAACACAAAATCTCAATTTATCCCCCCTACGAATTAAACAGGTGTTTACTCGCGAATTCGGGGTTGCTGGTGACATTGACGCCGAGTTTTCTGAGTCCGACTTCATCGCCGGGGGTAGGCATGTGGGTAAGATGGACTTCGCATCCTCTGAGTTCCTTGAGTTTTTCCATTGCGGCTTGTGCTGAGGGGTTAAATGTGGCGCTGATGGAGAGTGCGATGAGTGTTTCTTCAAGGTCGAGTCCGATTCCTCTTGCTTTATAGATGTCTTTTTTGAGATATCCGATGGATTCTGTTATGCTTGGCTGTAAGATATGAATTTCCTTGGGAATTCCTGCAAGATGTTTCACTGCGTTAAGAATAAGTGCTGAAGAGGCGTGCATGAGAAATGAGTTGTTGCCTGTAACGATTGTGCCGTCTTTGAGCTCTATCGCCGATCCGCAGTATATTTCATCGTATCCTTTTTCATCATTTCTTGCATCAAGAGCCGATTTATTAGCGTAATCAACGATCACTCTATCGGTTGGCTTTGCATCAACATCTTTCATTATCATTTCGGCACGCTGAACAGTCTCCTTGCTTGCAAGCCCGAGTGCATATTCGCATGAATAACGGAAAAACCTTCTTATGATCTCCTGCTTTGACGCTTCAACACATGCCACATCGTCAACTATTCCAAAGCCGGCACGGTTTACACCCATGTCAGTCGGTGACTTATAAATTGACGGCTCCCCGGTGATCTTTTCAAGAATCCTTTTCAAAAGGGGAAACGCATCAACATCACGGTTGTAGTTGACTGAATATTCCTTGTGTGCTTCAAGATGAAAATGGTCAATCAGATTAACATCTTTCAGTTCGCATGTAGCCGATTCATAAGCAACATTCACAAGGTGTTTAAGAGGCAGATTCCAGATCGGAAAAGTCTCAAATTTTGCGTATCCTGCCTTCACTCCGTTGAGATTTTCGTGATAAAGCTGACTTAGACATGTCGCAAGCTTTCCGCTTCCCGGACCGGGGCCTGTGACGACAACTATCGGTTTAGTCGTTTCAATGAACGGATTTTTGCCGTAACCTTCAGGACTTACAATCGTGTCAACATCTGTCGGATAACCTTTTGTAAAACTGTGGGTATAAACCTTCACACCTCTTCTTTCGAGCTTGTTCTTGAACGATTCCGCACTCGGCTGACCTTCGTAACGGGTTATGACAACCGCTCTGACCGTCAGCCCCCAGAAATTGAAATCATCAATCGTCCTCATCGCATCAACATCATAAGTTATTCCAAAATCGGCACGCATCTTCTTTCTTTCGATGTCGCCGGCATAAATGCAGAGAATTATTTCAGCATTATCCTTAAGTTTCTGCAGAAGACGCATCTTCACATTCGGATCAAAACCCGGAAGAACACGCGCCGCATGGTAATCAAAAAGGATCTTTCCGCCAAACTCAAGATAGAGCTTGTTGTTGAACATCTTAACCCTTTTTAAGATCTCTTCAGACTGTTCTTTCAGATACTTTTCATTGTCAAAACCGATCTTTGATACCATCTTTTACTCCGTTTTCTTTAATTATTTACTATATTTATCAACATTGAAAAATCTTTTAACTTTAAAAATATCGGCCTGCATAGCTTCATCAAAAGTTCCAAAGAAAAGAACTTTTTTATCAGCAAGCATCAACACCTTCTGCGCTGTCCTTTTTATTGAAAGAAGTTCGTGCGTTACAATGAAATAGGTTGTTCCGAGCTGTTCATTGAGCTTAATGAAAAGTGTGTCTAGGTCTCTTGCCGTAACAGGATCAAGCCCCGCCTGCGGCTCATCAAAGAATATTATGTCAGGGTCCATAACCATCGCCCTTGCAAGAGCACCCCTTTTTTTCATACCCCCCGAAAGTTCCTGCGGATATTTTTCCCTGTAATTATAAAAATTGACCATCGCAAGCTTTTCATCAGCCATATCGCGGGCGATCTTTTTATCAAAATCAGGGTAATGCATTATGATCGGAAGCATAACATTCTCTTCAAGCGAAAGCGATGTCATAAGTGCCGAACTTTGATATAAGATCCCGATCTTCTTATAAAAATCAGAATCTTCAGGAAGCGGATGAATGATCTCTTCACCCTTAAAAAATATTTTTCCGGTCCATGGCGGATTGAGTCCAACGATCGCCTTCATCAAAGTTGATTTTCCGCAACCCGATTCACAAGAACGACAAATCTTTCCCCTTTCTCAATTGAAAAAGAAATATCTTCAAGGATCGTGTTCTTCCCGTATCCCGCTGTGATGTTTTCAGTTCTAAGCATCTTAAGTATATAATATCAGTGAAAAAATTGCATCAATTGCAACAACGAGGAATATTGAGACAACAACCGATTCTGTTGTCGCTCTTCCAACCGCATCTGCTCCGCCGCGGACATTAAGCCCTTTGAAACTGCCGACTGCAAGAATAACCCATGCAAAAGAGATACTTTTGATAGTTCCCCAGAAAATATCAGCAAATTCAAGGGATTCTATCATCTGGTTTACAAAAGCTCCGGCAGGAATACTGTAAACCGAAGCAACAAGAAAACCACCAAAAATTCCTGCAATATCAGCTACAAGCGTCAAAATCGGCATAACAAGCGTGAACGCCCAGAATTTTGGAACGAGGAGAAATTTAAGCGGCTTGATACCCATTGTTTTAAGAGCATCGACCTCTTCCATTACAACCATCGTTCCGATCTCAGCCGCAATTGAACTTCCCGTTCTGCCCGCAATGATTATCGCCGTGATCAAAGGGCCGAGTTCTTTTGTCATCACCATCGTACTCATCATCGCAATGTAGCCCTGACCACCCATCTTGGCAAGCTGTATCGCCGCCTGAAGAGCAATGGTCAGACCAATCAGAAAAGCAAGCAGTGAAACGATCGGAATAGCTTTATATCCGATATAATAGGCGTTCTTTGTCGCATCATCCTTTAAAACGAACTTTCTGTTATAAAGCGATTCAAACGAATAAAATAACATGTCAACCATAATAACACAGAAGTAATATATTATCTCCCATGTTTTAATGAGAGTTTCACCAAATCTTTCAAGAAACGGCTCTTTTTTACGGGGATTTTTTTCTTCCTCGGACTCTTCCTTCTGATAAAAGATCTCTTTTCTGACATCTTCATCAATTACCAGTTTTTCACCAAACTCTTCAGAAAGCTTTCTTATCAGTGCTTTTGTCATCGAGTTGAGTGTAATGTCTGCTACATCTATTGTGACAGAATCAAGTTTTGAGATTGATGCAGAGATTTCCAGATATGCTTTTTCGCTGTTTTCAATTGTGAGGTCGCCCGGGATCTTAATCTTTTCCATCTTTTATTTCCGGAACTGTCAATATATTTAGTTCCTTAAGCTGAATGTCTGTAACTGGTGCCGGAGCTCCGGTCATCAGGCATGATGCACTTGTCGTTTTAGGGAAAGCAATGACATCACGGATCCCTTCCTGATTTGTCAGAAGCATGATAAGCCGGTCAAACCCGAGAGCAATACCACCGTGAGGCGGGGCACCGAATTCAAGAGCTTCAACAAGAAAACCGAAATTTTCCTTCTGCTCCTCGTCACTGATGTTCAGGAATTTGAAAACCTCTTTCTGTTTATCAGTATTATGAATCCTTATTGAACCTCCGCCAACTTCGTAACCGTTTATCACGACATCATAAGCCCTTGATCTTATTGTTGAAAGATCATCGCCCCTTTTTGCCGCCTCAAAATCAAAATCGGTGAAAGCATGGTGTTTTGCAACCCATTTTCCACTCTCATCATCAACTTCAAAAGCAGGAAATTCAGTCACCCACAGAAAATTGTAACTGTTTCTGTCATATAAATTATATTCAGCCGCAAGCCGCTTCCTTAAATTGCCCAAAGCGGTAAGGGCAACACCTGTTTTATCAGCAACAATGAACATCGTCCCCTTTTCAGGAATCATGTTTATCAATTTCAATATCTCGGATTCATTAAAGAATTTAAGAAGCGGTGAATCAAGTTCGCCATTTTCCTTCTTTATCCAGCCCAGAGCTTTTGCACCATCACCCTGAACTTCTTTTTCAATCTTTTTGATCTGATTTTTGCTCAGCTCTTCTGACTTGCCTTCAAGAACCATCCCCTTCACAACCATTTTCGGGTCATTCGCCGCATTTTTAAAAGCAGAAAACTCTGAATTTGCAAAAATGCCGTCAAGTGTCATAAGCTCCATTCCAAAACGGAGATCCGGCTTATCAGACCCGTATTTATCCATCGCTTCATTAAAAGACATCCTTTTAAACGGACGGGGAATATCAATGTTTTTGATCTTTTTAAAGATCTGCCAAAGAAGACCTTCAGTCACATTCATAACATCTGACTCATCCCCGAAACTCATCTCAATATCTATCTGGGTGAACTCGGGTTGTCTGTCGGCTCTGAGCGCTTCATCCCTGAAACACTTAACTATCTGATAATATTTGTCCATTCCTGCAACCATCAATATCTGCTTAAAAACCTGCGGAGATTGCGGAAGAGCATAGAAAGAACCTTTGGAAATTCTGCTTGGAACAAGAAAATCCCTTGCCCCTCCCGGAGTACTTTTCACAAGAACCGGGGTTTCGATCTCAACGAATCCTTCTGCATCTAAATACTCATGAACTGCCGCACTCGCCTTTGACCTTGTTACAAGTGTCTGCTGAATGTTCGATTTTCTGATATCGAGATAGCGGTACTTGAGTTTTAAAACATCTGATGCCTCTTTTCTGTGGTCAAAAGGCATCGGCTTTGAGTTGTTAAGAAGAGTTATTTCAGTTGCATCGATCTCTATATCGCCAGTTGAATACTTGGTTGTGCGGTTTTCTTTTCTGTCGATCACTTTTCCTTTGATGCTGACAACATCTTCAAGCGTGAATCTGCGTGCAGTATCAACAAGAGCAGGATCATTGAAAGCAACCTGCGTCATCCCATATCTGTCTGAAATTATTAAAAACAGTATCGGCCCTAATTCTCTTTTCTGTGTTATCCAGCCGGCAATTACAACCTCTTTCCCAAGATCATTTAAACAAAGTTCTCCGCATGTGTGAGTACGCAGCATTCTATCCTCCGGATTGTTTCATAGAGTTTGATCAGATCTACAGTTATTTAGTCTCAACCGGTTGCTTTTCTTTATTTTCGACAGCCGACTTGTCAAGATAATCTGCCGGAATTTTAAAATTGAGCATCTTTATATCAGCCGGTTCAACAAGTTTTACCGTCTGCGTAACAACAGGCATCTTTTTGTTCGCAGGGATCTTCTGAGCTTTAACGATCATTCCCGAATTTAGAAAATTATCTTCGATCTTCGCATCTGTAGAGCGGTATTTCGCAAGCGATTCGGGCATAACGGCTGCAAATTTCTTCTTGAATTTTATTACCGGAAGATTTTTAAGTTCAGGGGCGACCCAAACTTTATTATACGGCTTTCCGTCAACCTTCACCAGCCACTCTTCACAGTCCCATTCGCCCACTTTTGATGCGCCGATCTTCTCAAAAGTTACCTGCGGAATGACTTTTTCAGGATCGACATGCCCTTTTCCTTTCATTTCCTCAGCGAGCTGCTGTGCAAATTCAATATATTTGCTAAGTGTGATTATCTGATAGCTCTGTGTTTTGTGGTTTATTATTGTAATTCTATCAGATGAAAGATCGATCACAGTTTCATTCTTTCCGCTTGAAGATTCATTTTCTGTTCTCATTATGTCGCTGCCGACAAAAATGTTCTTCGTTACAGTAGTGCCATTCACTTCAATTTCTTCTACCGACTTCCATGCATCTGCCGCAAAAGAAATAAATGGCAGAAAAACTAAACATAAAACAGTAAAAAGTGCGCGGTTCATTTTATTACCTCTTAAAAATAACTAAATCGGAAACATTCTATCCTTTTAATTTTTTTTCTCAATAAACTCTTTTAACTTTTTCTCACTTTTTGAAAAATATATCACTATGTCGGCATCTTTAATAAAAAAAGGCCTTTCTTCTTCATCAATAAGAACAAATCCAAATCTATGATCTCTGAAAAACACAGCGCTTTTTATAAACGGTTCTTTTCTGAAATTATTTAATGCGGTTACTGACTGGATCTCTCCTTTGGATTTCTGCCCTGTTCCGTAAAAAAAGACATCTTCACCATCCTTATTTTTTTTCCACTTGAAAAAATAAGTTGTTTTTATTAGGGGATGTTTCCATTTCTGTTCACTTTCACAATTTCCTTTGTAACAAATTATTTTCAGATTGTAACCGGTCAGTTTTGCAAGTTCATCAATATACTTTCTCTGCTGTTTAGAAATATCGCTATTAATAAAAACTATGACACCGTTACGAGTGATCGTTTCAATGTTACGCTTAAGCCAATCGCCGTCATCTTTCAACTCAAAAGCAAATCCCGTGTTCTTCAGGAAATCGTTTTTTATTATGTAGTCAGGAGTTTTTTCATCAATGTATATAAATTTCTCCGCTTTCAACGGTGGCTCTCCGAGCTTGGGCTTAACTGTTATCTGTGCTGTTAATGAAGAAGAAACTGAAACAAACACAGAGAAAACAATGATTTTCAAAAATGATCTCATCAATACACCTCAGGATAATAAACTGACTGATTTTACATAAAAACAGGTTTTTTGGCAAATATGCCTGATTGAGGCAAAAAAAATGAGGCGACGACCTACTTTTCCACGGCCACTGACCGCAGTATCATCGGCGCTGTCACGTTTCACTACTGAGTTCGGGATGGG
>Ga0116141_10003425_pt1 | contig 13446 bp, 14 predicted proteins | sample AD_UKC097_MetaG_FD_89744 | JGI IMG/M metagenome (GOLD analysis project Ga0116141, IMG submission 89744) | Active sludge microbial communities of municipal wastewater-treating anaerobic digesters from USA - AD_UKC097_MetaG | ecosystem: Engineered > Bioreactor > Anaerobic > Digestate | place: USA... | reverse complement strand
ATGCCGTTCATTATCGGTTTCGAAATGGGACCGAATATCAGCACGGAAGGATTGAGCAAGGGATTCACACATTGCTATGTCGTCACGTTCAAGGATCAGCAGGGCCGCGATGAGTACCTGCCTCATCCGGCGCATAAAGCCTTTGTAGAAAAATTGCGTCCCATTCTGGAAGAGGCTTTTGTAGTCGATTACGAATCCGTTCCTGCGTGCTGCTGCAAGGGGCAATGCGGCAAGCCATGTGCCGAATGCCCGAAGTGCGCGAAGTGTGAAAAGTGCGCCAAGTGCCCGAAGAAGTAGAGATCGGGAGCGGGGGATGTTCTGAAGCGATATTAGAACGGCCCTCTCCCTCCGGGAGAGGGAAGGGTGAGGGGCTTGCGCCGAAAGGAGAAGTCCAATGTTGAGTACATACACCGCGAAGTACACAAAGATCGGTCGTGGCTATATGGGCCAGCTGATCGAATGGCCTGAAGTGATCACAGAAGGCGCAACGTTGGAGGAATGTCGAGAAATGTTACAGGATGCTTTACGGGAGATGATCCTTGCGTATCAACAACTGGAGAAGGAGATCCCCCTATGCACTGTCGCATCTTCTGCATTCTGATCCTGCAATCTTTCTTCCTGATTGGAGCCTCTCAAGGAATTGCTGCGGATGCCGCCTCCCCCCGTTTCCGGGTCCTCTACGACTTGAGACCATGGGATTACCTTTCTCTGGAAATCCCGGTGCAAGTACCGCTGAAGCCCGAATCCGTGAAAGCGGGAGACAAGCCGATGGCACTGGTTTACTCCTGGCCGGAGGGGAAATTACACACTCGGCCGGTCCAGAAAGTCGGTGCCCGATGGATCGCGTTGGTTACCGGCGAGGCGTTCGGGAATGAATGCCGACTGGAGACCATGCCGCAACCTGCCGAAATCCGGTTCCGTCTCGAAGACCGTAACGGGACTACGCTCGACATCTTCGAAGGGGAGAATCTGGTTCTCGGATACAACTACGGGGACATACTGCCCGAAGGTATCCCGGAAGACCGTCGCCGATCCTGCTATGTGCATCCGATCATGGGGCTGGACGGGGAAATGGTTTCGGACGATTTTCCGAAGGATCATTATCACCATCGCGGCCTGTTCTGGGCCTGGCAGCGTGTCATTGTCGGCGACAAGACCTACGATCCCTGGACATTGGTGGGGATGAAAAGCCGCTTTGAGCAATGGGAAATTCGAGAAACCGGCCCGGTTTGCGCGGTCCTGGGGATTCGATCCGGCTGGTACATTCTGGAGTCTGGAGTGAAAGCGGTGGATGAGCGTGCACAAATCACAGTCTACCCCGCCGGTAAGGTGGGGCGGATTGTGGACGTGAACCTGACCCTGGAGGCGTTGGGGCAACCGGTTCGCATTGCGGGTGAGGTCAATAAGGGCTATGGCGGGTTCAATTTCCGTCCCGCGCCGCGTCCGGAGCAGATCATTACGACGGTAAACGGCGTTGTTTCCGAAAACAGCAACATGGTTCCATCTGCGTGGGGCGATTTTTCCGCGCGGTTTGGAAATGGAGAACGTTGGTCCGGGGTATCCATCTTCCAGAGTGAAAACAATCCCCTGTTTCCGTCCGGTTGGTGCCTGCGTCCCTATGGTTTTCTTGGGGTGGATTTTCCCGGCACAGAGTTCTTCGAACTGAAACCGAACGAGCCTGTTCACCTGGGATATCGAATGTGGATTCATCGCGGCCAGGCGGAGCCGGGCAAGGTCAGCGCGGCCTACGCGGCGTATCAGAGTCCGCCGAAATTGGAACAGTCCGGCTCAATAGGGGGGAATTGATTGCGAGACCCAATAGGGTGCTGTCTTGCTTTTCGATGAGATTTCTCCCTTCGGTCGAAATGACAGATTGGCTGTCATTCCGAACGAATGTGAGGAATCTCAACAGACCATGGGACGCAAAGTTGCCTTTTTGAGGTTAAAAATAGGAGACGAGAATACTCTTTGAGGGGGGATCAGGCTCACTCCTTGAGGGCGATTTCGATGTATTGATCCAGGTGGCTTTTTGTGAACAGGCGGGCGAGCGATTCATTCACAAGGACCCGGAATTTCCCGTGTTTCTGGTCCACTTTGGATTGGGCCTGAACCACCGCACCGATACCGAAACTGTCCATGTACCGTACGCCCGTAATGTCCAGGACAATGGTCTGTGCGCCACTATCCAGGACTTCATCCAAATGACGTTCCAATCCCTTGGCATTGGAAATGAGGACATCCCCCAGCACGGAAACCGTGCAGTGGTCATCCTCATGGTGCACCCTCACAACAAGACTTTCGATTGACATTATCTGCCCTCGCTTCAGGCACAATTGACCTGTACGGCCCCGATTATCCACATTCGCCTATCCGGTGTCAAACAAAATGTATTACTCCGGCTGAGATTCTTTGGTCGGATTTCCGGCGGATAGGCTCCTAAAAAACTTCCCCTCAACCGTCATTCCGAGTACGAAGAGACATGGGAATCTCGTGTTTGCAGCATACGGATCTGAGATCGCCACATCCCGGCCCTTCGCAGACCCAGGGGTTGGGATTTGCGATGACGGAACAGGAAGAATGGTTTTTTTACCCAATCACCGGCCCCACCGGAGTCGCGCTCGCGAGTAATAGGGTATGCCCGGGGGGCAGAAGCGGCATACGAAAGAACACGGCTCCGGTTTGATTGATCTCTCCCGGAATAGGGATTATGGTACAGAGTCCGCTGGAAAAACATCTGGGAGTAAAACACAGGCAGGCGAGGCAAATGTCAGACAAAACGGAAGAAGAGAGGATCGTCCGATGGATGAGAACCGATCATTGACGAATCACCGGTCACCATTCAGCGCCGTTTCACTTTGCCTTCTTTCGGCACTCACGATGTCTTACGGCTGGGGATTCCGCGGCGAATACGGGCATGAGGCCGGAGCGATGGTTGCCTCGGCCCTGATGGCGATAGCGTTATGCCTCGCTTCGGGCCGACCGGACTGGCATAAGCGTTGCGCCGTGGCGGGTTTCTTCGGCGCTGTGGGCTGGGCGTTCGGCGGCCAGTTCAGCTATATGGAGCATTCGGTCTTTTACGCCCACTCGGACTCATTCCCGGATGTCCTGTATTCATACGGAGTTCTGTTTTTGCTCGGCGGAATCTGGGCCGGGATTGGCGGAGCCATCCTAATTCTCTCCCTGACGGAGAAGCGATCCTACCTGGAGAAGTTCATTGGGCCGATTGTCGCGGTTTATGTGGTTTGGATTCTTGTCGGATGGTTTTTCCGGTTATCACCGGACTGGGTGGCACGATGGATGTCCCCCGAATTCCACCAGAATTACGTGGAGAGTCTTCGTGGATTCCAGAAAGTGATGGGAACCGCGAAAGTGGACTGGATGACCGCATTCACGGCACTGATCACGGCGGCGGTTTACTGGGCGTTCTCACCTGGGAAGCGCGAGGCATGCCGGTTGATTATGCTGATTGCGGCAGGCTGGCTGGTTTCAGCCGCGTTTTTCATGCTCTTGATCGGGTTCCCCCTCGCGCCGCCACATCGCGGGGAAAACTGGGCGGGAACTCTCGGTATTTTCTTCGCGATGTTTGGATATCTGACCTGGCGCAAACACCGTGCGGGACGGCTGTTTATGTCTTACTGCACACTCGCCGGAGGATTCGGATTCACGCTCGCGAACTTCATTCGGATTCCGTTCACGGCATCCTGGGGACCGATTGCGGACAGCATCTCTTTGCGGCTGATCGGCGGATGGAAAACCACCGAGCAAGGCTTCGGATTACTCATGGGGCTGGGGGTTGCCTTCGGGATTCTCAGACTTCTGAAAGGGCATCTGCCTCCCCCGCAGGAAGATACCAATGAACGCAAACTGAACGAACTGTCCACTCTCGGGCTGCTGGTTCCCATCCTGTGGTTCAATCTGCACAAGAATGTCGATCGATGGACTGAAAGACATGACCTCATCAGTCATGACTTGCTGTTCGGTTTTTCCGCCACCGCCTGGTACGACTTGATCTTCACTCTCTTGTGCGGTCTGGTGATCTACGCAGTCCTCCGAAATCGCCGCAGTCCGTTGGCACTTATTCCCGCCACCGATTTCGGCAAAGGCCAGCTTCTCTACCTGTTTTATCTGATCGTGACGCTGGTCGCTGCGTTTATGCTCAATCTTGCCGAAATGAAGGAACTGATGCGGATCTGGGTTGAATGCACATTCTGGATCACCTGTGTGCTGTGCGCCTGGCTGGTTATCCGGATGGGTGTTGGGGTCTATCCTCCGGCTTTCCAGGACATGCCAAGCCAGCCCGTTGCTGTCACCGATAAAGCCTGGAGACTCGGTGTCTTCCATTGGATTGTCTGGATTTGCGTCCCTATCATTATGATTCTGCTCACATGGGCAACGCTCTATTTTGAAAGCGGCCCGATCTCGCGAGGCCGCCTGCGATTCGGCCCGAACGCCTATTGGAGAACGTTCCAGAACGCACCGGGTGCTCCTTCCGAATCGCCTTCGGAGATTGTGAAAAGCAATGCAGCACCGGCATCTATCGCTGGCCTGGAAGAGAGGACTTTCGCAGACATCGTGTTTGTTCATATCCCGGCGGGGAGTTTCATGATGGGCACGGAGATCTTCGACCAACATGAGAAACCCTCTCATCGCGTGCAGATTTCGAAAGGCTTCTGGATCAGCAAAACGGAGATCACCAACAAGCAATGGCAGGAAGAAATGGGCATACCGCCCTCTCCGCTGAAGGGGGACGATATGCCCGTTGTTCATGTCTCCTGGATGGACTGCCAGGAGTTTGTCGATCGGATGAGCCGACGAGGTGTGGGGAAATTCCGTCTGCCAACAGAAGCCGAGTGGGAATATGCCTGCCAGGCCGGAACCGGCTCCGATTTCTCATTCGGAGATTCTCTCTCCAAGGAGCAAGCGAATTTCGAAAGTTCTCAACCCGTGGAAGTAGGCAAGTTTCCTCCCAATGCCTGGGGACTTTGCGATATGCACGGCAATGTGATGGAGTGGTGCTGGGATTGGTATGACGCCGAATATTATGGCAGTTCGCCGACCGTCGATCCTCAGGGGCCACCGAGTGGAACTCTCCGTGTGGTGCGGGGAGGAGCCTGGAACAGCAACACAGGCGAATGCCGAACGGCATATCGCGCCGCATATCGGCCCGACACCCGTGCCGAAAATCTCGGTTTTCGCCTGTGCCGGGAGGAATAAGACACTACGTGGTGTGTTGCAAACTGAAATCCGGAGGTTTTGATCCGTGAAACGACGCGACTTTCTCAACATGACGCTCATGAATACCGCTGCTTTAGCGCTCTCGCCCCTGGTTCGGGCATCGGAAGGGAACAAACGGCCTAACATCATTTTCATCATGGCCGATGACCTGGGATACGGGCATCTGGAATGTTACGGCCAGAAGAGAATCCGAACACCCCATTTGAACAGCATGGCGGCCGAAGGGATGAAGTTCACCCAGTGTTACTCCGGCGCACCGGTTTGCGCTCCCAGCCGCTGTACCCTGATGACCGGCTTGCACGGGGGACATGCCTCCGTGCGTGGTAACACCGGCGGCATTCCTCTCCTGCCGGAGGATCTGACCGTTGCCGAAATTTTGAAAGAATCCGGCTACACAACGGGACTCTTCGGAAAATGGGGACTGGGCGAACACGGAACCGCCGGGATTCCCAATGAACAGGGATTCGATGAGTTTTTCGGCTGGCTGCACCAGATCCACGCGCATTTCTATTACCCGGAGTACCTCTGGCATAACGATACGAGATACCCGCTCGAAGGAAACGATGGAAAAAGCGGGCAGTATGCCCATGATGTGGTTGTCGAGAAAGCCTTCGATTTCGTTCGCCGTCATGGTTCCCCATCCGGCTTGGACCAGCGCAAACCATTCTTCTTGTACCTGGCGTTCGCCATTCCGCACTATGAGCTCTTAGTCCCGGAGGATTCTCTTCAGGAATATCGTGGAAAATTCCCCGAAAAGCCGTACATCGGACGTGGCAGGGGCACGGGGTATCCGGTGGACTATGCGGCCCAGGAAACTCCCAAGGCAGCACTCGCTGCCATGATCACCCGCATGGATCAAAACATCGGACGTTTGGTTTCGCTCCTGAAAGAGCTCGGCATAGATGACAACACGATCATCTTCTTCACATCGGACAACGGAGCCTCGGACGGTCCTGCCGACCCCGAATTCTTCAACGCAATGGCTGGTTTGCGGGGATTGAAGACACAGCTTTACGAGGGAGGAATCCGAGTTCCCATGATCGTGCAATGGCCGGGCAAGATTCAGCGGGATTCCACCTGCAACCACGTCTGCTATTTCCCGGACATTTTACCGACGCTTGCGGATCTCGCCGGTACCGAGTCTCCGAAGAGTATCGACGGACTCTCGATCCTGCCCTCGTTGTTGGGACAAAACAGAACCGGCAAGAGTCAGTCGGAGCATGAGTACCTGTATTGGGAAACGGATGGATGTCGGGCTTTGCGGATGGGAAACTGGAAGGCCCTGCAGAAATACGATAAAGAGGGTAAGGAGACGGATTTTGAACTCTATGATCTCTCGATTGATCCTGCCGAGCAGGCCAACCTCGCCGATAAGAAACCGGATATTGCGGAGAATCTGGGAAAGATCCTGCAAACCGCGCACAAAGACGTACGGCCCCAGATCGAACCGGAAAAACCGGAGGGCAGGCAATATCAATAAGAAAGGAGAAAAAAAGCCTCTTTAAGAAATGCTCACATTTCCCGGAGCTGTTCCCGATTGGAGAAATAGGACCGCGAAAAGAGAAACGCAGTCAGCAGACATGCGCCCATGACTCCGCAGGGAAGCATGTACATGATGACCATCTGGTAACGCGCGGCGGCCATTGGCGCGCCGCCTGCCATCAGCATACCGCCCATAATCCCCGGAATTTGCACCAGGCCAGTCAGCATCATGGTGTTGATGCTGGGAATCAGGGCTGTCCGAACCGTAGCACGGACATAGGGCTGGATGGCCCGCTGCGGAGAGGCCCCCAACGCCAGTGCCGCCTCAATCTCCCCACGGTGGCTCCGAATGTCCGCCGCCAGGCGATGAACCGCCAGGGCCGCACCGTTGGCCGCATTCCCGATCACCATTCCCGCAAGAGGGATGAAATAGTGGGGCAAATGAAGTGGATCTCCCTGGAATACGCCACCAAACAGAAACAACAGCACGAGAGTCACCGCAACGTTCAGCGAAATCAACAGGCTGATCACCAATCCGGTACTGCGCTCTTCCTGGCGTCGGGCCGCCTCCACCGCCGCAAGAAGGACCATGCACTCCACCAGGAACAGCAATGCCCAATGACTCTCCAGGGCAAAAATGTATTTCAATACATACCCCAACACCAGCAACTGAATAAAAACACGGATGGAGGCCACCGTAAACTGGCGCTCCAATCCGAATCCGAACAACCACGACATCCCAATGGTCACAACCACAAATCCGAACGCGATGGCGATCTGATCGAGACCGAGGTCTACAAACGGTAGCGACATGGCGGCTCACTCCTCCTCTCTGCTGTCCAGATCGCCATCCAGGAATCGCCGGGTGATCTCACTGGAAGGCTCTTTCAAGACACGTTCGGCAGGCCCGAATTCGACCAACCTTCCTTCGTGGAGCACGGCGGCCATACCACCCAGGATCTCGGTATCGTGAATGACGTGAGAGACCATTAACAGCGCCACTCCCAGCTCATCCCGCAACGACAGAATCAGATCCAGGATTCGTCCGGCTGCCGTGGCATCCAGATTCGCGGTCGGTTCATCGAGCAAAAGGACGTGTGGTTCGACAGCCAGGCTGCGCGCCATGGACACCCGTTTCTGCTGGCCGACCGACAGCTGATGCGCCGGGCGGTCGATCAAGTCCACCGGAAGCCCGACTTTCTTGAGTAATCCTTCGGCGTCGACACTTCTCCGCCAGATCGTCGGTCCGAACAGGATGTTCTCCCGCACACTTCCGTCAAACAAATAGGGCAGTTGAAACACCATTCCCACCTCGCGGCGCAGATCGCGAATCGGAATGCTGCTTACGTCTTGGCCCTGGTAAGAAATATGACCTTGAGATGGTTCGTCCAGACCGTTGAGCAATCGCAGCAGGCTTGATTTGCCTGCGCCGGACGGCCCCAGAATCGAGACCACTTCCTCGTTGCGAAGATCCAGAGATACTCCCCGTAAGACCTCCCGGCCCACGCGCCGGGAACAAACATCTTCCAGCAAGAATTCAGTTCCCACGTCCTGTTTTAACCACCCGGTTGGCTATCGAAACAGAATATATAAATCGTAGGCGGGATTCTCCGTCGTTTCATTGAAATCGGGCATAGTTGGATATCCCAGATCGAATACGGCCCAGTCAGTCAATTCATCCTCGGAAAACGGAACCAGGTCGGAATACCATGGATCATGAGGGTATACCCCCAGACCCGCTGTCCTCGCCTTCTTCATCGAGGCGCATCCGGCAAACAGGAATCCAATCAGCAACACCAGGGCAATCAATCGAGAAGACTGTCTCATTTTGTTCATTTTGCTTTGCACCGGAATGTCCGACATGCACTCAGTTTAACGGAAGACGTACGGGAAAGGTAGCGACACCGGACCGCTCTCGACAGACGTGACCATGACGGTATCATGAGATTCTAAAATTTCACTGGGAAACAGAGCCATGCCGGAACAGAGAATTCACCAAAAAGAACTGAAAAAGAGACTCAAAGAGGATGAAGTGGCGGTATTTCTTCAGGAAATCCGCGATTCCGTTCGAGATTATTTGGAGAAATACGGTCGGATTACGTTCTGGACCGTGGTTGGTGTGTGCCTCCTGGTCGGTGTGACGCTTCTATGGCGATGGAAGGGAGCGACCGATTTCGAAGCAGCGCAGGAGACCTATTCCACCGCAGCGACGTTGATCGACCGGGGCGATTACGGCAGCGCGCAAACCACACTGACGGAGTTGATTGAGCGGTTCAGCGGCCAGGATTGTGTTTCCGCCGCGTATGTGCTTCGCGGATTTGCCCGCCACAAGCAGAAAGACTACGACGGGGCTTTTGCTGACTATCAGACCGCCCTGCAGATGGTGGAGGATCTTCCAACCCGGTATTCCATCCGTCTGGCCCTGGTCCAGATCCACCGATCGCAAGGGGATACACAGACAGCGGTGACGGAACTGGAATCGCTGCGGTCTGAGGTGGATAGTCCCGAAATGCGCGATCAGATCACGTTCCTGTTGGCCCAGTGTAAGGAAGACCTGAACCAGCCCCAGGAGGCTCTTGCCCTGTATGAGGAAATCCCGAGCGACTCCAATTACCGCAGTCAGGCACGCAATCGGATCACCTGGCTGAAAACGGAGCCGGTTCCGGCCGTCAATCCGGTTGGGTAAGATTGGTTAGATCCGCTTCCAACCTGTCCAACGGCGGAAGGATTTCACGGATATTCTCACACAACCGTGGAATCTCTGTCTCGATAATCTCCCATACGTGGATCAGGTCAATCCCCTCATAATTGTGAATCAAGACATCACGAAACGCTGCCATCATACGCCAAGGGATTTCCGGATATCTCTGTCGATATTCATCCGGCACTCGCTTCGCTGCTTCCCCCATCACCTCGAAATTCCATAGCACAGCATGTTGGACGACTTTTTGTGCAAGAAAGAATTCTTTGCCGTCAATAGTGTAATTCAGGATCATTTGTGCAGATTCAAGAATCTGCACAACATAGATACGTGGGTCCTTCTTCACAGCGGAACAGCCTCCCTCACAATTCTCTGACGCAGAAGCCAGTACACGCTGTCCTCGGTCACCACATCCACCTTCTTACCTAAAAGCTGCTCCAAATCGAGAATCAGTCCGGCAGGAAACCAAGGTGAGGTTTTAGGACCGACTTGAATTAAGAAGTCAATGTCGCTCTGATCATCCGCTTCATCTCGCGCCATGGAACCGAATACACGTACGTTGCAGGCCCCATGTTCGGAGGCAATGCGCAGAATCTCATCTCGGTGGGCTTTCAGCAGACTATGCACTGTCACACTCCGATTCGCCTGGTTTCTCATTCGTCGCCCCATACATTATAGCGCAACCCTCACCCAGAGAAATATCTTCTCACTTCATCCACAACTTCCGGTCCAGGGTGCGGTACTGGAGTGCTTCCGCAATATCGGTAGGGCGCAGGATATCGGACCCATCCAGGTCGGCGATGGTTCTCGCGACCTTGATAATGCGGTCATAAGCCCGGGCGGAGAGTCCCAGTCGTTCGATCCCCTCTCTCAGCACATCCCGCGCTTCCGGGGTCATGGGGCAATGCTCCCGCATGGATCGTGAGGTCATATCGGCATTCGAGTGAAGCCCGGTTCCGGCGAAACGCGCCTGCTGAATCTCGCGTGCTCTCTGCACGCGCTCGCGGACGGCCTTGGAAGGCTCCCCACTCGGTGGAAGGTGCAGATCGTCCAGTTTCACGCTTGGAACTTCGATATGAATGTCGATCCGGTCCATCAACGGCCCCGACAGTTTGGACATATAATTCTGAACTTGCATCGGTGTGCACCGGCAGGCCTTGTTGCTGTCGCCGAAATAACCACACGGGCAGGGATTGGACGCGGCGATCAGCATGAAATTCGCCGGGAAAGTCAACGTGGCGGCAGCGCGGCTGATTGTGACAACTCCATCCTCCAACGGCTGTCGCAAATTCTCCAGAACGGCGCGCGAAAACTCCGGCAACTCGTCCAGAAACAGAACGCCGTTATGCGCCAGGCTTACCTCTCCCGGCCTGGGATGACGGCCCCCGCCGATCAATCCCGCGTCCGAGATCGAATGATGCGGCGAACGGACCGGGCGGGTTCCGATGAGTGGTTGATTCCCCAACTGCCCGGCAATGCTATGGATTTTCGTGGTCTCCAGCGCCTCCTCAAGCGAGAGAGCAGGCAGGATGGTCGGCAATCGTTTGGCGAGCATGGTCTTGCCGGAACCGGGTGGGCCAATCATCACCACGTTGTGCCCTCCTGCCGCGGAAATCTCCATGGCCCGTTTCGCGTGCTCCTGCCCCTTCACCTCGGCGAAATCGACGTCATATTCCGACTGCCGGTTGAACAGGGATTTCACGTCAACCTTTTCCGGTTGAATGGCCCCGTCATCATTCAAATGCCGAATAAGTTCAAGAAGTGTGCCTACGGGATATACGGTCGGACCGCTGTCCACAACCGCCGCTTCCTTCGCCACGTCCTTCGGCACATAAAGCGCGGATATCTTCTTCTCCTTGGCTTTCAGGGCAATCGGAAGAACACCCGAAACGGAACGAACAGCGCCGTCCAGGGCCAATTCCCCCAGGAAAAGGGCATCCTTGACGCGATCCACGGGAATCGCGCCGGAGCCGCAGAGCAGCCCTATCGCAATGGGAAGGTCCAGCGCAGAACCTTCCTTCTGAATGTCGGCGGGTGCGAGATTGATCGTGATTCGTCTCATGGGAAACGACATCCCCGCCTTTTCAATCGCGGAATGGACCCGGTCGCGGCTTTCCCGGATACTGGCATCCGGCAATCCCACAATCACAAAGGACGGCAATCCTCCGGCGATATCGAACTCCACTTCCATGATATAGGCGTCGATCCCCAGGGTGGCACTCGAAAGAATCTTGACATACATGAGCGGTCGCAGACCTCCCCGATTCGGTTATGGCACATTTGTGCAGCGGAATCCTAGCATAGAAATCCCAGGGTTGAACAGTTGACCGGACGGTTTTTTTTGAGAAGGATCTGCCTCACCCCCTCCCCCTCTCCAAGTGTGGAGAGGGGTGGCATAGGCTTCCAGCCTGTGGTCAATCGCCCGACATGACAACGGTAGCTCTTACTTCCGAAGGCGGATTCTTCCCTTGCCTGACACGGTGACACGCTTAATGATGAATCCACTATGTCCAGTGTGCATATTCGTTCGGCACGATTTGAGGATCTCGACCGGATCGTGGAGATCGAAACAACCTCGTTTTCCTGTCCCTGGTCGAGGAAATCCATTGAGGAGGAAATCCTTGGCGGCCCGGTTCGATTCCTTGTGGCGGCTTCCTTGCCGGGGAACCGGGTTGTCGGGTATGTCAGCTTTTATATCGTGGCCGATGAGGTCCATATTATGAACCTGGCAACTGATCCCGCATTTCGCCGCCAGGGGATCGCGCGGGCGCTGCTCCAGGCTTGCTTGCAGGAAGGAAAGAAGGCAGCGGTCGCCGTGGTTCACCTGGAAGTACGCGAATCCAACACGGCGGCCCTGGATCTCTATCGAAAACTGAATTTCGAGATTGTCGGGCGTCGCCCCAAGTACTACATCAAACCGGTCGAGGATGCCCTCTTGCTCTCCTTCCGGTTCGATCAGGAAGATCAGAACACAACATCATGAACGCGACTGCATGGTATAAAAAGACTCTTTCGGATGGTGCGCTGGTCCTGCTCATCGCCATGGTGTTTGCCTATTGGGGAGCGACCGCCTCGATTCGTCATTCGTTGAGAGAGATCGGCTATCCGCGACTTTCTCCCTTCCTGGGGCATGAGGAATGGCTGGATGAGAGCGGGATGTTTGCGGTACACGAGCGAGAGAAATGGACCTGGGGGGCGATGCTGCTGGTTCTGGCGGCGGTGAAAGTGTTCCGCGCCTATCGCACGGGATATTCGAGCATCGGTGCGGATGGAGTTTGTGCGGGATTGGGGACAGTCCTGGGGCCGGTTCTGGCCGTTGCTGGATTTATGCTGATTTACGGTTCGAAGTTGATCTTATGTCGAGAGGTTTTAATTCCCGGCGGTCTGTTCTCCCTGTGCGGCCTTCTGGCGGGGCTGCTGATTGCAGGTCTGGCGGCGTGGATTGCGAGACGGTCGGCGCGGGCCAGTTCAAATATCATTGAACCGTAGGGGCAGGTCTGTGACCTGCCCGACGTAAGATTCTGCCTTACCCTCCCCGCTGATCCACAAAACCGAGCTTATATTTCTCAACCGGATTCGCACCGTCTCTCAGCCATGACAAAGCATCATCTCTGTGTATGTGAGGATTCAGCCAAACGATATCCTTCAGATCCTCCAATTCCTTTTCATGACAAATTTTGGCAAATTGCTCTCGGATGTTATCCAGAGAAGCTACCGACTTGTCCGTTGCCAGGGCGGCTTCTATCAAGATGAAATCTTTTTCCAGATCCCGACGGGTCTTCGCTCGCAGGGTAATTGCGTCCATCTTGGATTTGAGTTGCCTGATTTCCAGTAGGTCGTCTTCCTGTAATGAATATATTCGATCCTCGGATACCATATTTGTGAGAAATGTGCATGCAAAATTGGACCAGTTTCTTATCCACTCCCCTCCGATTTCCAAAGTCATTACCATATTGAAATCGGTATCCAGGTAGAAGACGTTCAAGAAATTCGTGCAGTTTATTGAGGTTGGATGTATTGCATCTTCT
>Ga0116141_10003424_pt1 | contig 13447 bp, 12 predicted proteins | sample AD_UKC097_MetaG_FD_89744 | JGI IMG/M metagenome (GOLD analysis project Ga0116141, IMG submission 89744) | Active sludge microbial communities of municipal wastewater-treating anaerobic digesters from USA - AD_UKC097_MetaG | ecosystem: Engineered > Bioreactor > Anaerobic > Digestate | place: USA... | reverse complement strand
TGCTCACCTCGGGCATCACCCTCACCATTGCCCACCACGCGCTCAAGGCCGGTCAGCGCGGCAAGGTGCTGCTGTGGCTGGGCCTCACCGTGCTGCTGGGCGCGGTCTTCCTGTTCTTCCAGGTGGAGGAGTACATCCACGCCTACACCGAACTGAACCTGACGCTGGGTTCGGGCATCTACGGATCGACCTTCTTCATGCTCACCGGCTTCCACGGCGCGCACGTCACGCTGGGCGCGATCATGCTGACGGTGATCTGGTTCCGCGTGCTCAAGGGCCACTTCAGCGCCGACAGCCATTTCGGCTTCGAAGCCGTGGCCTGGTACTGGCATTTCGTCGACGTGGTGTGGCTGCTGCTGTTCCTGTTCGTCTACGTGCTCTGAGGCCGGGAATCGGGAGCAGGGAATCGCCGAGGGGGCCAAGGTGGCTGAACCTTTCACCCCGGCAGCCACCTGCTCCTGACCACACCCGCTTCCCGATTCTCCGTTCCCGGCGTTGGCATCAGCCGCCCACGCCGTGCGGCGAGATCAGCCCGGTCCAGATGCCCAGGATCAGGAAGATCACCAGCGCCACGCTCAGGCCCACGCGCCAGGTGAGCGCGTTGACGGTGCGGTTGGTCTGGCCCTTGTCCCTGATCATGTAATACAGCCCTGCGCCGAGGTTGTAGAGGATCAGGACCAGGAACGCGACGATGATGACTTTGGGCCACATGGACAGGGGTTCTCCGACGGCGGATCGATGGCCGGTGCGAGAAGGATTCGACCGGACATTGCATTCTTGCACGGCGGAGGATGGACCAGCGTGAGCCTTCGAACGCGCGTGCTGTGGGCGCTGCCGACGCTGCTCGCGGCCGGCCTGTTCGCCGGCCTGGGCTTCTGGCAATCGGGTCGTGCCGACCAGAAGGAGCGCATGGCGCAGCTGCGCGAGGACGCACGGGCGGCCGGTCCGATGGAGCTTGCCCGGGCGCTGGATTCCCCGGAGGCGCTGCTGCCGCTCGCGGTGCATGGCGAAGTGCGGCTGCGTCCGGCGCCGGTGCTCCTGCTCGACAACCAGCAGCGCGACGGTCGCGTGGGCGTGCGCGCCTATGCCCTGGCCGAGGTGTCGGGCGGGCGGGTGCTGGTGGTCGAGCTGGGCTGGCTGCCGCTGGCGGCGGATCGCGTGCTGCCCGAAGTGGCGGTTCCGACCGCGCCGCGTTCGCTGGCGGGCCTGCTGGCGCCGTGGCCGGGACAGGGCCTGCGGCTGGCGGAAAACGCCTGGACCGCGGACGCGCAGGGCCGCGTGCTGCTCGCCTTCCTCGCGCGCGAGGACGTGGCGCACTACCTGGGCGTAGAAGTCTGGAACGGCGTGCTGCAACCCGATCCTTCCGAGCCGTTCGGCTACGCGCGCGATCCGGGCCTTCGTCCGGATCCGATGCCGCCCGAACGCCACCGCGGCTATGCCGTGCAGTGGTGGGGCCTGTCCCTGACTGTCATCATCACCTATCTGATCCTGAATCTGCGCCGCAAGAACCGATGAATGCTCCTGTCCCCTTCGATCCGGCACTGCGCCGGCGCAACCGCATCCTGCTGGTGCTGCTGATCCTGTGCTTCGTGCTGCCGCTGCTGGCGGCGGTGGCGCTGCAGCAGAGCGGCTGGCGTCCGGAGCACACCCGCAACCGCGGCACCCTGCTGCAGCCGCCGGTGGCGCTGGCCGACCTTCCGCTGCGACATGCCGACGGCCGCGAATACCGCTACGCGCCGCAGGAACAGCGCTGGCAGATCGTCGTGGTGCCTCCGGCCGACTGCGGGCAGGCCTGCGTCGACCTGCTCGCGGGCCTGCACAAGGTCTGGCAGCTGCAGGGGCGGCGTGCCGACCGGCTGCAGGTGCTGTGGTTCGGCCCGCTGCCGCCGTCGGCCGAATCGTTCCGCGCGCTGATCCCGATGCATCCGGAGCCGCAGCTCGAGGCGCTCCTGCCGCAACTGGCGCGCAGCGGCGCCCCTTCCGTGTATCTGGTCGACCCGCGCGCCTTCCTGGTCATGCGCTATGCCCCGGGCGTCGATCCGGGCGACGTGCGCGCCGACATCACCCAGCTGCTGAAGTCCTGATCATGCTGCCGCATCGCCATTTCCACCGACTCGCCTGGATCGCCGTGCTGCTCGCGCTGACGGTCATCGTGTTCGGCGCCTTCGTGCGGCTGTCCAACGCCGGGCTGTCCTGTCCGGACTGGCCGACCTGCTACGGCAAGGCCACCTGGCCGGTGCACGAGCACGAGATCGCGCGCGCCAACGACGCCTTCGATCGCCCGGTGGAATCGCACAAGGCCTGGCGCGAGCAGGTGCACCGCCATCTGGCGGCCACGCTGGGCCTTCTGGTGTTCGCGCTGGCCTTCCTCGGCTCGCGCCGGGTGCGCGCAGGCAAGGCGGTCGTGATCGGTTCGAGCCTGCTGGTGGCGCTGGCCATTCCGCTCTACATGCGCGGAGAGCACGGGATTTCCTCGGCGCTGGCAGTGGCCGGCGAGGCGATCCTGCTGGGCTGGGCGCTGCGTCCCGGCAGCGCGGGCTCGCCGCGCGGGGATTTCTCCCGCGTCTCCGCGCTGCTTCTGGCGGTGATCGTTTTCCAGGCCCTGCTCGGGATGTGGACGGTCACCTGGCTGCTCAAGCCGTTGGTCGTGATGGGGCACCTGGTAGGTGGCATGACCACGCTGTCGCTGCTGGCCTGGATGGCCTGCCGCGCCTCGCCGCAGGCCGGGTTGGCCCTGCCTGCGGCGTGGCGGTTGCGCCCGCTCCTGATCGGCGCCATCGCCATCGTCGGGGTGCAGATTGCGCTGGGCGGCTGGGTGTCGGCCAACTATGCGGCGCTGGCCTGCGGCATCGACTATCCGACCTGCCTGGGGCAGTGGTGGCCCGAGCACGATTTCGGCGAGGGATTCGTGCTCTGGCGCGGCATCGGCACCGACTACGAGGGCGGCGTGCTCGATGGTCCTGCGCGGGTGGCGATCCAGATGGTCCACCGCATTTTTGCGCTGGTGGCGCTGGGCTGGGTGGTCTTCGTTGCAAGAAAGGTTCGCGCAGTGCCGGAAATTTCCGGCTGGGGCACGACCCTGCTCGTGCTGATCGGCGTGCAGTTCGGCCTGGGCATCCTCAACGTGATTTCGGGCCTGCCGCTCAAGATCGCGGTTTCGCACAACGCGGTCGCCGCGCTGCTGCTGTTCGTGCTGGTGGTGCTGCTGGCGCGCCTGCGCCGGCCGCAGGCGGCGGCGTGATGGGCGCGCGGCTGCGCCAGTACTGGACCCTCACCAAACCCGGCGTGGTGGCGCTGATCGCCTTCACCGCGCTGATCGGCATCCTGCTGGCGGTGCCGGGCGTGCCGCCGCCGGTGCCGGCCGTCGCAGGGCTGGTCGGCATCTGGCTGGCCGCGTCCTCGGCGGCGGCGATCAACCACCTGATCGACCAGCGCATCGACGTGGTGATGGCGCGCACCGCGCACCGGCCCCTTCCCAGCGGCCAGCTGCGGCCGCGCCAGGTGCTGGCCTTCGCCGTCGCGCTGGCGGTGCTGTCGATGACGGTGCTGGTGCTGTGGACCAACGTGCTCGCGGCGGTGCTGACCTTCGCCTCGCTGATCGGTTACGCCATCGTCTACACCGCCTGGCTCAAGCGCGCCACGCCGCAGAACATCGTGATCGGCGGCCTCGCGGGCGCGGCACCGCCGCTGCTGGGCTGGGTGGCGGTCACCGGCGAGGTCCACCCGCACGCGCTGCTGCTGCTGCTGATCATTTTCGTCTGGACCCCGCCGCACTTCTGGGCGCTGGCGATCTTCCGCCGCGACGACTACGCGCGCGCCCTGATCCCGATGCTGCCGGTGACCCACGGCGTGGTCTACACCCGCTGGCACGTGCTGTTCTACACCCTGCTGCTGGCGATCGCGACGATGCTGCCGTGGCTTACCGGCATGAGCGGACTGTTCTATCTGGGCGGGGTGCTGGTGCTCGATGCGGTCTTCCTCTACTACGCGACCCGCCTGATGAATCCGCCCTCGGAGCGTTTCGCGATGGCGGTGTTCGGCTATTCGATCGTCTACCTGATGCTGCTGTTCGCCTTCCTGCTGGTCGATCACTGGCTGCCGCGGCTGGCCTGAGCATCGGGCGTCGGCGCGCGGGAAAGGCGCTGCGCCAGCGCGGCGCAGACCATCAGCTGGATCTGGTGGAACAGCATGAGCGGCAGCACGAACATGCCCAGCGAAGCCTCTCCCGCGAACAGGAGGTTGGCCATGGGCACGCCGGTGGCCAGGCTCTTCTTCGACCCGCAGAACAGGATCGTGATGCGGTCGGCGCGGGCGAAGCCGAGCCGCCCGGACGCGAACCAGAGCGCCGCCATCACCAGCGCGAGCAGCAGGCACGAGAGCGCCACCAGACCCAGCAGGCGGCTGCCGGGCACCTGCCGCCAGAGGCCTTCGATCACCGCGTGGCTGAAGGCGCCGTAGACCACCATCAGGATCGTGCCGCGATCGCTCATCGCCAGAAGCCGCGCGCGCTTCAGCACCCAGCGCGCGATCCAGGGCCGCAGCAAGTGCCCCAGCACGAAGGGCGCCAGCAGCAGAAGCACGATGTCCGCCACCGCGCGCCAGGGCGAGGCCATGCCGCCGTGCGCGGCCAGCAGCAGCGCGGCCAGCAGCGGGGTGAGGAAGACCCCGGCCAGATTCGATACCGAGGCCGCCACCACGGCGGCGGCGATGTTGCCGCGCGCGATCGAGGTGAAGGCAATGGAGGACTGCACGGTCGAGGGCAGGGCGCACAGGAACAGCACGCCCAGATACAGCTCCGGCGTGAGCAGCGCGCCGGACAGCGGTTCCAGGGCCAGCCCCAGCAGCGGGAACAGCACGAAGGTGGACGCCAGCACGAGCGCGTGCAGGCGCCAGTGACGCAGCCCCGCCACCACCGCCTCGCGCGGCAGGTGCGCGCCGTGCAGGAAGAAGAGAAGGGCGATGCCGGCGGTGGTGAAGCGGTCGAGCCAGAGCGCCGCGGACCCGTGCGCCGGCCACAGGCTGGCCGCCGCCACGGTGGCGATCAGCGCGAGCGAAAACCGGTCGAAGAGGAAGCGCAGGTTCACCCGCGCATTGTGCCGCAGCGCAGCATGGTGGAGTTCGCCCGATGCGTGCGCAGCGCAGGCTAGAATCGGGCGGGATGATTCGGGCAAAGGGGATGGGCGACATGAACGAGGCGCAAGGGTTTTCTCAACGTCCGGCGCCAGGCCGCCCGCGGGAGCCGCGACCTGTGCCGGAGGGCGCATGCCTGTCCTGAGCTTCCTCGGCGGCGTCGGCACCGTCACCGGCTCCAAGCACCTGATCCGCGAAGGCGACACCCGTCTTCTGGTCGATTGCGGCCTGTTCCAGGGGCTCAAGAACCTGCGCGAGCAGAACTGGGAACCATTGCCCATCCGCGCCCGCGAGGTGGACGCGGCGATCCTCACCCACGCGCACCTGGACCATTCCGGCTACCTGCCGCGCCTGGTGCGCGACGGTTTCTCCGGAAAAATCCACGCCACGAGCGCGACCTGCGAGGTGGCCGCGCTGATCCTGCGCGACAGCGCCCACCTGCAGGAAAAGGATGCCGAATACGCCAACCGCAAGGGATATTCCCGGCACGCGCCGGCGCTGCCGCTGTACCGCGGGAAAGACGCCGAGCGGGCCATCGAACGCCTTGCGCCGGCACCGCTGCACCGCGAGTTCTCCCTGCCCGGCGAAGCGAGATGCCTGCTGCGGCGCGCGGGCCACATCCTCGGCGCCGCCACCGCGCAGATCGATATCGGCGGACGGCGGCTGGTGTTTTCCGGCGACCTCGGACGCTATGACGATCCGGTGATGTTCGATCCCGAGCCGGTGCCCGAGGCCGACTACGTCGTCATCGAATCGACCTATGGGGACCGCCTGCACGAGCGCGTCGACCCGGTCCATGCGCTGGGCGCGGTGATCGAGCGAACCGTGAAGCGCGGCGGCACGGTGGTGATTCCGGCCTTTGCCGTGGGGCGTACCCAGGCGCTTCTTTGGCATCTGTGGCGTCTGCGCCAGGATGGGCGGCTGAACAACACGCCCGTGTACCTCGACAGCCCCATGGCCACCAGCGCCACCGAGCTGATGCGCCGGTGGCCCGACGACCATCGCCTCGACCCGGTCGACTACGAGGCGGCCTGCGCCGCGGTCAACCTCGTGCGCGATGTGGAGGACTCCAAGGCGCTGTCGGCCAATCCGTATCCCAAGGTCATCATTTCCGCCAGCGGCATGGCGACCGGCGGACGCGTGCTGCACCACATCGCTGCGTTCGGGCGCGACCACGCCAACACCCTGCTTTTCTCCGGTTACCAGGCCAGCGGCACGCGCGGGAGATCGCTTCTGGGCGGCAAGCACGAGGTCAAGATGTTCGGCCAGTGGATCCCGATCCACGCCGAGGTAGCCGAACTGCCGATGCTGTCGGCGCACGCCGACAGCGACGAGCTGATGCGCTGGCTGTCCGGTTTCCGTCGCCGCCCGGCGCGCGTATTCATCGTGCACGGCGAACCGGATGCCTCCGAAGCCCTGCGCGTGCGCATCGGGCGCGAGCTGGGATGGAGCGCCTGCGTGCCGCGCCAGGGACAGGAGTTTTCCCTCTGACGGGACGCGTGGCGATTCCACAGGGCAGCGGGATGCCGCGGCATCCCGCTGCCCTTGCAGGAACAGGTTTCACTGAGGCGAGAATCGCGCCGTCACCGTCGTCGGCTGCGAGATGCGCACCCGGCAGTGGCCATTGACGATGCTGCCGCACTGGCTTGCGCTCCAGCCGAGGAATCTCGAACCGGTGCCGGGTGTGGCGATCAGCTCGTGGGTGGCGTCGACCGGGCCGAGGCGGCAGGGATATTGCGTGCAGGTGCCGAGTACCTGTCCGGTGGCCACGCGCTTCACCTGCACGGTGCCGTTGCCCGTGCCCTGGCGCTCGATCGTCAGCACCGGGCTGTTGGGCCGCGACATCACGAAGCGTGCGGTCAGGCTGCGCGCCGCCGCGAGCTTGATGCGGCACTGGTTCGCCGCGGGAAGTGCGTCGCAGACGCCTTGCCACTCCGCGAAGCTGGAGCCGAACGCCGCGCCGGGGATCAGGTCGTAGGAAATGTTCTCGGGTACGGCGACCACGCAGGGGAACGCCCCGCAGGTGGTCAGGGTTTCGCCGGTGGCGGCGCGCCGGATCGCCACGCTGCCGCCGCCCAGTCCGGCCCATTGGATCGTGAGCTGTCGCGTCGGCACGAAGGGGGTGTAGGTCGCCGTGAGGCGGATGCCGCTGGCGGCCGTGGCGCCGTGCAGCAGGAGGTAGTACGTGCCGGCCGCGGGCGCGGCCCAGGCGCAGGTTTCGTTGCTTCCGGACAGATAGGGACGGCAGTCGAAAGTGCCCAGCGTGGGCACCGCATCGCGCCGCACATAGAGGTCCACGTCGCTGCCGCTGCCGCTGCCGCTGCCCTGCATCGTGATGTTCAGGTGGGTGGCGCCCTGCGGCACGCTCAGGCGGAAGTAGCGCGCGCCGCCCTCGGGAATCGCGAGGTTGTTCACCGCCACGCCGCGGGTCAGCGGCGTGCCGCCGTTCGGGCCTGCGGTGTAGCGGATTGCGAACTGCACGCCGCTGTAGTCGGCGCCTGCGGAAATCATCGCGAAATAGCGGCCCGCCAGCGGTGCCTGGAAGCTGCAGGTTTCGTTGTTTCCCAGCTTCCAGGGTCGGCAGTCGTAGGTTTCGCCGTCGGTCGTCGGCTCCGCGTCGCGGCGCACGTAGAGGTCGGCATCGCCGCTGCCGCCGCTCATCTCGAATACAAGGTTGGTGGCGCCTGCCGGCACGTCGACGGAGAACATCAGCTTCCTGTCGCCGGAGGCGGAAAGGCCGCTGCGCACCGAACCGTTGTGCATGGTCTGCACCGGAATCTTGAAGGTGGCCGAGACGGCGTGCCCGCGGTTCATCGCCAGCGTGCAGGTGAGCGAGGTTCCCGTGCAGGCGCCGTTCCATCCGGCGAACACGTAGCCGTCCTCGGGAACGGCGCTCAGGGTGGTCGTGGTGCCGGCGTCGAAGCGCGCCGAGCAAGCGCTTCCACACTGGATGCGCGAAGGCAGGCTGGTCACCGCGCCTTCCCCGTTGCCGAACAGGGCGATGCTGACCGGGTAGGCGGTGATGCTGCCTCGGCGCGCGACGCGCACCGCGGCGGCGGCGTCGACGATGCCGCTGCCGCAGCCACCGAGGCAGTAGCGGGGAAAGGGGCGCGCGGTGTCGCGCAGGATGGAGGACACCTGATCGGGCGTGAGCGAGGGGCGCCGTTCCAGCATCAAGGCGGCGACGCCGGCCACATAGGGTGTCGCCATCGAGGTGCCGCTCTTCCAGCCATAGTCCGCATGACCCGGTTCGCGGCTTCCGGCGTTGATGGTGGACAGGATGGAATCCCCGGCGGAAGCGCCCCCGCCGGGCGCGGTGATCTCCACGGCCTGGCCATAGTTGGAGTAGTCCGCGCGCTTCCCCTCGCGGTTGTTGGCCGCCACGGTGATGACCCCGCCACAGTTGCCGGGCGAGGAGCGCGAGGCGGGCACCGCCTCGTTGCCGGCGGCGATGAGCACCACGGAATTGCGCGCGCGGGCGCGGTCGATCGCGCGCTGTTCGGTCTGGCTGCATTCGCCTTCGCCGCCGAGGCTCAGGTTGATCACCCGCGCCGGCGTGGGATTGTCGGCAATGCCCGCGACGTGCGCTCCGCTGGCCCAGACGATGGCTTCGGCGATGTCGGCGGTGCTGCCGCCGCACTTGCCCAGCACCCGGACGTGCTGCAGCAGCGCGCCGGGCGCGGCGCCGGCGATGCCGGTGCCGTTGTGCGTGATCGCCGCCGCGATGCCGGCCACGTGGGTGCCGTGCCAGCCGGAATCTTCGGCTTCCTGGCCTTCGAAACAGTAGTCGGCGGGGTGCCAGTCGCCCGGATCGGCGGGATTGGAGTCGCGGCCGTTGCCGTCGCCGGCGTTGTCGGCATTGGAGATGAAGTCGTAGCCGGGCAGCGTCTTGGCGTCCAGGTCCGGGTGCGAGGTCTGGCCGGTGTCGAGGATGGCGATCACGATGCCGTTGCCCATCGAATGGTCCCAGGCCGGTTCGATGTTGAGCCCGCCTTCGGCCTCGTGCATCGCCCACTGCTCGGCGTAGCGCGAGTCGTTGGGCACCGCCACGGCGCGGCGGCGGGCATTGGGCTCGATGAACTCGACCGCCGGATTGTTCGCCATCGCCTCCATGAACGCGCGCGACGCCGCCTTGCCCAGCGGTGCGGAGAGGCGCAGCAGATGCCCGCCGGTGGCGAGGCGCCGCTCGCGGCGGACATCCAGCGCAAGCTGCGCGCCGACGCGCGCAAGATCACGGTCGATGGCCTTGCGCGCATCCGCCGCGGCGCGGGCTTTCTCTTCGCCCGGCGCGGCATCGTTGCGGTAGTAGACGATGTAGCTGTCGAATGCCTCCCGGGCGCTGCCCGCATCGAGCAGCACCCGGGGGAGGGATTCCGCGGGCGCCGTTTCCTCCGGCAGCCCGGCGGATGCCGGACCGGAGGCCAGAAGCAGCAGCAGGAGGAAGGCGAAGGGACGGGTGGCGGTGTTCATGGTGTGTCTCGATCCGGGGAAAGGACAGGCCCATCGCTGTGCCTGCTGCATGGAGAAGGCGCAACGGCGTGCCGGATTGGCTCATCGCGTGCCGAAGAGTACGCAGGACCGGGGAGGAATCCGCCGCAAAACGGATGCCAGCCGACGAGCGGCGTGCCGTCTGGTACTTTCGTACAGCGGTTTCGTGCGCCCGGCTGCGCTAGGGTCGGCGTGCGACCGGACGATTCGATCCGGCGCAATTTCGGGAGGGGAAAACATGCGTGCATGGGTTGCGGTGGCCCCCGGGGTGCTGGCGGGCGTTCTTGCGGGTTTCGGGACGCCGGCGCAGGCCGCGTGCGTGGACAGCGTGGTGCTGGTGCACGGCAACGCCGGGAAACCCTCGCACTTCGACAACACCTACAGCGAGCTGCTGGCGCGCGGCTACGCGCCGACGCAGATCTTCCGGCCGAGCTGGGGCAATCCGCTGTGCCCGGCCTGCAACGACCATAGCGGCGCGGAGGAAACCCCGGTGAAGAACGCCCTGGTCGATGCGATCGCCAGCTCGTGCACCGGCAGGATCGACGTGATCGGGCATTCGATGGGCGTGACGCTGGCCGCGCGCCAGATCGACGTCTGGGGCCTGAAGCCCTACGTCGACAGCTTCGTCGGCATCGCCGGCGCCTACCGCGGCCTGTGGTCCTGCGGCAGCTATCCGTGGAACGTGCTGACCTCCACCTGCGGCGCGCAGGGGCTGTCCATCGGCAGCCCGCTGCTGTCCGGCCTGGCCGGCAAGAAGCCCGGCGCGCGGGCGTACTCGATCAAGTCGAACATCGACCAGATCGTGTGTTCGACCGGCGTGTGCACGGTGGGCGGCATCCATTCCTCGACCATCCCGGGCGAGAACGCCAGCTACACCTTTGCCACCGGGCATTTCGGTCTGCTGACCGGCACTGCGGTGATGCAGGCCAACCTGATCCAGTAGCCGGTTCCTGACGACGGAGCCGCGCGTCAGACCGGCGCGCGGCTGCCGAGCGTGACGCGCTCGCGGTCTTCCAGGTCGCGCAGCGTCTCGATCCGCTGGAATCCGGCGTCGCGCAGCAGGCCGCGCACCGCCGCGCCCTGATCCCATCCGTGTTCGAGCAGCAGCCAGCCGCCCGGCACGAGGTGGGTCGGCGCGTCGCGCGCGAGGGTGCGCAGGGCGTCGAGGCCGTCGGCGCCGCTGGCCAGCGCCGTCGCAGGCTCGAAGCGCAGGTCGCCCCGGCCCAGGTGCGGGTCGCCCTGCGCGATGTAGGGCGGATTGCTGGCGATGAGGTCGAAGCGTTCGCCGGCCAGCGGTTCCAGCCAGTCGCCCTGTCGGAACGCGACGTTGACGATGTCGTTGCGCGCGGCGTTGCGGCGCGCGACCTCGAGCGCCGCCGCGCTGGCGTCGGTCGCGAGCACGCGGGCCTGCGGGCGCTCGCTCGCCAGCGCCAGCGCGATGGCGCCGCTGCCGGTGCCCAGATCGGCGATGCACAGCGCGTTCGCTTCGGGCAGGCGCGCCAGCGCGGCTTCCACCAGCAGCTCGGTTTCCGGGCGCGGGATCAGGGTGGCGGGCGTGACTTCGAGGTCCAGCGTCCAGAAGCCCGCGCGGCCCAGCAGGTAGGCCAGGGGTTCGCCCGCGGCGCGGCGCGCGAGCAGGGCGAGGTAGCGCGCGCATACTTCGGGCTTCACCGCATCGTCGGCGTGGGCGAAAAGCCATGCGCGGCCCACGCCGAGCGCCTGTTCGGCCAGCCATTCGGCTTCGCGCCGGGCTTCGTCGCCGCCCAGGCGCGCGGCGCCGGCGCGCACCAGCGCGGCCACCGTGGCGGCGGTCTCGGGAAAGTCGTGCATCATGTGACGATGGTATCCAAGCCCGGCTTCCGCTATCACCCCTCCGCCACCGCGCGCAGCTTCGGTGCACTGGTGCAGGACAGCTTCATGCTGTGGTTTTCGAGCCTGCGCGCGGTGCTGTGGCCGGCGCTGGCGTACTCGCTGTCCACCCAGCTTCCCCTGCTGCCGTGGTGGTGGGACACGCGCGCCGCGTTCGCGCACGAGCCGCTGCGCGCCTGGCTCGATCCGGGAATCTTCCGGACGGAGCCGGCCGTCCTGCTGTTCGATCTGATTGTCACGGTGGCCGGGCTGGGCTTTCTCCTGGTCGTGCTGGAACGGCAGGGCCGCATGGCGCGCGGCCTTGCGCCCGGTGCGGGCTGGGGCATCGGCTGGCGCGCGCTGCCGGCAGCGCTGGCCGCGACGCTGGCCTACCTTGCCCTCAACGCGCTGGCGCTGGCGCCGGTCGCGGCAGCGTGGTTCTGGGGCGCGGCGCAGGATGACGCCCTGATCCTGCTGCTGGCGCTGCTGGTCGGGCTGCTGGTCTCGGCCGCGCCGCTGGCATGGGTTTCGATCGCGGCCGGTTTCTTCTATCCGGCCATCGTCCTGGACGGTGCCGGCCCCTTGGCTTCGCTGCGCGAAAGCCTGCGGCGGGTGCGCGGGCACTGGGTGCCGGCGGCGAGCCTGGTGTCCCTGACCCTGCTGGCCTTTCTTGGAATCCTGAGCACCGTGGGGCTGGTGCCGCTGGCCGCGGCGGGTGGCGTGGCGCTCTGGCTGGACGGCCCGAACGGGCTGCTGCGCCCCGGCTGGCTGGTGTGGGGCCAGATCGCAACGGCGCCGCTGATGGCGCTGTCCCTGCCGCTGGCCACGGCCGGCTATCTGGTGGCGTATGAGGAACTGGGCCTGCGACTCAATGGAAAATGAAGCGCCCCGCCTGGATCAGGCAGGCCAGCAGGAAGCCCGAGAGGAAGAACAGGTAGCTCAGTCGCAGGAACGGGTACTTGCGGCTCGCCAGATAGCTGCCCAGGCCGTAGACGTCGCGGGCGATGGTTTCATAGGTCTGTCCGGGCTGCAGCCGCGCCGCCAGTTCGCGCAGGAAACGGGCCTGGTCCATGCCGGCGAAGTGGCCGAAGAAGGAAATGTTGAAGTGGTCCGGCAGCACCTCCGGAAGGTGGGTCATGCGCTGGTATTTGGGCAGCACCGCGAGGATGGCCAGAAGCAGCGCCGCCAGGGTGAACACGCCCAGCACGGCCATCGAGAGCCGGTAGTCGGGACTTCCCACCCGGCCCAGCACCAGGGTGAGCACGATCGAAGATACCGTGATGATGATGTTGGCCTTGGTGTCGGCCATCATCGAGAGCTGGACGTGGTGCTGCTGCATCAGCCGGAACAGATGATCGACGCTGGGGCGCTCGACCACGCCGGTGAACGGGCTGGCCGGAGCGGAAGCTTCGGCGGAATGCGGGGATGAGCCTGTCGTGGGCATGGGACATTTTCCGTGAACCGTCGGATCATAGCGCCGAACGATCGTGCGGCGGATGAGCGATCCGGCCGCCGGAATGCGTATCGTCACGAACCCCGGAATGCGGAAAACGCCATGAACCTTGACCAATGGCTGGAGTACCAGCAGAGCCTCCACTCCCAGCCCATCGCGCTGGGACTGGATCGCGTGCGCGAGGTGGCGGGTCGTCTCGGCCTCGGCCGACCGGCGCGGCGCGTCATCACCGTGGCCGGCACCAACGGCAAGGGGTCGACCGTGGCCTTCATCGAGGCCATGGCGCGCAGCGCCGGTCATCGCGTCGGGGCGTACAGCTCGCCGCATCTGGTGCGCTACGGCGAACGCATCCGGATCGACGGAGTGGAGGCCGACGAAGCCGCGCTGATCGAAGCCTTCGAGGCGGTGGAGGCGGCGCGCGGAGAAACCGCGTTGACCTGGTTCGAGTTCGGCACGCTGGCGGCGCTGTGGCTGTTCGCGCGCGAACCGCTCGATCTGGCGGTGCTGGAGGTGGGGCTGGGCGGACGG